>Ga0247843_1002123_pt1 | contig 37415 bp, 16 predicted proteins | sample LaCruzMarch2017__FD_192420 | JGI IMG/M metagenome (GOLD analysis project Ga0247843, IMG submission 192420) | Freshwater microbial communities from meromictic Lake La Cruz, Castile-La Mancha, Spain - LaCruzMarch2017_8m | ecosystem: Environmental > Aquatic > Freshwater > Lake | place: Spain...
CTTCCGCCTCGCCCACGCTTCAATCACCACCCAAGCAGCCAAGCCATTGCTCGGACACGCATACAGCATGCCCTTCGACGTCTCCCATTCACGTTTTTAGGGTTATACAAGATGATGGGGATGGAGGCTGTCAACAAGCACAAAATGTAGGGCTTGCTAAAATTTCTGGAGAACACGGCCAAGCACTATGGCCTAATTTGACAGGCGTTTGGTGAAGTCCGGATTTACCGGCTGGCCCCAGCCGGTCTGCGGCAGGGGAGTGGAGCTGTCCACGCTGAGGACGCCGATGCGGTCGAGTGTCTTGAAGGCGACGGTGAGGTTGTCCATATCTTCAAAGTCACGCCAGCGGGGGATGACGATGCTGACGATGGATTTGCGATCTGGCGGCATGTTGTGCATGACGGCTTTCGTCAGATTGCGGCTGCGGGGGTCTAGGCGCGCGGCATCCGTCACTGGCCATGCCCTCATCGCTGACCCAGGCGGCACCGCTGCAGCCGGCATTGGCGGGCAGGCTGAGGGCGCGGTCGTCGTCTCCCTCCATGCCGTGGGAATAGGCGACCATGCGGCGTCCGTCCTCCGCGCCAGTGGGGAGCATGATGCTGACACGCACGTCCCTGGCCTGGGTATGGGCCTCCACCTCGCGGGCAATGGCGGCTAGGATGGGCTGGTAGAGATAGGGAGGACCGTAGATGGCCCAGAGCTTGTGCTGTTCTTCCTCACCGGCCTCCTCGATCTTGCGTAGGGTGAAGTAGTTGTGCAGGTGGCGGCGGGTGGCATTCTCACCGCTGGTGAGGAGATCGGCACGGACGCTTTTAGAGATGCCGAAGTCCAGCGCGTCCACCTCAGCAGTGACGGGCACTGGGATGAACTCGACGCCGGGAACTTGCTGCTGGATAATGTGGTCTCCGGCCTCCAGAGCGGTGGAGAGCATGTCCCGCACAAAGCGATTCATGTCGTAGTCTTCCTTCGCCGTGTTATCGCCGTCGGTTTTGCGCACGACAAGGTTGAAGGCGAAGACGTGCTCCTTAGGGCGGCGGTTGCCATTGTTGAAGAGGAAGACGGGGAAGTTGCTGGCCAAGCCGCCGTCCACCAGGAAGCTGCCATCGTGCTGCACGGGGGGCCGGAAGACAAAGGGGTAGCCTGCGGAGGCACGCACGGCGTGGATGACGGAGTCGGTCGGTGTGGCATCCAGGCTGAATATCTTTTCGGAGCGCTGCTCCAGATCGGTGACGACGATTTTCAACGGCAGGCCACCAGCATAGTGGAAGTCCTGGAAAGTAAAGCGCTCTTTGTTCGCCAACGCGGGGAGCTGCTCGGCGACCAGACCGAAGAGGAACTTCTCCAGCAGCTTTCCGTTATAGAGCCCGAGCTGCGGGCCGACGGCATTGTAGAGGCTTTTGACGCAGTCGTATTTTTTCATGCCCAGTATCCAGTCCTTTTTTTGCTGGGCAGGTTGATGGTTTTGACGAGTTCTTTCACCCGCGTGAGTTCCTTGCCCTTGTCATCCAGCAGAGCCTGGAAATCGAGCTGATGAACGGCGATGTGCCGGAGCTTGTTGGCATCGCACCCGCAGGCACCGAGCAGGGCCACGATAGCGCCAGCGGAGGTGCCACCGTAGCCGACGAACTCGACCTTCATATCCTTCGCGGCGGCGACGCAGCCCGCCAAAGCCGCGCCTTTGACGCCGCCGCCGGACAAGATGGCATATGCTTTCATCGCGTTAGTTTTCTGCTGCGGAATTTTGGGGCGCGATGCTAGGAGGCTGCGCTAGCCTTGCAAGCATTATTTCCCCCTCCTACGCTGCGAAGCGTGGGGCGGCCATGCTTGGTGCTTTCAGCGATGGGCTGCAAGGTCAGGGGGGCGCGGGCTGTCTGGGCGGCGCGCTTTGTCCCTGGTCTTTGCTCATGGGGCGGCGCTTTCTTTGGCCTGCTGCACGCTGGCGGGGTTCAGCTTGCTCAGCGGGTAGGGGATCTCCTGGCCGTTGGCGGGCATGCGGAGGATGACGCTTTCACCTTCCAGCCTAACAAACCCGGCTTTGATGGTCTTTCCTTCGAAGTTTGTCCAGCTCATGATGGGAGGCAGCTCCTTCTTTGGCGCGCCGGCGGTCGGGGTCGTCTTGGGGGCGTCTTTGTCAAGGCTGGCACCTTCGGTGATCCACTCGCGCAGCTTTTCGATCTCGCGGCTGGAAAGCTCGCCTTTGGGGGGCATGTGGGCCTCGTGGCTGGGGTCTGCGACGACGACGAAGAAGTGGCTTTCGGCGGGGCTGCCGGGGACGATGGCACCCTTGGGGTTGATGTCGAGCTTCAGGGTGGCGAGGTCGTCGAAGACGTAGCCGGCCTTCTTCTTGCCGGTCTTCTCGCTGTGGCACTCGTAGCAGTTCTTTTCGAGGATGGGCTGGATGTCCTTCTTGAAGTCAGCAGCGCTGACGGCGGCGGTGCTGAGGAGGAGCATGGCGGTGAGGCGGGTTTTCATGAGGGCAATGAGCAAACGCAACAGACGGGCGGACCTTAGTTTGCAGAGGCGGGCACAGTGCGTGAAGTTGGGCGGAATGCTTGACGCGATTGACAGTTTTATTCTTCACCTTGCTACGGAGCGGGGGCTGTCAGTGAATTACCAGATACTCATTCGGCGTGTGCTGGAGGCGGTCGCCTCTTGGCTAAAAGAGAGCAGCCAGGTAGAGGACATGTCCGCTGTGACCACTCAACACCTCACGGACTATCTAACACGGCGGAAAAAGGACGGCCTGGCAGCCTCCAGCGCACGCATCGAGTTGGTGGCGCTGAAGATTTTCTTCCGCTGGCTGGCGGTGCGTGGCAGGCGCGTGGGTGATCCTGCGGAGCCGATCCTGCCGCCGCGTGCGGAGCAGCATCTGCCCGGCACGATGAACGAGCCTGACACGCGCCTGCTGGTGGAGTCCATCACCGGGAATGATCCGCTGGATCGGCGGGACCGCGCCATTCTGGAGTTGTTTTATGCCAGCGGCCTACGTTTGTCAGAGCTGCTAAATGCACGGCTGGAAAACCTGAGCTTGGAGGAAGGCTGGATACGCATTACGGGGAAAGGGAGCAAGACCCGCCTTGCCCCAGTAGGTACGGCAGCCTGCGCGGCGCTGACGGCCTATCTGAACCATGCGCGACCTGCCCTGGTCAAGCCGAAGACGCAGAGCCACATCTTCCTCTCCCGCAGCGGCACGCTGCTGACCCGCGCGCGCGTCTGGCAGATCGTCAAAGCCCGCGCAGCGGCGGCGGGCCTGGGCGACCATGTGCATCCGCACCTGCTGCGGCATTCCTTTGCCACGCACCTGCTGAACAATGGTGCGGACCTACGGGTAATCCAGGAGATGTTGGGCCATGCTGACATCGCCACGACACAAATCTACACGCATGTGGATCAAAAGCGGCTGAAGCATATCCACCGCCAGTTCCATCCCCGCGCCTGATCAGGCTCCTGGCGCGAAGGATAATGTTTGAACGATCCGGCAGGCTCCGTGCTCCAAGTCTTCTGCCATGCTCGCCCGTCTCACTAGCCTCCTCACCTCCCTGATCATGGCGGTGCCGATGTGCTGGTGCTGCATAGCGGGGGCGATTCCCGCTGCTTCGGGCGAGGCCGAAACTTGCGCTTCCTGCAAACAATTCTCTGAAAATGGACACATCCCTGAGGCTCCCGCCCCGGAACAAGACTGCGCCTGCTGCGACGGGCTGCTCCAGAGAGACCTTTCCCCCCATGCCGCTGCTGCACCCCGCCTGGTCTTGGTCGATTTACAGGCGGTGGTGTGGCCGCGGACAGTGGGTGTGCTCTTGCCAATGTGGCGGGAGCTTGCCCATTTGCACCTCTGCACTGTCGGTCACAGACCGCTAAGCAGCGCGGCACCGCTGTACCACCAGCACTGCGCCCTACTCACTTGAAGCAAACAGGCTTCAATCCTCTAGCCTGATGCAACGACGGCCTTGTGCGAAAAGTGCGCAACCCTAGGTCATCCCCAGCGGAGTCCAACGTCACTCACAGACCGTTGAAGCCGCGCCAGATGGCGCAAGCCAATGCCCAAAGTTCCAAGCTCTGTAAACCCAAATTCAAATCACATCTCTACAAATATGAAAACCATTCTGTCTCTCCTCGCCCTCGCTGCCCTCTCCACGACCTCATTTGCCGGTGAAGCCTGCAAGAAGTGCTGTGCCGACAAAGGCAAATCCTGCGCCGAGTGCTGCAAAGACACCGGCAAAACCTGTGGCAAAGACTGCTGCAAGGAAGCCGACAAGACCTGCTGCAAAGCAGAGAAGTAACCCATCTCAAGCACACACTTGAGCACCCCAAAAAACCCCCGTTCCGCCGCCATCTGCCCAGCAGGTGGCGGCGGTTTGTTTTGGTCTTCGCTAACAAGCTTCGTCAACCCTCTTCAGAGGGCGCTTGTCGTGACGCTTACGGTCAATCCACGTGAGATTTGTTCCTTTGTGCAGGGTACAGACGATGGAGGCCAGGCACGAATGACACTCGGTTAAGGCCGTTGATCGTTGATTTTGAGCGTTTTTCGCCAAGCAAAAAAGGCGCTATTCTAACAAACTATAGAGCATCATTTTGAGCCCTGCGGTGTTGCATGTTCATGGCTCTTCTCACCTGCTTTCTCCCCACTTTCTCCCCCACTTTCTCCCCCACTTTCCACGCCATCTTCAAGGCCGCGCTAAAGCCTCCAAGTCTGCCCGCATCGCCTCTGGCTTGCGTCAGCTCCGTGAGTTGGCTCTGCCCGATCTCGCTGCCTTGCTCGGCGGATTGCTCCCCGCCGACTTCTTTGCCAAAGCTCCTGATGCTCAGGCCAAACGCGAGCGCATCTACCCGCCCATCACCCTGTTCTGGGCTTTCCTCTTTCAGGTTCTCAATCCGGCGACGCCCTGCCAGGAAGTCGTGGGCAAGGTGCGCGCCTGGCTCATCTCCAAGCCTGGCGTCCTGAGGCGTCCCGCCCTCGGCACGGCTGCCTACTCTGAAGCTCGCCGTGCTCTGAGCATCAGGCTGTTGCAGGCTGTCTTCGAGGCTTTGTCTGCCCATCTTCAGCGACGTGCCGCCTCTGCCTGGCTCTGGTGTGGACACCATGTCAAAGTCATCGACGGCACCAGCTTCTCCATGCCCGACACCCCCGCCAACCAAGCACGCTGGCCCCAGCCCAGCGGCCAGAAAAAAGCTGCGGTTTCCCCGTCGCGAAGATGCTTGGCCTGTTCTGCCTTTCCACCGGCGGCTAGCTGGGGCACGCCCTCTCCAAGTGGCGCAGTCATGACCTGAGCCTGTGGTCATCCTTGAGCCATCTGCTGGTCAAAGGCGACGTGCTCCTGGGTGACGCTGGCTTCTGCGCCTACGCCCTGATGGCCGAACTCAAAGAGCGCGGGGTGGACACCGCCTTTCGGCTGCATCAAAAGCGCAGCAAGGACATGCGGCGGGGCAAGAAGCTGGGCAAAGACGACCGCTTGCAGACGTGGACCAAACCGGCACAACGCCCGGAGAACAGCCCCTGGAAGCAGCGTGCCTGGAACAAGCTGCCGGAGCAGCTCTCCGTGCGAGTGGTGCGCGTGAGCATCACCCGCAAAGGCTTCCGCACGCGCCGCCTGTGGATCGCCACCACGCTGTGCGATGCCCGCCGCTACCCGGCTGAGCAGTTGGCTGAACTTTACTACCGGCGCTGGAGCATTGAGCTGTTCTACCGCGACATTAAAACCACCATGCACATGGAGGTCATGCGCACCAAAAGCCCCGAGATGATTGAGAAAGAGCTGTTGATGCACGCCATCGCGTATAATGCCATTCGTGCCTTGATCCTCCAGAGTGCTCAGGAGCATCAACAAGAACTCGGACGCATCAGCTTCAAAGGCGCGGTGGACCTGCTGCGGCAGTGGCTGCCACAAGCAGCCGCTTATTACGATCAACCGCGCAAGCTGGCGCACTGGCACAAAGAACTGCGGGAAGCTATAGCCAGCGTAGCCAACCCGCTGCGACCTGACAGGCGAGAACCAAGAGCGAAGAAAAGACGGCCCAAATCCTATCAAGTGCTCACTGAACCGCGTCGCAAGTTTAAAGAAATCCCACACCGCGAACGCTATCGCAAAAACACCGACAAAGCCGCTTAACCGAGTGCCATTCATGTCTGTCCCTTTATAAAGAAAATGGCCCCAAGCTCACCACTTTGTAGTTTGCATTTACTTAACTGGTTTGCGTATGCGCCACTTGCATGGCACTGAACCGAAGCCAAGCCTGCCAGAATGAGTATCTGAAGTGTCATCGCGCCCAACATCCTAATATTTCCCGAACGGCTGATTCGACCTTGTCGGGTCCTGTGTCGTTTGTAGCGCCGGGAGCTAGCACTTGGGTGAGGCGGATGCGCATGTTGTCGATCTCGTAACGGTAGAGCTGCCAGGCGGTGAAGCGGACGGGACCGTGGATTTGCCCGCCATTCATAAGCGCCGCGCGGCGTTGCTGGTTGATGGTTCCCACATGGTCCGCGAATCCTGGGAATGGCAGGATGCGCCCCACTCCATGCTTGGCGGCGAGGATCTGGATGGCCTTGTCGCGTAGGCAGGCTCGCATGGCGTTTCGTGAGAGCATCTGTTCCGGCACTTCACCATCGAAGCTGCTCCGCCACGAGGTCTCGTTGTCGAGTGTGACGCCATGCCGCCCTTTGAAATGCACTGCGACCATGGCGCGCTGGCGGGCTGTGTGGAGGTCGAGTTCATCCTGATAGACCGGAGTTCCGGCCAAATGAGCGGCCACCGCGACGGGGCATTCGGCACGGCATGGCATGCCGGAATGGAGAACCAGCGCCAGGGTGATCCATCTCACGGCGACACCTCCAACAGGAAGAATATGCGAGCAAGATTCGGCGCTGCCGGGCCGCTGAGGGTGGCGGTGGCCTCGACGGTCTCGGGGTCGTCAGCGACGGGCGAGACCACGGCATAAGAGATCGTGACCGTGAGCCCGTCTTGCGTTTCTCCGCTCGCATGCCAGCCGCGCAGGTCGTGCGACCAGCGCACGGCACCGGTCACGTCGGGCCGGTTTTTGCCACGCGGGAAGCGGATTCGGGCCGTGATGCCGGCGACGGATGACATCGCCAAAGGGCGGAAACTGCTTGGGTCGCCGGGGCGGGTTCCCTTGAAGTATTCCATCAGATTCACCTCGCCATCGCCGTCCGCGTCATCCAGCGGGCCGCGCAGGGCCGTGCCCGGGAGTTCCGCGTTCAGCCAGCCGTGAAGGGGACGGTCGGTGATGATGGCCTCGGCGGAGGAGGGGGTGGCCGCCAGGAATGCGGTGCTGCTGCCAAGGGCGAGGCGCACCGTTTCGTTTCCTTCCACGGCGGCATCGGGCATCACCTGAAGTGTCACCGTGGCAGACGCATTGCCCGCCGGTATGCTGACAGGTGATTGGAAACCACTGTAATCGCTGCCTGCGGCGGCCGAGCCGCTGGCGATGAGCGGCACGCTCAGTGCGTTGGTCGTGGCACCGCTGCGGTTGACGGTGAAGCTGAGGCTTCCGTCCGAACCGTGCTCGCCTGCGGCGGCATCGCTCGCGGTGAGGGTGACCAGCGGTGGCGCGGGCGGAGTGAAGGTGACGGTGAGCTTTGGCCTCTGTGCTGCGGAGCTCCATTCCTTCGTGTAAAATTCCACCCCATCCGTGCCCGACGGAAATGGCAGCAGGACGAAGCCATGGTTGGTTGAGCCATCGGCCCAGGCCTGCACCGCGCTGGTGACGGTCACGGCTCGCGCACCGGTCGGCACGTTGGCGCTGCCATTGTCCGCGCCCAGCGAGCCGCTGGCGGAAACCGCAGCCTCGATGCCGTCCGCCTGCACGCCATTTCCGAGGGTGTTCCAAGTGCTAGCATCGCTCCAAGCGGTGAGCATGCGGTGTGCGCGGAGGCCGCTGCCGGAGTTGAAGACTTGCAGTCCGAGCGTGGCGCTGTCGATGAGGCTGCCAGGCGGGATGAGGCCAGCCGCTGTGCCGATGATGCCATCAAACCGCACGAGCGCTTGGCTCTGAAACGTAGCGTCGTCCGAGTCGATGCTCAACGTGAGGGCGGAGCCATAAGCTGAAGCCGCCGCCGCACCACGCAAGCCGGTGTCCACGGTGCCGACATAACCACCCACGCCTTGCTGGAAAGTCAGCGTGGCCGGTGTGCGCACGAAGAAGCTGACGGGCGAGGAGGTGGTCGTGGCTCCTTTGTTGTCAGTGGCGACGGCGGTGACCGTATGTAGGCCCCCTGTGAGCGAGTTCCACAGGTAGTCAAATGGTGTCTGGTTGTCCTCGCCAAGTCGCGTCGTCCCTGCGAAAAACTCGACCCGCACCACGCTGCCGTCGCTGTCGCCAGCGCTGGCCTGCAAGGTCACGCTGCTGCCGGTGATGCCCGCCCCTTGCGCGGGCGAGGTGATGGCGACCACCGGAGGGAGGTTGGCGACGACTGTGACGTTGACCGGCGTGGAGACCGTGGTGAGTCCATCATTGTCGGTGGCGGCGACACTCAAGGTGTAAGCACCGGGAACGACGCCCGTCCAGGCCAGCGCGAAAGGACTTGTGGTGTCTTCGCCGAGCTTGGTCGCGCCATGGAAAAACTCCACCTTGCTGACGGCACCGTCCGGGTCGCTGGCATTTGCGGTGAGCTGGATGGTGCCTTCGGAAAGAGTTTGTCCGTTGCTTGGATAACTCAACGCCACCACGGGCGCGTCTTTGATGGCATTGATGACCTGGATGGCAGCGGTGGCGGAAGTGGTGCGCGTGCCGTAATTGTCCTCGGCCACGGCGGTGAGGTTGTGATTGCCAATCGGCGGACTCCAGATGGCGGCATACGGTTCGCTGGCGTCCGTGCTGATGACCGTGCCATTCTGCCGGAACTCAACCCGCGTGATGCTGCCATCCGGATCACTGGCTGCGGCCTGCAAGGTGAGATTGACCGGAAATTCATGCACCGAGCCTGAAACCGGTGTGGTAAGGGCGACTACCGGCGGCGGGTTGATGACGGTGGTCGTGACGGTCGGAGATGTGGTGCGCGCTCCATGATTGTCTTGCGCCACCGCAGTGAGGCTGTGTCCGCCCGGTCCGGCGCTGTAATGATAACCAAATGGCGCAATCGTGTCCGTGAACAACAGTGTGGCACCGTCATAGAACTCCACGCGCAGCACGCCGCCATCGGCGTCGGTGGCAGTGGCCGTCAGCACGATGGGCGAGGGCAGAGTGATGCTTGTCCCTGGTGCCGGAGAGGTCAGCGCGATGGCAGGCGCTTGATTGGTGACCGTGACGTTCGCGGTGGACGAGGTGGTCCGCGCGCCGTCATCATCCTGCGCCACGGCGGTCACGCTGTAAGTGCCGGGTGGGGCCGCCCAAACGAAACTGTAGGGCGCGGTGGTGTCTTCGGCCAGCAGCGTGGTGCCCTGGTAAAACTCGACCTTGGCGATGCTGCCGTCGGCATCGCTGGCGTTGGCGGCCAGAGTGACCGCATTCGGCAGCGGAATGACCGCGCCATTGGCTGGAGAAGTGAGGGTGATGACCGGCGCTTGATTCGGATCTGGCAGAACCTCGATGAACACGGCGGTGGGCACGCCCCAGTTGCCCGAGGCATCCTGCGCCTCGACATGCACCAGATGTTTGCCCAAAGGCAGGCCCGCCGTGCTGATGCTGCCGCTGAAGCCGCGCACGGTGGCCGCCGAGCCGGTGACGGGCAGGGCCAGCGTGCTGCCGGTGACCCATGATGGGTCGCGCAGGCTGGCGCGGACGTTGGATATGGTTTGCGCCGCTTCTCCGCTGCCGCCGGAATCGAAGGAACGCGTGTCGTCCGCCGTGCCGGCGAGGGTGACCGGCTGCCCGGCATAAACCGAGGCCGGCGTGGCCGTGACGCTCGTGACCTCCGGCCCGAAGGGCGTCTGGTAGGGTCGGCGCGCCGCTTTGAACGCATACAAGAGCGCGGGAAGGTTGTTAGGAGCAATGGTGCTTTCAAAGGTGCTGCAACTTTGGAAGAACGAGGTGCCAAGCTCGAAGGTGTAGGCGGCCACTCCCAGCGTGCCATAAGCCCAGTCGTCGGTGGTGCCGCTGGTGGGATAGAGACCGATGGACTGGGTGACATCGTAGCGGTTGAAGAAGCCGAACTTTTTGCCCAGCGTGCGCAGCCCGGCCTCGTTTGGCGCAGCGCTGCTGGTGCTGCCCCATGGATAGAGCACGAGCTGGCTGTAACTGTGCAGGGAAATCATCATTCCGGTCGCATCGGCAGGCGCGGCGTCGCTGTCGTTTGGACCACGCTGGTCGGCAAAAATGGAGCGCATGTAGCTTTCGATGGCCTGCACCTCGGGTTCCGAGCCTGCGGAAGGCCCGCGATAGGTTTCATCACACGGAGAGGTGCTGGAACCGCCGGTGCCCCACTTGAAGGTGTGGTTTCGGTTCAAATCGACTCCGGGCAGGGATGGGCAGCCGACATCGGTATTGGTGTTCTTGCGCCAGCTTTGACCGGCTTCGGCGAAAAGTCGTCCGTCGGGATTGACCATCGGCACGACGTGCAGTTCCGCGTGGTCGAGCAGCCAAGTCGCATCGGGATTGGTGCCATAGCCATTGAGCAACTGCTCCGCGAACCTCAGCGCCAGCTCGGCGGTGGTGTATTCCCGCGCATGGATGGCACCCATGAGGAAGAAGCGGAACTTGGGCGTGCCATTGGTGCTGTTGCCCAGCACCAGCACCTTGATGTCATGTCCTGCGGCACCACCTGCCTTCTGCTTGTCCCAACTGACGCCGATATTCTGAACCCGCGCCAGCGTGGGTTTGGCAGCCGCCATGCTATCCATCGCAGTCTGCGTTTCCGTCACCGTGCGGTAACAAGGGTAGCCGGATATTCCTAGAAGGCGAACTTGCAGGAACTCCATGGTGCGCGCCTCATCCATCGCAGGTTCCACACCCAGGCCGCGTGCGAAATCGATCTGAGTCGGCGACAAGAGCGCCACGATTTCACGCCGCTGGTGGTTAACCTCCCAAATGTCCAGGCGCTCCGCGAGTCGTGCCAGCATTGCTGCATCGCGGTAAGGCACCACGGCGACAATGCGGTCTTCCTGCTCGATTCCGATTTGCGACCGTGCGTGCGGCGGTAGGAAGGCGGCGAGCACTGCGAGCAAGGAGACGATGAACGAAAGCAATCGGGAGGGTTTCATGGGGTCACTTGAAGTTGGAAAAACAACATGCCGCTGGCTCCCGCATCCGGGCCGCTAAGGGTGGCAGTCGCCTCAAGGGTCTCGGGGTCGTCGGCAGGCGGAGAAACCGCCTGCTGGGTGATGGTGACGGTCAGGCCGTTCACGGTGGCTGCGCTGGCGTGCCAAGTGCGCAAGTCGCGCGACCAGCGAATCGCGCCGCCGACATCCGGCCGGTTTTTGGCGCGGGGAAATCGGACTTTGGCCGTGGTGCCGCTGACGGAGGCGATGCCGATAGGCAGGCGGCTTGCCGCGCTTCCAGGATGCGTGCCCTTGAAATACTCCAGCAGATTCACATCGCCGTCCCCATCCGTATCGAGGCTCGGCCCGTTCGGCGAACCAGTCGGCACGGACGCATGCAGCCAAGCATGCAACGGGCGATCATGCAAAGTCGCCTCGGCGGTGGTCGAGGCTCCGGGGGCGAAAGCCACGCTGGAACCGAGCGTGAGACGGATGGTTTCCGCCCCTTCGATGTCAGCGTCTGCCAGCACCGTGAGATTCAAGTCCGCCGAGGAACTGCCCGCAGGAATGCTGAATGGCGAGACGAACCCGCTGTAGTCCGCGCCGGTTGACGCGCTACCAGATGCCATGAGCGGAATGGGCAGGGCGGAGGTGGTGCTTCCGCTGCGGGACAAGGTGAAGGCGACCGTGTTGTCCCCGCCAAACTCACCCCCGCTCGCGTCGCTGATGACGAGATTCACGCTGGGAAGCGGTTCTCCAACGGTGACCAGGATGGGAGCCGAAGTCGTGCGCGCGCCATCGTCGTCCACGGCCACGGCGGTGAGTTGATGCGACCCTGCGGCGGCGAAGGCGACATAACTGAACGGTTGTGTGGTGTCAGTGCCGACCTTGGTCGCGCCAACATAGAACTCCACGAGCAGCACAAAGCCATCCGCATCACTGGCCGTGGCCGCGAAATCAATCCGGCCCGGCAGCGGAAGGAAAGCCCCGCTGGCAGGCGCGGTGAGAGAGACAAACGGCGGGGCGTTCACGCCGGGCTGCACCACCGTGAAGAAGGCGGCACTCGATGCCGTGCGTGCGCCGGAATGGTCTTCCGCGATGGCATAGACGTTGCGCGAACCGGCTGCCGCAGCCCAAGTCCAAGTGTAGGGCGAAACGCTGTCCTCGCCGAGTTTCACGCCGTCGCCGTAGAACTCGACCTTGGCGATGCTGCCGTCGCTGTCGCTGGCCGTGGCGGCAATGCCGACGGTGGCAGGCAGCGTGATGACAGAGCCGTTCGTTGGAGCAGTGAGTGTGATGCTCGGTGCAACGTTAGCAGATTGAACCGTGATCACATGAGTCGCCGAAGTGGTGCGCGCACCAGAATTGTCCTGGGCGATGGCATAGACGTTGCGCGAACCGGACGCCGCAGCCCAATTCCAGGTGTAGGGAGATACATTGTCCTCGCCGAGTTTCACGCCGTCGCCGTAGAACTCGACCTTGGCGATGCTGCCGTCACTGTCACTCGCCGTGGCTGCGATGCCGACGGTGGCGGGCAGGGTGATGACAGAGCCGTTCGTTGGAGCCGTGAGCGTGATGCTCGGAGCAACGTTAGCAGATTGAACCGTGATGACATGAGTCGCCGAAGTGGTGCGCGCACCAGTATTGTCCTGGGCGATGGCATAGACGTTGCGCGCACCGGCCGCCGCAGCCCAAGTCCAAGTGTAGGGCGAAACACTGTCCTCGCCGAGTTTCACGCCGTCGCCGTAGAACTCGACCTTCACGATACTGCCGTCACTGTCACTCGCCGTGGCGGCAATGCTGACGGTGGCGGGCAGGGTGACCGTGCTGCCATTCGCGGGAGCGGTGAGCGTGATGACGGGCGGGATGTTCGCCACGGGTTGTGTTTCATGCACGCCGATGTCCAGGGCCGAGCCTGCTGGTGCCGGGTTGTTCCAGAAATCCCGGGTGACACCGCTGACGGACCGCCCGGAGTTGATGCACGGCGAACTGGCTTGCAGTCGGTAGCCGGACAATCGGTTGGGGTCGCTCATGTCGATGCCGCTGCCGCCAGTGCCGGGACTGACGAAGCGCGGGTCGCCGGTGATGGCATTCGCATCCCCGCCGCCGTGCGGCCAGACGGGAATGTTGAAAAAAACGTTGTGGCTGAAGCTCACACCCGCGCCACTGCCGGCGAGGCTGCCGTAGCTGCCGCTGCCGGCGAAGTGGAAGATGTTGTTGTAAAACGCGGTGTTCCGTGCACGGCGGTTGCCCGCGATGAACTGCACGCCGCTCAAGCTGGAGCGCGTGTAGTGGACGTTGTTGTGAACCAGCACGTTCTCCAGCAGCGCCTCGTCATCGAAGCCATACCAGTAAATGCCGTCGGTCTCGTTCTGACTGATGTTGTAACGGATGACGACGCCCTTGTTGTGGCGGCACATGATGCCCATGAACCAGCGGTTGTCGTGGCTGTAGTTGTATTGGAAGGTCGTGTTCTCGGAGTTGTAATCCGCATCGAAACCGCCACGGTCCACGCTGCCGCTGCCGAGGTTTCCAAAGGCCTCGTTGTGCTGCGCGATGAAGCCGGAAGTCTCGAAGTTGTAAATGCTATGGCCGGTCGAGTAGCGGCTCGTCTCGGACAGCGTGTTGTATTCATAGACTGCGTCCTTGCTCACGCGGCCGATGATGCCGTTGCGTCCGGTGCGGGAGACGTAATTCTGCGCCACGCGCATGTTCGTCCAGAGTTGCGCTGTGTCGCCGCCGGTGAGATTGACGTAAGCGGAGGTGTTGCTGATGCCCACGCCGCCGCAGTCGGCGATGGTGTTGCCCGTGATGCTCACGTCATCCAGGCGGAAAGGCGCGTTTCCGAGGGTGTCGAGCGCGTCGATGTGGATGCCGCCGCGGTCTCGGTCGCTCGCGGTTTTGTTCACGTCGTGAACGTGGCAGTTGGTGATGTGATAATGGCGCATCACGGTCCGCGAGGTGCTGTCAATCACCACCCGGATGCCGAAGAGGATGCCCTGGTCGGCGGTGCTGCCGTTGGTGTTGGTGACTTCGATGCCGTCAATCTCCCAGCACTCCACATTCTTCAGCAGTATGGCTGCTTGATTCGTTCCCATCGCATTGATGATGGGATCCGCGCCGGTCCCGGTGGCAGCGATGCGGATGGGTGATGCCGGTGTGCCGCTGCCTTTGGGGGCAAACATGCCGCTGAAGATGCCGCCTCGTTTGAAGAGGAGCTGATCGCCCGCTGCGTAGGTCGAGGTCTTGCGGGCGTCGAAGTCAGCCTGGTTGTTGATGGTGTAGGTCGCTGCAGCCGCGTGGAAACATAAAGCCAAGAGAGTGCCGAGGCAAAGCGCGGCATCTGAGAGAGGCGGTTTCATCGCGGAAGTTCATGGCACCTTCACTGTGCTCCCGAATGCACTCGCACCTCGTCAATCGCCCAATGGTCGAGGCCGGAGCCGCTGTGGCCCAACTGGCGGAACCGGAAGCGAGTGCTGATGGTGCGGGCGGCAGGCGGAATCGGCACGCTCGCGGCCTGCCAGGTGCGGTTGGTGAATGGTCCGCCCATTTGCGTGAAGGCCGCTCCATCCAGCGTGTATTCCAGCACCACATCCTCGCCGAAATCCGGGCTTTCCCAAAGCGGGCCGGCGCTGTTGCCGAGGGCGATGAGGAAGGAAACCTCGCCGCCGCCACGAGTGTCGAGCACGCCAGTGGTGGCATGGCGCAGTCCATTGCCGTCGAAGTGCAGGCTCTTGCCATTTGAGCCGTGGCCGCCGGCCTGCCCGCGGGTGTTGGCGCTCACCTGGCCGCCGAATTGGACCCACAATGCGGGATCGTGACCTGGGTCGAAGTCATCGAAGAAATCCAGCGGGTCGATGCTCGTGCCGCGCAGGGGGATGTCGAACGGACTCTCGTTGGAGTCATTGTTCGACAAGATGAGCTGGGCGACCCGCGTGCCGTAGGCCTGGGGCGAGAAGCGGATGGTGAAGGTCGTGGCGTTGCCGGGCGTCACGGTGGGCGAAGGCGCGGCGGCGACGCTGAAGTCGCCCGCGTTCATTCCGACAATCTGGATGCCGAGGCCGCCCAGGTCGGCGAGTCCCATGTTGCGCACGGTGAAGACCAAGGTGGTTTCACCATTGCGTGGCGTCTGCGCGAAGTTGACCGTGCCCACGCCATCCATCAGCGCGTTGCCCACAGGTTGCTCCACGCCGATTTCCGGCACCAGCGCCACCACCGGGCCGATGGTGACATTCTCGATGGCCCAGTGGTCGAGGCCCGGACCCGTGTTGCCGAGCTGACGGAAGCGGAAACGCGTGCCAAACACCTCCGCGGCACCGGGAATCTCCATCTCATACTGGCCCCAGGTCGCGGTGCCGACGGGAGTTCCCACTGGGCTGAAGTTCAATCCATCGGTCGAGTATTCGACGCAAATCAGCTCACCGGGGTCCACCTTTTCCCAGCGCCCGGAGGAACCGTTGGCGAGCGCCACGGAGAAGGCGACACGCCCTCCATTGCGCATGTCCAAGGGCAGGGTCGTGGCATGGCGGCTGCCGGCACCGCCAAACCAAAGGCTGTTTCCAGAGGAACCCGGTCCGGCCTGCTCGCCGAAACGATTCGCCCGCGCGCCGCCGGAAAACTGCTCCCACAGCGCGGCGTCCGGCACGGGGTCGAAGTCGTCGAACAACGAGGTGGGCATTGTCTGAATCGTGATGGACAATGGCACGGTGGTCGTGCTGGCGGCGTTCGTGGCAGAAACGCTGGCGGCGTAAGTGCCGGTGGCGAGGACATTGCCGGTGATGAGGCCGGTGCTGGTATTCACTGTCAGGCCAGTCGGCAGGCCGCTCGCGCCATACGAGGTCACCTCCGGGCTGGCGACGATTTGATAGCTGAAGTTCTGCCCGGCATAAGCACCGGCAACGCGCGGGCTGCTGATGGTGGGTGGCGGAAGCGTCTGGAAACCGCCGTCGGCAAAGCCCACATACTCGGCGGTGGTGCCGCTGCCGCCGAACTGGCTCGCCCCTTCATGGCTGAAATACCAGCGGTTGCGCGCGAGGTTCACGGTCCAGTTCGCCAAGTCGCCGAGGTTGGTGAAGGTGGCCACTGTTTGCGCGGCACCGGAGGGAACCGGCGAACGGTCGATGCGGTTGGCTCCGCTCACACGGTAGGCGATGTAAAGTTGTCCGCCGAAAAACTCCGCCGCGCCATGCACGGCCCAGGACTCCGTGGCCAGCCAGTTGGGCCGGGTCATCGGACCGATATCAATGACGACGCCCGACGGGATGCGGATGTCGATCGCATTCGTGCCGTTGTGAAGCACCACGCGGCCATTTCCGCTGAAGAGTCCGGCGTTGGTGCCGATGGTCACGGGTGCGGACAGCGCGATGATGTTGCCGGTCTGCGCACCGGTGCTTCCGTCTAGCTCGATAAGCTGGTTCACCGTCGTTCCGCCTGCGGAGAAAGCGGTGCCGTTGTTGGCAAGTGTGTAGATTTTGCCCGTGCCGATGTCGGAACACAGACCGTCAATGATGCGTCCGGCGGATGAGCCGTTGGCAAGCGTGCTGGCGTCGCGCAGGGAGGCTGCGGTGTCGCCGTTCACAAAGAGCGTGCTGCCGCTCACCGCGATGCCGGTGCGGTCGTCGCCGATGACCGAGTCCGCCACCGTCGTGCCCGTGCCCGCGAGGCTGAGGATGCGGAACTCAACATCCGGCGGCACCACGACGCCGGTGCCGGTCAGGTTGATGTCGAAGGGGCTTTCGTCGGCGTCATTGCTGGAGACGCGCAGGGTGGCGGTCCGCGTGCCGACATCGCCCGGAATGAAACGCACGGTGAAAGTCGTGCTGGCATTGGTTGCAAGCGGCGCGGTGGGCGAAGAGGTGACGGTGAACTCGTCCGCGTTGGTGCCGGAGATGGCGATGCCGAGGCCCGTGAGGCCCGCCGCACCGGTGTTGCGGATGGTGAAGGTGCGGGTGCTGTTGCGGGTGTTCAGAGTGGTGCCGAAGTTCACGGTCGAGCCGCCGTCGGTCAGATTGGTTCCGGCAGGCTGTTCGATGACGATTTCCGGAGTTGTGGTGCCTGACACGATGTTGAGCGTGATGCCGCCCTGAGCGGAGCCGCTGCCGTCCACGGCGATGGCGTAGCTGGTGCCGGCCACGCAGTTGAACTGAACCTGGCTGCGCGGCCCGCCGAAATCGTCGTTCGCGGCCACCAGGGTGAGATTGCCCACGCTGCTGCCGGTGTAAACCGCGAGCGAGGTGTCGAAGTTGCTGCCTTGAGTGTCGATGATGGCGATGCCGGAGGTTGGCGCGGTCCAGGACCACCAGACGGACTCGGTCGGTGCGGAGTTCTGCGTGTGCTGCGGCTCGTTGGTCTCCGCCGTGGCACCGACGTTGGAGCCGGTGGCGGTGGCAAGCGAACTGCCCAGCACCGTGCGGTTGGCGAAATTGTCATTGATGAGGCCGGGGACAACCGGCTGGAGATTGTAGTTCAAGGCAATGGTTCCCTCGTTTGAAGCCGTGCCGTCCACCGCGATGGAGTAAGTTTGTCCGGCGGTCACTTGCGTGGCGACGAAACTCTGCACGCTGCCGCTGTCGTCATTGGCCACCACCTGGGTCAATGCGTTCACCTGTGCGCCGGTGTAAATGGCCAGCGTGGTATCGAAGGAACTGCCGTAAGTGTCTGCGGTGAAATTGCCGCTGGCGGGGGCTGTCCAGCGATACCACACCGACTCAAGCGGCGTCGAATTGCCCGCGTGATTCGGCTCGCCCGGCTGGCCGGAGGAACGCAGGTTTACTCCCGTGATGCGCCCGGAACTGCCGGGAAGCGTCTCCGCGTTGGCGAACTTGTCGTTCGCCGGGCGCACGGAAATCGGGTCCACCGTCACCACCGCAGGCTGGCTGGTCACGTTGCCGAAGGGATTGGTGATGCGCACCGTGTAGCTGCCGGAATCCGCCGGTGTAGCCGAGGCGATGTTGTAGCTCACCCCGGTCGCGCCGGAGATAGGAGCGCCGTTTTTCGACCACTGGAAGGACAGGGGAATGGTGCCACCCGCAGAAATAGAGAGCGTGAGAGCGTCCTCCTCGACGAGGACGACCGAGAGCGGCTGGGTGGTGATGAACGGCGGACCGCTGGCCTGACCGGGGGAAGGATAGTTTAACTTGATGTCGCCCTCCGCGCCGCGGCTGCCGTCCACCTGAATGTAATACACGCCGCCGAGATTGGCGTTGAAAGTGACGCTGCTGGTGATGCCGGTGGCGTCGTCGTTGGAGGCGATGAGACCGAGTGATTCCAGCGCGCCGAAGCCCGAGTAAACCGCGAGGGTGGTGTCGAAGGAACTGCCTACAGTGGTGATGGTCACCGGACCGGTCACACCCGCGTTCCACTCCCACCAAGCCGTCTGGCCGCCTGCGGTCGGCGGATTGCCCAGAGGTTCGCCGGTCTGCGTCGAAGCGTTGCGGTTGTTGCCAGTGGTCGTGGTGGAGCCGATGGCGAGCACGACGCGGTTTTCAAAGCGGTCGTTGGTGGGCGGAGGAATGACGGAGAAGGCGCGGGTATTGGAGCTGGGCGATTTGCCTGCGGCCGTCGCGCTGGCGCTGAGGGTGACGCTGGTCGTTGCATTGGCCGGGACGGTGAGTGTCGCGCTGTAAACCGCATCACCCGCCGTTGCATCGGGAGTCACGCCATTGTCGAGGAATGGAACAGGCGTCTCGCCGAGGGAGCCGGTGACGGTCGCGCCCGCGATGGGGCCTCCGTCGGTGACGGAGACAAAGAAACTGGCTGCCTTGCCGGATTTCACGGAGGTGCTGGTGGAACTAAGCGTGAGGTCGAGGGTGCCATCCGCGCCTGCGAGGAGTGCCTTATGCACATCGACCATGCCGTTCGCGACGGTGCGTCCGTTGAGCGAGGCCAGTGGACGCGCGCTGCTGACCATGCGCTCGCGGATCTGCGTCGGGGTGAGGCTGGGCGTCAGGCTCTTGATAAGCGCGGCGACACCAGCGGCGTGGGGGCAGGCCATGCTGGTGCCGCTAAAGCTGGCGTAACTCGTGTCGGAACCGGCTGTCGAAGAATAAACCGCAACTCCCGGCGCACCGACATGCACCTTGGTGCGGCCATAGCTGGAGAAACTGGCGAGCGCGCCGTTGCGGTCAATGGCGGCCACCGCGACGACGTTGGGGGAATCGTAGTTTGCCGGGAAGGAGGGAGTGCTGTCGTTGTTAGCCGAGGAATTACCCGCAGCGGCCACGAAAAGGCTGCCTGCGGTATTCGCGGCGCGGATGGCGTCCAGCAGCGCCTGGCTGGAACCGCCGCCGCCCCAACTGTTGCTGGAAATTTGCGCGCCCATCCGGGTGGCATAAGCCACGCATTCCACAGCATCCGAGGTCTGCCCACTGCCGCCGGCGGAGAGGAATTTGCAAGCCATGAGACGGACGTTGTAGGCCACGCCGACAATGGGGCCTGAGTCGTTGGCGGTGGCGGCGATGGTGCCTGCGCAATGGGTGCCGTGGTTGTTGTCATCCATCGGATTGCCGTTGTTGGAGATGGCGTTGATGCCGTAAACATCATCCACGTAGCCGTTGCCATCGTCGTCCACCCCGTTGCCGGGGGTTTCGCCGGGGTTGGTCCAGATGTTGTTGCGCAGATCCTGGTGGGTGTAGCGGATGCCGGTGTCGATGACAGCCACGATGATGTCGCGGCTGCCGGTTGTTAGACCCCAGGCCGGTGTGGCGTTCACGTCGATGCCTGCCGTGCCGCCGCCCGCACCGGTATTGCGGATGCCCCACAAGGTGCCGTCCGCATAGGCCGAATCTGTCGGTGTCTGCTGCGTGGTGACGATCCAGTCCGGCTCCACATAGTCGTAGAGGCCGGTTTCCATCAGATCCTTGCATTGCTTGAGCAGGGCACTGTCCGTTGCGAGGGAAGCAGCGTTAACGATGTTGGGATCCGGGCAGAGGCGGACAAGGCCTGGCACGATTTCGCATTTGAAGTTGGGATCTACGATCATCCCTTCGGTTTGGAGAGTCGCGGCCATCGCGTTGACCGCATTGCCCTGATTCGCTGGCTTGAGGCGCGCCAATACGCCGTGAACGGAAGCCTTGAGTTCACCGATCTGGACAAAGTCCGATTGGGCAGATACCTGGCCTAGGCAGGCCGCGAGAAGGGTCAATGCCAGAAGTGGCTTCACAAGAGGATGATTCATAGGATCGGAAGGAGGGTCCTTGAGCAGATCAGTTGGAGGAGATCGTCGCCTTGAGGCGGCCGAAAAGCTGAGCTGATCCCTGGCTGGGAACGGTGACGGTAATCAGGTCGGGAGCAGGGCCGTTTTCCTCGACCACGACGCCGGGGCTGGAGTTTCCGGAGGTGTCGCCGATGCTGAAAACCAACGGCCAGACGACAAGAGTGGTTCCGGCTTCAAAGCGGAGTAGCAGATCGGGAATCTCGGAGGCATCGTCACGCAGGAAGGAGAAGGTCAACTCGCCGCCGCCACCGCGTGTGGCTTGCGGGGCGTTGGAGTTGCTGCCCTTCGGATTGTTGCCCATCACGAATTCCAGCACATCGGCGAGTCCGTCGAGATCGAAATCCGCCGCTAGGTTGCCGCTCAGGCCCAAGGTGGCGGCCCAGTTGGCGAAGGAAGGGAAGAGTGACGCCGGAAGGTTCAGGTTCTGCCCGGCAGCGAAATAGATGTCGTCCACATAGGCGGGGGCGTTGTGGTTGGCACCGGTGCGTAGGAAGATCCTCGCGGCGGCAATGGCACCTTGAGTGACGCTATTGCGATAATCAAAGGCCCCGGAGTCCGTGGCGTTCCCGGTGCCGGAGGTGGTCATCAGGGTGGGTGAAGCCAGTGTGCCACCTTGCAGGTAGAGCCTGAATGTCTTCGTGCTGTTGTCGAGCACGGCCCAGGCATTGAACCAGGTGTCGCTGACCACCGCCGAGCCTTGGATCACTGGCACATTGGTCGGGTGACGAAGGCTGATGGGACCGGCACTTGTCGGCTCCGGACCAAACTGCATGTCGTTATCTGTAAAGGCAGCCGGTGAGGCGACATCAGACAGGCCGACATAGACATGGGACTCGGAGCCGCCGACACCGTTGGCAGGGTTCTGGTCGATTTCCTCGACTCGGAAACGGAGGAACGTGGTGGTCGTTTCCGTGGGCGAGAGGGTGGCGATGTATTTGCTGCCTGTGGCATGCGTGCCGGTGAGAATGCCGACTTGGTTGCCAACGACAGCAGGGTCGTTCCCGACCGTCGTCGTGCCAGTGCCGGGCACGGGTGCGCCGGGAACCACGCTCCAGCCGTTCTGGCCGTTGAGGTTGCCGGGGGTGCGGGCCTCAAAGTTCTCGACCAGAACCCAGCCGGAAGGCAGGACCGTCAGTGTCTGCGTCACATCGGGCGCGGCACCGAAATCCCCATTTCCGGCCTGGCTGGCGGTGATGGTGGTGGTGCCGGGGCCGACGATGGAAATGGCGCTGCCTCCGGTGGCGACGGCGGGATTCGAGCTGGCATAGGTCACTGGCAGGCCGGAGGTGGCCGTCGCGGGAGAGCAGCTGCCTCCGTTGACTGTGCGGGTCTCGTTGGCAGCAAGGCCGAGGATGGTGTTGGCTTGCGGCGTGGCTGTGACGACGGGGCTGGCATCGCCGGTGCCCATGGCGCTGAGGGCGCGAATCTGGACTTGATAAGCCTGTCCATTGGTCAAACCGGAAACGACGAGCGGAATGGAGGGGATGGCAGGTGAGGTCGGAGTCCAGTTGAGGCCGCCGTCGAGGGTGTATTCGTAACCCGTCAAAGCGCCGGGCGGCGGGGTGAAGCCGATGCGGAGTTGACCGTCATTCGGCATGATTCCCGTGATCACGGGAGCCGACGGCACCGTCGCCGTGGCCGGAGTGACATCGACGAGGAAGTTCAGGAAGCGGGTGAGCCTAGCTGTCGAATTGTCGGTTTCGGCCCCGTAGGCGTAGAAGCGGAACGTCATCGAAGAGCGGTCGGCCGTGGCCGAGATGACTTCGTTGAAGACGGTTTCCCCGATGGGGTCGCCGTCGAAGAAATTCACGTCGTCCACACGCAGTTCGTCGGAGAAATTTTGGGGCGGCGGCAGGGCGTTGAGACCGCCATCGTCGGCGACCTGGGCGATGGTCATGCGGTTGACAAAGCCATCCACCGACGAGCGCCATTGGAACTGGCGAGGACCGCTCAGGTCACGCCCGACCCCGAAGCGCAGTTTCGGCTGGCTCAAGGCGTAGCCGGAATCCGCCGTGAGGGTGAATTCAAAATAAGCCCCCGGATTCGGGCTGCCTGCGAGAGCTGCGAGAGCGGCGGCGTTGGGATTCAGCGCACCAGCGTTGGGCCATACGCCTTGTAGGTTCGGGTCGTTGTTGCTGGCATTCATGCCCACGATTGTCATCGGACCGACGGTGACTTTCGGGATGGTGGCACCGTTGTAAGCGAAGGTAAGGGCGGCACCGTCGTGCGGCTCGAAATCAAACTGGCCGCGGAAAGTTGCGTTGACGGTCAGGCTTTGCTGGACATTCGCAGCCGGAGTGTGGTTCACGTCGCCGGGCTGGCTGGCGGTGATGACCGTGCTGCCTCCTTTGAGAATGGTCACCGTGTTTCCGCTGATGGCCGCCACCAAAGGATTGGACGAAATATAGCTCACCGGAAGTCCCGACGAGGCGGTGGCGGTCAGTGCAAAGGGCGCGTCGGCTGTCGTCTTGGCGGACAGCGCCGCAAAGGTGATGGTCTGAGAGGCCTGAGTGATGTCTGCCGTCAATGCGGGCGGTGTGAGCGTGTAGTTGCCTGCGTCCGCCCCGTCGAGCGAGTATCCAGTGGCGGTGATGGGGATGTCGGTGCCGACAGCAGCCTGGGTGAAAGCGAACAGCGCGGTGCCCTCCAAGGTCACGGCTTCCACACCGATCACACCGGTGAGGGCGGGCGTTCCGGTCACTGCGGCATCGGTGTTGCCGTTGTAAACTTTGTCCGCCGCATTCAAGCCGGTGATGGCGAGTGGCTTCGCGACAATCGTGCCCGCAGCGCTTCCAGGTGCGAGCGAGTAGTTCGATGCGAGTCCGCCATTGGTGCCGTTGCCTAGCAGGTAGCTGATGGTCAGGCCGGGATAGCTGCCGACATTCTTGCTGGGGAATGCGGCGGCAATGCCGCTGATTGTCACCGTTTCGGCACCCACGAGACCCGAGAGAGTGCCGACGGTCACGCTGCCGGGGGTCGTCGAGCCGTCATAGCTGCGGCTGGTGATGGTGGGCGGGGTGATCGAGAGAGGCTTGGGCGTCACCGTGCTGGCTGCTGTGGGGACATGGACTGAAACAGTGCCCGGACTGGCGAGAACGATGTTGCCAGCGTAGTTCCCTGACCCGGCACTTGCCGCAAGCCGGACGTGAATGGTGGTTGTCGGCACATTGCCTTCTGAGCCGACGATGATGGGGGAGAGGTTGTTGCCGACGCCGCTTGAGAAGGACGGGCTTGTCGAGACCTCGAAGCCCTGGGGCGGGGTGACGGAGATGCCGGCAGTCAGACCGTTGCCGGAAACCGAGAATGAAGTCGTGGTCGAAAGAGTGCCATAGACGGTGCCAAGTGCGGCTAGGGTTCCGGTGGCCGTGATGCTTCCCGAGCTACCCACACGCAGCCTGCCCGTTCCCGTGAAATACGTGTCGTTGGTGACATCCGCGCCGCTTCCGGTGGCACCGTAGGTTGTGTTCGCCTGAGCCACGCCATTGAGAAACAGGAAACCGACGATTTCCTCGGTTCCATCGGCAAAACTCAAGTCCACCTTGCCTGCGAATCCTGCGGCTGAGCTGAGGCGAAGCGCCGCGTCGTCGGGAAGGGCGCTGTTGTTCTCCAGCAACAGAACCGTGTTTGCGGTTGCGGATGGCGTGAGGGTGATGTCGCCACCGCCCAGCGCGCCATTCGAGCTGACCACCAATGAGCCTTCCGTGACGGCCGTGCCCCCGCTATAGCCCATGGCTCCGGAAATGATCAGGCTGCCAGGACCGGCTTTGGTGATGCCCGTCGTGCCAGTCAGGTTCGTCTGGATGGTGGCGGCGACAAGATTGTCCACCGTGATGAGATTGTCGGCCTGAGTGCTTCCGCCAAGGATGATTGGACCCACTCCCTGGACCGTCGAGCCGCTGGTGCGGAACCACATGCCGCGATTGGCCGCGATCTCGCCGGAAACGGTCGCCAAACCGGGTTCGACACCTCCAAAGACAGCCGTCTTGCTGCTGTCCCAAGCACCGCCCGGAATGTCGGCGTCAATGATCGCCCAGGCAGTGCCGCCGGTGTTGCTCCAGGTGCCCTCGCCGCCGCGGGTGCTGTCATCGCCAAGCCAGAACAGGGCGGTGGGAATGGGCGGCGGAACGCCCACACGGAGCAGGCCGCTGCCGCTGAAGTAAGCGTCGTTGATGTTTTGCGCACCGCTGCCGGTGGCACCATACGTTCCGTCCGGCTGGGCCACGCCGTTCAGGAAGAGGTCGCCCACGACTTCCTCGGCACCAGGTGAGAACCCAAGGTCAATCCTGCCATTGGTGGCGAGACGGACCGCCGCGTCGTTGGCGATGGCTTGATTGTTGCTGAGCAGCAAGGTGGCACCGCCCGCCACCGAAACATCCCCGCCGCCCAATGCGCCGATGCCGCCAGTGAGGGATCCCAATCCGGCGACGATGACCGAACCGCCGTTGATGTCGGTTCCGCCAGTATAGCTCATGGGAAGATTGATGATCAGGCTGCCCTGGCCGGATTTGGTGACGCCTTGGGTGCCTGCCAGGTCGGTGTCTATCACCACGGTCACGCTGTCCGCAGTGTCGAGGGTGTTGAGCGCCCGCGAGGCTCCGCCGAGATTGAGCGTTCCTCCGCTGAGTATGGTTCCGGTTTGGAGGAAATTGATGCCCAGGTTGGCATTTACCGTGCCGGAAACCGTGACCTCGCTGGGCATGCTGCCGCCGAACTCCGCCGTCCGGGCCGAGTCCCAGGGCAAACCGGGGCCACCGTCGGCATTCGTTGCCGACCAAGCGGTGCCGCCCGTGGCCGTCCAGGTTCCCGTCCCGCCGCGGGTCGTGTCATCACCGAGCCAATGCATCTGGGCGGGCGCGGTGCCGGTGACCTGGGTGGTAACATTGTCGAGGCCGAAGCCCCAATGGACGCCGGAGTGAAGCGTAATGACATTCCAGCGCAGATAGATGCTGCCGCCCGGCACCACCAGCAGGTTGCTGAGATTGGCGGTATTGGCAGCACTGGAAAGGGCCGTGCCGCTGCCGGGGACCGCGCTTAGGTAAAACGAATTCCATGCCAACGTGTCGGAACCGGGGACACGCGTCCAATTCGCGCCGTCGGTGGAGTAGGAAAACTCGAAGGTCGGTGCCCCGGACGGTTGGCTGTCCGTGCGAGTGATGCGCCGGTCACGCCGGTAATCGACTTTTAACGCGGTGATGACCTCGTTGGTGCTGTTTTGATAGCGAGCGAGGATGGCGTTCGAGCTGGCATAACTTCCGGAGGTGTAAAAGCCGACGGATTGGGTGGCACCGCTGCCATTGAGGTAGTTCCAAAAGATGCGCCCGGCGGCGGGAATGCTGGTACTGGACGTGTGATTGACCGTGACGGTGGTGGCGTTCCCCGAGGCGTCCCAGTTGGCGGAGGCACCGGCACCGGCTGCGGACATTTGCCAGCCGGTGGGCAGGTTCAGCCCGCTCAAGGTGTTGAAGGTTTCCACCACCGGCGAAGTGCCGGTGATGGGAATCTGGGCTAGTGCGTTGCTCGCAAGGGCAAGCCAAGATAATGCCGCAACAAAGAAGGCAAAGCGTTGGAATGTTAAGTTCTTCATGGGCTTCAAGAAAAGAATGGGGAAAACGGGAAGGGTGGGGCAATCGCGATGGTGGTCAGTCCTCCACTGTCTGCACCTCGAGTCGGAGGAACAACTGACCAGCAGTGGCGGCAGCCGGGCCGCTGAGGATGGCGGTGGCCTCGACCTCCTCCGGGTTCTGCCCGGGCGGCGACACGGTCTGATAGGTGAAGCTCACGGTCAGGTCTCCATCGCTCTCGCCGCTGGTTTTCCAGCTGGTAAGGTTGCGACTCCAGCGGACGGTGCCGAACACATCGGTGAGGTCGGTTGCCCGCTTGAAGCGGAATTTCGGACCTTGCGCTGCCATTACGATTTCGGTGTTGGAACGACTGCCTTGATCGCCCGGGTGGCTGCCCTTGAAGTATTCCATGAGGTTGCTTTCGCCATCGCCATCAGCGTCATCATTGATGCCGCTCTTCGGCGTGCCCAGCGGGAGACGCTCGCCGATCCAGCGGTGGGAGGGATTGTCCTTGATCGTTCCTTGCACGGAGGCTGGGGATCCAAGCTGATATCCGGCCCCGGCAGCAAGCGAGATGCGAAGGGTTTCGTCACCCTCGCAGAGGGAATCCCGGAGAACCGTCAGCGGCAGGTCCTGCGCCGCAGAACCTGCGGGGATCAACAACGGAGAGCTGAAGCCGCTGAAGTCCACGGCCGGAGTAGCAGTTCCGGAGGCGGTCAGCGCGACGCTGAGGCTGGCTGCGGTGGTGCCTGTGCGGGAGACACGGAAAAGCAGCGTCTTGTCCGAGCCGAACTCCGCGCCCAAAGCATCCGGGGCAGTGATGGTCACAAAAGGCGAGATGCCGGAGGCGCTGCCGCGCAGTGTGGCGATGTAGGCGGAGTTTGTCCCCTGCGGATTGGGCAGGCCCAGGGAGTTCAAGCTGCCGGTATTGGCAAATTTCGTCCCGTTGAAAAACTCACCCGCGCCGCCGGTGTAGGCGAGGGCCTGGTCTGGATTCACCGACGCATGGACGATGGCGAGGCCGCTTCCTGTGGTGGTGAAGGCTCCCACTTGGTGCGTCGCCGGATCGTCCCAAGCCACGCCATGAGTCACGGCCAGGTCGCTCAATCCCGTGTGCGCCGAATCCACCCACAGCACCTCGTTGTAGGGAGCGATTTCAAATCCGCCTGGAGCGGAACCTTCGAGCAGCGTAACATGACCTCCCGCGGGAGTGAGCAGCAGATTCCACTGATCGTCGGTGCCGGTGGCCATCGGCGTGTAGTGCAGGTCTTCCGTGTGGAGGGGACCACGCACCGTGATGAGCGTGCCGGCTCGGAAAGTCGCGGCGATGGCTTCCAAGCCGCTCAGGCGCCAAGCGGTGGACTTCTGCGTCGTCTGGTCGGGTGAGTCGCCGAAGGTGTAGCCCATGAGTTGCGCGGCGCTGATATCCTGGGTGAGCAATAGCTCCACCGCATCGTTTGCGGACCAGTCGCCCACGGCTGTCACATGGCTTTCCCCGCCATTGAGAGCCTCATTGACGATCAAAGGCGCGGTTTCCTGGGGTGCGGCGGTGAAGATTACGGTCAGCTTCGGCCGCTGCGTGCTGCTGCTCCACTCGCTGGTGTAGAAGTCCACGCCGTCGGTGCCGCTGGAATAAGGCAGAAGCACGACGCCGTTGTTGCCCGTGCCGTTCGCCCACTCCTGCACCGCAGCGGTGATGGGAAGAACCAGTGCTCCGGTGGTGACATTGGAACTGCTGTTGTTGGCACCCGCAGAGGTAATGGGCGTGGAAATGGCCTCGACGTTGTTGGCAGAAACACCGCTGCCCAGCGAATTCCATGTCGCGGCGGCTTCGGTCCACGGCACAATCATGCGGTGAACGGTGAAGCCGCTGCCCTGGTTCATCACTTGAATGGTGAGGGAGGCGCTGGTGATCGTGGCACCGGGAGGAATCTGGTTGGCCGCGGTGCCGACGATGTCGCCGAATTCCAGCAATGCCTGGGAGGCCGAGCCGCCGTCATCCGCATCGACGCTGATGGTGGTTCCGCTGGCGTAGTTTGTCGCGGCAGAGGCTCCGCGCAGGCCGGTGTCTTCCATTCCGACATAACCATTCACACCCTGCTGGAATGTCAGCGTGACAGGAGCCGAAATGGTCGCGCGAGCCGCAAGGGACGTGCCACGGCTGCCGTCGTCATCAACCGCCACCGCCGTGAACACGTGTGCGCCGGTGAAACCACCGGTCCACGAATAGACATACGGAGCGGTCGTGTCCTCGCCGAGCTTGGTCGTGCCGCGGTAGAACTCGACCTTGGCCACCGTGCCGTCGGAGTCGCTGGCGGTCGCACTGAGGTTGATGGTTGTGGCACTGAAATTCTGGGTGTTGGTCGGCGCGGTAAGAACGACCGTCGGCGGGATATTGTCCACCAAGTTGATGGTAACCAGCGCCGAGGTCGTGATGCCGCCGTCGTTGTCCGTAGCGACGGCGGTGAGCGAGTAACTGCCCGCTGTGGCACCCGGCCAGGTTGCAGTGAACGGAGCGCTGGTGTCCTCGCTGATCTTGTTCGTGCCTGCAAAGAACTCGACCTTGGAGATGATGCCATCGGTATCGCTGGTAGTGGCGCTGATGTTCACCGGCGTATTCGCCGGCAGCGTCTGGCCATTGCTGGGATTGGCAACAGCCACTGCCGGTGGCAGGTTGTTCGGGTTGTCGATGGCGAGCGCCACGGGTGCGGAGGAGGTCCGGGCACCGCGATCATCCTGGGCGACGCAGGTCAGTGTGTAGCTGCCGGTGATAGGAGTCCATGGCCAGGCGAACGGCGCGCTGGTGTCTTCGCCGAGTTTGGTCGCTCCGACATAAAACTCGACCTTCGCCACGCTGCCGTCGGCGTCGGTGGCATCGGCTGCAATAGAGACCGGCCCCGGAAGATTCACAGTGGCACCATTGGTCGGCGAGGTGATGGCGACGGTCGGCGGAGGGTTGACCACCGTTATGGCAGCAGCAGCGGAAGTGGTTTCAGCGCCGTGTTCGTCAACCGCGACGGCAGTGACAACGTGGCTGCCCGGCGGAGGATTCCATGCATAGCCGTAAGGCGCGACGCTGTCCTGATGCAGCAAGGTGTTTCCGGCGTAGAACTCCACCCGCGTGATGGCGCTGTCCGTATCGCTGGCCGTGGCGGTGATGGTCACATTGTCCGGCAGCGTGAATGAGGCTCCGTTCGCGGGCGAGTTGAGCGTGATGACCGGCGATTGATTGGTCACAGTGACGTTGACGGCGGACGAGGTGGTGCGGGCGTTGTTGTTGTCCTGCGCCACGGCGGTCAGGCTGTAGCTGCCCGGCGTGGCCGCCCAAGTAAAGGTGAAGGGCGGCGAGGCGACTTCTCCCACCTTCACCCCGTTCTGATGGAACTCGACCTTGGTGATGCTGCCGTCCGGGTCGCTCGCCGTGGCGGCGAAATTCACCGGATTCGGCAGCGGAATGGTGTCGCCATTGGAGGGAGCAAGCAGGGAAATGACTGGTGGACTGTTTGCCGACACGTTGATGGCCACTGCGGAGGAGGTCGTCGTGGCTCCAAAATTGTCCTCCGCGACCGCCGTGAGAGTAAATGAGCCGGTCGGAGGCGTCCAAGTCAGGGTGTATGGCGCGATGGTTCTCTGTCCCAGCAAGGTCGCTCCGCTGTAAAACTGCACACGGTTGATGCTGCCATCGCTGTCGGTGGCTGCCGCATTGATCGTCACGACATCGCCAACCCGGAAGTTCTGTCCGTTGGCGGGTGCGGTGACGGCCACGACTGGCGGCGCGTTGGTGACGGTGACCGTCACGGCACCGGTCGTTGTGCGCGCTCCCGCATTGTCCTCGGCCACGGCGGTCAGGCTGTAGGAGCCTGGTGCGGCGGCCCAGTTAAAGGAATAAGGAGTGCTGGTGTCCTCACCCACTTTGGTCGAGCCATGGAAAAATTCCACCCGCGTGATGCTGCCGTCGCTGTCGCTCGCCGTAGCGGCGAAGTTCACCGTGCCCGGCAGCGGAATGACCGCCCCGTTCGCTGGCGAGGTGAGTGCGATAGTGGGCGCGTTGTTGCCGGTGACCACGGTCACGGACACCGCGCTGGAAGTGGTGCGCGCGCCATTGCCGTCCACTGCCACGGCGGTCAAGCTGTGGCTGCCGAGGGGCGCGGACCAGTTGAAGGCGTAGGGCGAGGTCGTGTCCTGGCCGACCAGCGTGCCATTCGCGAAAAATTCCACCCGACTCACACTGCCACCGGTGTCCGAGGCGGTGGCGCTGAAGTTCACCGTGTTCGGCAAGGTCACCGTGGAGCCGTTGGCTGGTGCGGTGAGGGCCACCGTCGGCGCGGTGTTGCTGCTCATCGTGAACGTTCGCTCCGTCGTGCTCACCGGCGTGCCGCCATCACTCACGGCGGCATACCATTCGTATTGCGTCGCAGAAGTCAGGCCGGTCCAGTCCAGGCGTGCCACGGTGCCGCCCGCTGGCACGGCGGTGGTGCCGAGATTGACCCACGGTCCAGGCGTGCCGCCGCCGCTGCTGGTCATGTCATAAGTGAAACTGTAACGCTGTGTGGCTCCGGTGCGGGTGGAGCCGTCGCGGGTGCGGATGACGTAGGACTCCACTTTGTCCTGCGCCGGGACAAAGGTGAGATAGCGCAGCCAGGAATCGCCGCCGTTGGCCTCCGACTGGTAATCGGTCAGGATGGTCTCAATATTGCGTCCGCTGACGGTGTCCGTGCGCCGTCCGTCCCCGTGAATATGGCCGCAGAGCAGCAAGAAGAGATTGGGGTTGTCATTGAGGCCGTTGAAGATAGCGCTGCCTGCGCCGCTGAATGAACCCTGCACGCCCGTGCGCATGATCTCGTGACTGGTGACGATGGCGCGGCGGGTGGGGTTGGCTTTGAGCAGCGCATCTGCCCAATTGATCTGCGTGCTGCCGGCATTGTATTTCAGGTGGATGACAATGAAATCCATGCCACTGGCGCTGAAGAACTCGTAATTCGAGGTGGCGTCAGAAGCAGTGATGCCGCCCTTGAAGTAGGTGCGCCCCGCCCAGCGTGAAGGACCGAAGTATTGGTTCCAGGAGCTGCCGCCGCCGTCGTGGTTGCCAGTGCCGCCGCCCCAGGGCATGCCGTGCGGCATGGCGGCAGAGGTCGCGTTTTCGATGATGGCCATGGCCTGGCTGGCGCGCTGCCACTCAGCGGTCGCCCCGTCACCGTTCTGGATCATGTCGCCCATGTGGGAGACGAACTGGATGTTCAACGCCGCCTTCTGGCTGTTGATCCAGTTCATCTGGTTGGTGAAGTTCGGATAGTTGCCGGTGGTCTCCGAGTAGTATTGAGTGTCCGGGATGGTCACGAGGGTGAAGTTCTCACCCGATCCGCCGCCGGTCGCCTTTGGCCGTCCGTAGAATGTGACGTTCATCGGGTCGTTGTTGCCGTCAGCCACACTGGCTTCCAGCGAAACCCGTCCGCTGCCGCCCGCCGTGGTGGAGTCCGCCGCTGGATAGACAAGGGAGATGGTTGGAGCCGCAGGTGTGCCACCGCCTCCGCTCAAAACGGTGACGCTGACGGTGGGGGAAGTGGTGCGTGCTCCCGCATTGTCCTCGGCCACCGCAGTGAGTGAATACGACCCAGCAGGCGCGGCCCAGTTGTAAGCAAAGGGCGAGGTGGTGTCCTCGCCTACCTTGGTCGCGCCCTGATAGAACTCGACCTTGGTGACCGTCCCGTCGCTGTCCGAGGCATTGGCGGTGAAGTTGACTGTGGCAGGGAGGGTGACGCTGCTGCCATTCGCAGGACCGGTGAGCGTCACGGCTGGCGGCGTATTGCTCGCGCCACCCACGACGCTGACGCTGACGGCACTGGAAGTGGTGCGCGCGCCGTTCCCGTCCACCGCCACGGCGATCAAGCTGTGGCTGCCGAGGGGAGCGGACCAATTGAAGGCATAAGGCGAGGTCGTGTCCTGGCCGACCAGCGTGCCATTCGCAAAAAATTCCACCCGGCTCACACTGCCACCGGTGTCCGAGGCGGTGGCGGCGAAGTTCACTGTGTTCGGCAAGGTGATGGTAGAGCCGTTCGCTGGAGCGGTGAGCGCCACCGTCGGTGCGGTGTTGCTGCTCATCGTGAACGTGCGCTCCGTCGTGCTCACCGGCGTGCCGCCATCGCTCACCGCAGCATACCATTCATACTGCGTGCCAGCGGTCAGTCCGGTCCAGTCAAGCCGAGCGGTGGTGCCGCCCGCAGGCACGGCGGTGGTGCCCAGATTCACCCACGGGCCGGGCGTGCCTCCCCCGCCGCCACCTGTCATCGGATAGGCGAGCGTGAATTGGCTGTCGGCGTCAGTTTCGAAAGTTCCCGTCTGAGCCTGGACGGTCTTGACTGAGATCGTGCTGGTTGCTGGAGAAAACTTGTAAGTCCGGAACCAACCGCCACCACCGGCGGCGCGGTCCTGATAATCCTGCACCACGGTGTGAATCGTGCGGCCCGATACCGTGTCGGTGCGGCGGTTTTCGCCATCGGCGGCATGCATGTGGCCGCAAAGCATCAGGAACACGTTGGGGTTGTCACTCAGCCCGTCGAAGATCGCCTGGCCTCCGCCGGTGAAACCGCCCGTGCTGTCGCTGATGATCTCATGACAGGTGACGATGGCGCGACGGTTCGGATACTGTTTGAGAATCGAATCACCCCAGGAGATCATCGTTGCTGTCGGACGGTGGCGTAGGTTCACCACGACGAAATCCATGCCGCCCGCGCTGAACAAGGTGTGGCTGCAGTGGTTGTCCGTCGCCGTGATTCCGCCGCCGAAATACGGGCGTCCGGCGAAACGCTGTGGGCCGAAGTATTGATTGTAGTAATCGTTCGAGCCGCGGTTTCCGCTGGTGTTGAGATCGTGGTTTCCGGGAACGGCACCCCATGGAATGCCGTGCTGCAGCAGGGTGGTGGTCGGATTCTCGATGATCTTCATGACCTGATCGGCGAACACCCACTCGTATTGCTCCTGGTCAAACAGTTCGGTCACATCGCCGACATGGGCGACATACACCATGTTTTCCGTGGCCCGCTTGGCGACGATGTAGTCCGACTGCGCTTTCCAGTTGTTGATGTATTGCCCGTTATTCTCCGTGTAGTGCTGGGTGTCCGGCATCACTGCAAGGGTGAAATCCGCACCGCCACCGCCGCCGGTCGCCTTGGGCCGTCCATAAAAGGTGACGTTCATCGCGTCGTTGTTGCCATCAAACACGCTCGCCTCCAAAGCCACACGTCCGCTGCCGCCCGCCGTGTTCGAATCCAAGGCCGGATAGGTCAATGCGATGGTCGGGGCCACCGGCGTGCCACCGCCGCCTCCAGAGCCGGTCACCGTGACGGTGCGGGCTGCGGAAGTCGCTCGGCCACCGCCGTTGTCCACAGCCAAAGCGGTCAGCGAATAAGTGGCGGCGGGAGCGTCCCAACTGAAGGCATAAGGTGCGGAGGCATCCTCTCCGACTTTCACCGTTCCTTGGTAAAACTCCACCTTCGCGATGCTGCCGTCGCTGTCGCTCGCCGTGGCGGCGAAATCCACCGTCGCCGGGCGGGTGATGGTCGCGCCGTTGGCGGGCGCGGTCAGCGCGACCGTGGGAGCGGCGTTATTGCCTGGGGTGAAGGAGCGCGGCGGTGTGCTCACGGGCGTGCCGCCATCACTCGCTGCGGCATACCATTCATACTCCTTGCCTGCCTGGAGGCCGGTCCAGTTGACGGTGGCTGAGGTCACAGCGGCGGGAACCGCCACCGTGCCGAGCTGGGTCCAGTCTGCGTTGATGACCGCGCCGCCGCTCATGTTGTAGTTCAGCGTGAACTGGCTGTCGTTGCCGGTGCGGCGGGCACCGTCGCGGGTGCGGATCACATTCGAGCTGATGGTGTTGTTGCGCGGCGAGAAAACGAGATAGCGCAGCCAGGAGTCGCCGCCGTTGACCTCGGTCTGGTAGTCGCAGAGGATGCTATGAACGGTGCGTCCCTCGAAGGTGTCGCTGCGGCGGCCCTCACCGTGCCAGTGCCCGCAGAGCATGAGGAAAAGATTCGGATTGTCCTTCAACCCGTCATACATCGCCCGGCCTTGGCCAAAGAAGGGCGCTTGATCCACCGGCGTGCCGGCGTCGAGGTGGGCTTGGACGATCTCATGGCTCGTGATGATGGCGCGCCGCGTGGGGTTGGCTTTGAGAAGCGCGTCCGCCCAGTTGATCATCGCCGCGCTGGCGCGGTATTCCATGTTCACCACGATGAAGTCCATGCCGCCCGCGCTGAAGAATTGGTAGTTCGCATCGTTGGTGCCGTCGGAGTAACCGCCCTTGAAATAAGTGCGCCCCGCCCAGCGTGTGGTGCCGAAATACTGGTTCCAAAACTTGTTCAAGCCGCCGCTGCGGTTCTGGTCGTGGTTGCCGGGCGCACCACCCCAGGGGATGCCGTGGGGGAAACCGGTCGTGGTCGGATTTTCGATGATATCCATCGCCGAGTCCGCGTTGATCCACTCCTGCTCGCTGTCATCGCGGTTCTCGACCATGTCACCCATGTGGGCCACGAATTCGATATTGAGAGTGTCCTTGTTCGTCACCATCCAGCTCGTCTGATTGCGGAAGTCGGTGATTTTGCCTCGGCTGCCGTTCTCCGAGTAGAACTGCGTGTCGGGAATCTGCACTAGGGTGAAGTCCTCGCCCGGAGTGCCTCCGGCGGTTTTTTCGCGCCCGTAGAAGGTCACGTTGAGCGCGTCGTTGTTCGGGTCGGACACCGCGACTTCGAGCGCGACCTGCCCATTCGCGCCGACGCCCGTGGCTCCTGCGGCCGGCGAAACCGCGCTGATCACTGGCGAACCGCCGCCACCGCCGCCGCCGCCCGCTGTGTAGGTGACCGTGAGCGTCGGCTGGATTTCCCAGGCTTTGGTAAAAGTGCTCTCACTCGTGTCGATCTGCACCACGGTCGTTGAGCCATCTGATGGCAGCAACGCGAAACCTTGGTTCACCTCCGCGCCGTTCGCCCATTCCTGCACCGTTTCTGTGACGTTGAAGGTTGCCAGACCGATCGGGAGATTGGTTTTCGTGTCCACCGCCGACCAATGCGCCTCCTCATCACCGATCTGGATGCCGTTGGTCAGCGAGGTCCAGGTGCTGGCCTCCGTCCAGGGAGCATCCATGCGATGCACCGCGATGCCGCTGCCGGCCTTCCACACGCTGAGCGAAAGCGTGGCGCTGGTGATCTGCGAGTTTGCGGGAATCTGATTGGCACCCGAGCCGATGATGTTCTCGAATTTCAGCAGCGCCTGTTTCACTGCCGTGGTGCCGCCAATGACATCCATCGTCGTGCTGGCACCGGCATTGGTCGTGGCGGCTCCCTGTTGCACCATCGTGTCCTGCACGCCGGAGTAGCCATTGAGCCCCTGCCGGATCGTGACGGTGGTCTGCCCCGAGGCAATAATGGGGAGCAGCAGCAAGAATGTCGTCGTGAGGAAGCGATGGCGGATCATGAGCGGGTGGCAGGTGCGGGTGGGGCGATGACGGGAGTGGGGCTGGCGATGCCCAGACCGCGTTCAGCGTGTCCGAGCATTTCGTTGAGAAAAGGGGTCGCGCGTTCCAGATTCGGCAGCGCCAGGAGATGTTCACGCAGCGCTTGCCAAGCGCGGCGGGCCTCTTCCGCCCGCCCGGCCAGGGTGAGGATCTCCGCACGGCGTTTCATCCACGGTTCGCGTCTCGGCCAGTTTTTCTCCAGGGCCGCCAGTCGGTTGAGAGCTGCGTCGTATTCCCCGGCCTCGACTTCCAGATCAATGGCCAGGATCAACAGGGATGGATCGTCCACGCAGAGCGTCAGGCCCTCCCGGGCCATGTGCAGCGCCTCTGCCGCCTCGCCATGCTTCCGGAGCAACTCAACCCAGGCGGTGAAAAACTCCACTCCGGGCCTGGGGGTTAGTGTCAGAGCCTGGCGGCGATCAGCGATGGCAGCCGCAGACTCACGCAGATGCAGCAGGGCCACCGCGCGCGCTGCCAGAGCTTCCGCGAGCGAGGGCTCCTCAGCCAGCACGCGGTCAAAGGTCGCCCGGGCATGCGTCCAGAGGCCGCCGGAGGATAAAGCGAGACCTTGCACCAATTGCGTGGGAAACTTACCCGGCGCGATTTCGTCCACCCGCTCCAGCTCACGCAGCGCCAGCGCACACTCCCCATGCTCCTGGTGCGCCCGTGCGAGTCGGAAGTGGGCCTCCGCATCCCCCGGATTTTTCGCCAGTGCCTCCGTGAGTTCCCTCACCACATCATGGTAAGCACCGTGGCCGAATCCACCACAGGGCCAGCCGCAGAGCAGCGCGATGATCCCGCAGCGGAGCAGGAACATCGCATCGTCTAAGTAGCACGTTGGAGCGCAGAGCACTGGCATGAGAGGAGAAGGCAAAGAGGTGCATCAGACTTGCACTCCAACTTTGCTGAGGCAGGGATTTCAGGAAGGGGCACTCATATAACTCTGACTCATCAGTGCCAATGCAATTCGCCAGACCGGATGTTACGTTATTGTGACGCGAGAAAAGGATCCATAAGCCATCCGCGCGTGGCGATGCTTTTCGCCAACATATTGAAGTCAATTGTGCGGCTCCTGTGCAGGATCAATCTTCGTATGTGGCAGCGCTCTGTGGGGCGCAATCGTTACATTCTCCCGGTGGAGATTCAGGTATCGGGCGGCAAACTCTATCCACTCGTCCCGGGGAAGGTTTTGAAATTTTTGGCCCGGGGTCTGTTCGTCTTACCCGACTTTGCCTTCGCCACCTTTTCCTCACTTTTCCCAGATGAACCACCACCCCGCACCATCCCCCATCACTCGGCGTAACCACCCCGTCCAGACCCTGTTGACCCGCTGGCTCCCAGTCCTCGCGATGGCGATGATGGTGCAGACGGGGTGGGGGCAGAGCTTCACCGAAGGACTCAACAACAGCGTCACGAATGTGACCGTTACTGGCGGTGCATACTTCACAGGGAACGCAGGAGCCTCGGATGGACCCGCCAGCTCACCTCTTGCACAAGAAGGGACTCACTCACGCGGGATAAATAATGGAACCGCGAGTATCACCTCGAATGCAATCACCACAACCGGCGGCACTGGGATTTCACTTACCTTCCGCCTTGCGTCCCACTCCGTTTCAAACGCTACGAATGGGGCCGATGCTGGCGACACCGTAATCGTCGCCATCAGCCCGGACGGCGGCACAACCTACTACGACACTCTCACTGTCGCGGGGAACAGCAATGCCTTCTGGGCTTTTACCGCAACTGGCACGGCATCGACCGCCTATGACGGAAACGTCACCCCTGTTTCTGTCGCAGCGGCAGGTGGTGGCAACCAAGCGGCTGGCCCCAGCACGGTAACGGTCACCAATCTTCCTGCCGTCGCGTCGATGCGTTTCCGGATCACGATGCTGAATAACTCCGCCAATGAACGGTGGCTCGTCGATAACATTGTCTTCTCCGGCACCTTCGGCCCCTCCGCCCCAACCGTCACCACCCCCCCCTCC
>Ga0247843_1002125_pt1 | contig 37404 bp, 25 predicted proteins | sample LaCruzMarch2017__FD_192420 | JGI IMG/M metagenome (GOLD analysis project Ga0247843, IMG submission 192420) | Freshwater microbial communities from meromictic Lake La Cruz, Castile-La Mancha, Spain - LaCruzMarch2017_8m | ecosystem: Environmental > Aquatic > Freshwater > Lake | place: Spain...
GGGTCAGCCGGCTGGTCAGAAAGTCGCTATCCTTTTCCAAATTGGACAAGTGGCACAACTTGGCGATTGGTTGGTGCTTTTGGCAATTCAACTTGGAGAGGCAGCATTACATTTGATACACCGCCATCCATTTTAAACAATACACACTAAATTACTCAACACAACTGCCTTAGCGGCACTCCTTTTCGTAACAAGTTGCTTAGATCACCGCCTGCCAACAAGCTCTGCTCAAATACAGTCGCAGGATGTAGCCACCAATCTTGCCGCTCCACTCGGCTTAGCCTTTGATGACAAAGGACAACTATGGATTACCGAAGTAGCTGCCGGAAGGGTTTCCGTCATGACACCTGACGGCAAAATTTACCCGGCCATTACGGGATTCAGCGTATCAGTAAGTCCAGAAAATACACCCGACGGCCTCAATCACTTGACTTATAAGGATGGCATCCTCTATATTCTGCACGGCGTGGACGAGAAAATGTACAAAGCGAATGTCGGGTCGTTTAAACCGGGTAATCCGCCGCTTACGGTTGCTCAACTAACAAGCGAACCCATTGGTCAATTTGTATTGGATTATAAATTCCCGGAAGATACCCAGGATTCTAATTTATATAATCTGATTTTTGGCCCCAATGGAGATCTGTACATTGCTGATGCGGGGCAAAATACTATTATTAAGCGCACGCCTGCCGGCGTACTCAGTGTGTTTGCTACGCTTCCCAGCATTCCTAACCCCACTATGGTTGGCCCACCTGTTATTCAGGCAGTAGCCACAGGAATTGCGTTTGACGGTCAAAAATTCTTAGTAACTTCACTGGTGGCTTCCCTTTTCCATCAGGCAAAGCACGGATTTATCAAATCGACCTTGCGGGAAATATCTCCATCTACCAGGATGGTCTCACCAGTTTGGTAGATATTATTCTCGGAGCTGGCAAACGCCCTATCGTTTTGACTGTAGCGGAATTCGGTCAAATGGGTCCTATTCCCAATACGGGCAGAATTACCAGCATCTCGGGTGGTCAGCCAAGTATCTGGATACAGGGCTTAAATTTGCCCACGTCCATTGTAGCAGGCGCCCCCAATACTTTCTATGTCAATAGCCTAATGGGAGGAACGATTAAGAAGTTATTCTATTAGCGGTTATTACCTTATCAAGCTCTTTTCAAATTAAAAAGAGCTAAAATGGTGGAAAACTTTATTACCATGTACCAACAACGAAGCCCCGCCAAATGGACGGGGCTTCATCATAAAAAATTGCTTTATTCTTATTAGAAGAATTTAGCACGATTATCTACCACTTTTGCATTTTCACGAATCGCTTCGTTCAGCAAGTAGCTTGCCTGCATATTTTTAGCCTGTAAGTTGGCTTTATACATAGAATAATCACCAATGGCTGGAGCAGGTGTATCCGTTATCTTTTCCATGATAAACACACCATTTTCTCCGGTAAAAACTTTTGATTTTTTACCAGCTTTTAGACCAAATCCTCTACCCAATGCGATTGGATCAAGACCTGCACTTGTCAGGAAGCCCGTAGCCAATGAAATATCATTTGCGTTTTCTACCAATGCACCTGCTCCGTATTTTTGAGCAATAGCTTCCAAAGTTGGAGCTTGAATAGTGCCTAATTTCTTAGCGATTTGTTCTGCTTTGGCAGCATTACGAACTTTCAATGTCAATTCGTCGCGGAAATCATTAATCGTAGGATTACTTTTTTCAGATTTACCTGTCAAAATTGCCACTACATATTGCTCATCTGTTTCAAAAACAGGCGAAGTCTGCTCCATTTTAGTATCATCATTGAATGCCCAACGAACAATTTCACGCGCATTTTGCAATGTATTGATATTCGTAGCTGATTCGGGAATGCGGTTGGCAGTTTGTACAATTAGTGCTTTATCTTTTTTCACGGATTCGTCAAAAGCAGTTTTTGATTTTGATTCCAATGCAAACTGGTCTGCTTTTGCATAAATCGCATCGCGAGTAGCCTGACTTGGTGTCATCGTTTTTCCAATCGCTGCTATTTTGTACAACACATTCGTTTTAGGCTCAGTCACTTTGATAATGTGGAAACCAAAGTCAGATTCAACCAAGCGAGGAATCAAACCTGTACTGGTCGCGGCGAAAACAGCATCATTAAATGGTTTCACCATCACTCCCTCGCGGAAATAACCTAAATCACCTCCTCTTTGTGCTGAAGCCTGATCTGTACTGTTAGCAGCGGCTAATTGTTCAAAATTGGCTCCTCCCTGTAATTGCTTCAACAAATCTGTCGCTTTCGTACGGGCAATTGCTTTCGCTGAATCGCTTGTACCTTCTGCACGAATCAAGATGTGACTTGCTTTTACCGTAGAAGACGTATCTAATTTAGTACCTCCGTATTTATAAATGAAATAGGTGTTTCCTTCACGATAAGGGCCGTTTACACTTCCCGGAATAAATGACTTTACAGCAACTTTCAATTGATCGGGCATTTCTGAAAGTGACCAATACAATTTAGTCGGTACATCAGAGTTGATACGGGCAAAAGTAGAGTCACTTGTTGAAGTGGCTAAGCCACGTGCCAAGTCTTTGATTTTGTTGTAAAGTTCTACACTATCCGACTTGGTAGGAACCATTGGGAAAGACACATACTGAATAGTACGTGAATCAAATCCTTTATACTCGTCTTTGTGTTTAGCCAAATAGTCTTCCAACTGTGAGTCTGTTACCTTGATAGTTGTATCAACAACTGAGTAAAAAGGAACAAAAAGATAACGAAGTGACGCTTTTGTTGTCTGCGCCTGGTATTCTTTTTCGGCTTCAGCACGTGTTACGTAGCTACCCAGGCGAATCAGGTTTTCGTATTTTTGACGAAGACGATCCTGTGCTAAACTTTTTTCAAAATTTTGCCATGCCTGTTGTTGTACTGGCTGTAGGTTTTTGAGGTTTTTCAAGTAACTGATTACCTGAGTTTTGTCGAAAACGCCTGTTTGTGGGTTTGTAAATGACTGCTGAACGGCCGGGCTAACGTTGTTTCCCTGTACCATATCCACCAATTCTTCATTGCTTACCTTCAATCCCAAAGCATCGAATTCTTTTTTGTAAGCGTAATCTACGAGGTATTGATTCCAAACCTGCTCACGAAGGCTTTGCTGTTCGGCTTCCGAAGCAGCCCGGCCACTCTGAGCTTCAAACGCCTGACGCGCCTGATCTAACTTCAGTTGGAAATCTTTGTAATTAATCGTTTCTCCGGCAATTTCTCCTACCGTTTGGTTACCTCCTCCAAACAATGCCTGTGAACCAATAATGTCGCCTCCGACGATAAATAGCATCAAACTGGCGGCAATAACTATTACCGCAATCCCTGATCGCTCCCTGATTTTGTTGATTAACGCCATAGTTGCTTGCGCGTTATTGAGTTAAAAGTTAATTGTTAAATTAGTTAAAAGAAATTAAGGAAAAAAAGGGCTTCCAAAAATTGACCCGCAAAATAACATCATTTACTGCTACAATCCAACACTGATTCATTCTTTGTCAATTTTCATGCCAACCTTTCCTAAAATTAGTAAGGCAAAACCCACAACTTTTTGGTGATGACAGAATGGCTTGAACTTCCAATTCGTAACACATAAGCCCCGGGTGCCAAACGCGGAAGTTTTACAAGTTGAGAATTTATGAAATCCGGTATTTGGTTATCATAGACCAAACGTCCTTCTTCACTAAGTACCTGCAAACGAGCATTTTTAATATCATCATAACTTTCTATTGAAAAAACACCGTCGAGGCTGGGATTTGGATAGACATTCAACCCATTTCCCGACAAATCAAGTACAAAATTATAATCCAACGATGGCAATGAGGAACACATTTTGGTGGATTCTAAAAAATAAAATGCCGTTACGTTATAGTTTCCTGTCTTTGGCCCTTTCAAAAAATTGTCCATTGTAATTTTTTGTTCGCCCTCAAAATTCCAACGAAACTGAATATTGGGCAAGTAGTCTCCCTGAGCCTGCATTATAAAATTACTCGTTTTTTCAATTACCGGCTGTTTGGGAATCGGGCTAACCTCTACAACGGTTTCAGCAGAAGGCAATGACATACACCCCCAACCATCTAACGCTCTGACAGTATAATGACCCGATTGCCTCACCAATAATTGTTGACTCGTTTCTCCATTGCTCCAGATATTCGTTTGGAGCGAGTTGGAATTCAACGTCATGGCTTCGTTTTCACAAAAACGAACCAATCCGGTTGGTATGACAGTAGGAGCAGGAGGCAAAGGGTACACCGTAACCGATACCGCTTTGGAATAAGGTGAAAAACAATTGTACTGATTGGAAGCACGCACAGCATAATCTCCCGATTCTTTTACAACAATGGTAGAGGTTTTTTGCCCCCCAATCCACTCGAGTGTGTTAGTTGTCAAGGCTATATTCCCACCTTCCACCTCCAAAGTCAATGTTTTGTCGGCGCAGAATGCCAAAGGACCTTTCGCAATGATTGTGGGTGCAACAGGAACAGGATTCACCACAGTTGATACGGCTTCCGAAGGCAACGACCAGCATCCGTTTTCGTCCCGAACTCGAACTGTATAATTGTTTGATTCAGAGGTTGTAATACTGCGTGAAGCAGCTCCGTTGCTCCATTGGTAGGCAGAAGCGGCCTGCGTTACAAGCTCTACATTTGCTCCCTGACAAAAAGTAGTGGCACTGTTGGCGGTCACAATTGGAGGAGAAGGTCGGGGGAGTTCCTGAAAATTACTTTCACCAATCTCAATGGAAGGGGAATATAGAAAATTACCAGAAACGTCTTTGACTTTTATCCGATACTTACCACTGCCTACGGTAACTGCTTTTTCATTCCCTCCGATATTCCATTGTGTTTCTGCATACCCTCCCTGAGCAATAAGTTTTATTTGTCCATCTTCAGCGCAACCTGCTTTGACCGTAGGAAGCGGCAAAGCACCGCGGGGATTGGAATTATTAAAAAAATCAGAAGTTAAGCTGTTGTTCCAGGCTTGAGCCAAAGTGACCAACCCGCTCCCCTGAATATGAACCCCATCGGGTCGGGGAATTTGAATCTCATCCGTATAAGGGCCATTAAATACGTTAGGTACGCTGCTGACAACCTTGTTTTGGGCATTAATGACTGCGGTCTTTGTATTTGCATTATAAGATACTCTCGATAGTACCCAACTGATGTTATGTCCAGCATCATTTCGACTTTGTCCAATTACCTGTTGAAGATTGTATACGATTTCAGATTCCGGCAGTTCAAATTGCGTATCAGATTCGCCTTGGTGCCAAAGTATCGCCCGAATCCCTGTCAATGAAGCAAATTGTCGAAGAGCTACCCGCATCTGAGAATAAGGAAGCTGATTCATATAAACACCGCCAACGTAGGGGTTTTGCGCCAATCCATTGGTACTTTCTCGCCACGCTCTGCTGGTCGTTCCTTCTAAAGCAGCGTTATAAAATAAGACCGGGACATTAAGTCGGGCAACTAACAAGTCCCCCAACGCGCCCCACGACCAAGCAGAATAACCATAAGGAGCAATGTAACTGTCAGAATTTAAGTGAGAAAACGAAGGCTCAGGAAATTCATTGGGTTCAAATCTGGCATTGAGGTAGTTAAAACAACTGACCCTGTCTTCGTAGGCCGGCGGTGCTCCATAATTTTGAATTCCTCTGGCATTGGATTGCCCCGCGACTACAAACACCTCCCCGATTCCGACCCGATCTACTTCTGTGCTTTCACTGATTTGTCCATTTCTTATCAATCTCACTTTCAACTTATACCAACCTCCGGTTGCCGAGATTGTGCCTGAGAATAATCCTCCAGCGGGCTTTTGTTCAATGAGTTGCCAATCTATAGCGGTACCTTGCCCCGCTGACACGGGTTCTAAAGCAACCTCTACCCTGTCAGGAATTTCCTGTTTATAGGTACCTACCACAACAAATGAAGCAGTGTTCGTGTTGGAGCGCTGAAAAACTATCCGAGAAGTAGGGAAACTGACAGTTACTTGAGAAAAAACAGGAATTACGACCAGAAAAAACAAAGCCGATAGCACCCAATTACGACTCAAACACCTAAATACCGCACAATAATCGGGTTCGGGCATTCTACTTTACCTTAATGTATGAATACAAAAAGTTTCAAAATTAGCGAATCATGGCGGGAAGGCAAAAATTTGGTATAAAAAAAGAGGCTGCCTCGCTACGGAGACAACCTCTTTTTCAATTGTTAACCGCTCATTATTAACGCGATACGTATTTTTTTCCGTTTGAATATTTAAAGTCAGTACTGCTTTCAAAGTCAGTTTTGTCAAAAGCTGCTCCATCGTTGAAATCGGCGTATTTAAAATCAGCATGACGTTGAAAACGGCCGCTTGTAAAGTTGACTTTTTCGCTAAACTCCGCATATTTAAAATCAGCATAATCACGAAAACGGGTATCATGAAACTCCGCCTTATCGCTGAAATCTGCATATTTGAAGTTTGCATACTCGTTGAAGTTGATAGTGGCAAAAAACGCATCACTGCGAAACTTCGCATACTTAAAATTTGCCTGATGCTCAAATTTGCTGCCTGAAAAATTGGAAACTTTGGAGAAAGTAGAATATTTAAACTCGCTGCCTCCCGTAAAAGTACAATTTTCAAATACGACATTTTCCCGAAAATCGGTCGAATAGGTTTTTCCTCCGTTGGTGATGTCTATATTAAAAACTCGGTTGGTTTTTCCTTCCTCCAGATGTTTGTAAGCAATCACATCTCCCTTGAAAGTACAGTTACGAAATACAATCGGCACTTCCACTGTGGTTTTGATTTCTTCCCAGTCGCGATTTTCATTTTTGATTTTTCGATTGGAAAGTTCCGTCAAATCCAAATCTCCAATAACGACAACACCGTCGTACTGGACAGATTGCTTTTTGTCAATGGCGTTAAAGATTTCTTTGGCGGATACTTCTTTTTGGGCGTTTGCCCCCATAAATGTGAAAGCTGCAATTGCGAAGGTGAATAAAAATTTCATTGCTGTATGGACTGTTTAGATGAATAAAAACGGTTTCGACAATAAGATGCAAAAGGGTCGGGCGAAGTTGCACTGTTTCGCATTTAATTTTCAAATTCTTTTCCATCCCGAGCGTACCAGTAGCTCCGCGTCACTTCCGTCAATGGTTTCCAATTGTTCAAATCAAATAGACCGCTGCCTGTGGAAGATGCCATTATTTTATAAACTTTCACGGCTTTCATTTTACGATTCCACGTTAATTTTTGCCCTTCTTGGCATACTTCTGGTTTTTTAGAATCTGCAATGATGAAATACGCGGCCTGACTTCCAAATACTTTGGCAATTCCTTTTTCGTCAATACAAACCGATGTTTTCTCATCCACTCCGATGCCTTTCGCCTTCATATTCCAATCGGATTTCATCCGAGCCAAAAACGCCAAGTGACGCCCGTGCCGGCTTCGGTTGCTGTAATGCGTATCGGTAATGGTATTTTTCAGAATCGGAATATCAATAAATCCACCCTTCAACAACGTCATTTTGGGGTGAAAAGGGTTCGTGAGCGCTTCCTCGGAAGTAATCCCGTCATTGAGCGCGGCAAAACCTACTTCTCCCAAAATGGCACAACCGGCACTTGTACCGCCAACGGGCACTTTTTTGGTATGAATCAGGTAGTTGATAGCGTCTTCTACGGGGGTATCCTGCCAAAATTTTACGTAATTTCCTTGGTCGCCCCCTGCAATAAAAAGTAGTTCGGCCTGTCGAATACGATGGGCTACTGCGGGATTTTGGGCTAATTCGCGGCTGTTAATCAGTAACGTTTCGACTGAGTTAACGCCTCCCAGTCCATAGATAAAATCATTGTATCCCGTTGCTCCGCTTGCGCGGATAATCACTACGTCGCCTCCTTTGGCACGGTCAATCATCCACAGAAGTGCTTCTTTTACATCCGTACTTCCTCCTCCGAGCACAAACCCGTTGACAGTAGGAACGTTGACATCAGAAGTATCACCGGTGATACCTATGGAAGAAGGCTGTTTAGATTGGGATAGCCCCACTTGAACAACCGCCACGACCGGCAATAAAAGAAGAAAAATGGATTTGAAGGGCATGTTGTCTTTATCAAAGTAAATCCCTATTTTTTTAATTAATTTAATCAAAGTAAATTTACGGCTATTTTCTTCCTCCGATTTATCATAAATGGCAATTACATTGACAATCAGTACTTCTTTCTCTTCGGTAATCAGATAGTTGATTACCCTAAACCCACCGCTTTTCCCCTTGTCCTTTCCTCCCAAACGCACTTTGTAAAGTCCTGCGCCAAGCGATTTCCCTAACTTGGGATTTTCAAGTAATTGAGCCTCAAAATTTATCAACTCTTCAGCTAATCCAGGGAATTTTTTCAGGAACTTCTTTGCGTCAGTCCGACATGTCTCATGAAACTCAACCCTAACTCTCATTTAAAATCTGATCCAATGTGTAGGTTTTTCCTTTGCCTTCCTTCACTTTTTTAACATCTTTTAAGCCTTTTTCAATTTTGGAAAGCAAACGGGAGTTTTCAGTAGAGTTCTGTTGCTTTTTCAGTAAGTCCAAAAATTCATCACGAATATGGGGACTGAGTGAATTATAGATTTCCAACAAAGCCGATGCTGTTTTCATAAACTATTATTTTTATAATGAACAAATCTACGGAAACCCATTTTATTGTCCAAACAGAGCAAAAAGTGTGCGAAGTATTGATTACAGGAAGCACGGCAAATTCAATTGTAATTATGCTGTTTGTTGATTAAAAGTTAGAAAAAACCGACCTTTGACAAAGATACAAAACCAAATTCTGCTCAAATGAAAAGTATTCATTCATTAGTTTATATAATTAGTTTCTCTTCTATTCTCGTCGGTTGTAGTCCCAAAATAACCACAACCGCAAAAAAACCAGAAAGCACTCATTTAGCACTCGGAAATCCAAGCAACGCTCAAACCAATCTTTCATCCCCTGATAACTATTTGATTGTTAAGCCTCAGTATGCTTTATCCTACAATCGTTCAAAGGGTCATGCCAATTGGGTTTCGTGGGAGCTTTCTAAAAGTTGGTTGGGAAGTATTGACCGACAAAATGATTTCCGCCCCGATGAAACTTTGCCCTCATCCTGGCACAAAGTAACACCCAACGAATACACAAATTCAGGTTTTGATCGTGGGCATTTGTGTCCGTCGGCCGACCGTACCTCTACCGCCGCCAATAATTCGAGCACCTTTTTAATGACCAATATGATTCCGCAGGCACCCGAACTCAATCGGGAATCATGGGCTTTTCTGGAAGAATTTTGCCGAGAATTAGTGGGACAAAAACACAAACTGTTCATTGTAGCCGGCACCTATGGCACAGGAGGAGAAGGAAGCAAAGGAACACTCAGTCAATTGGATAACACCGTCAATGTTCCGTCTCGTATTTACAAAATCATCACCATATTGCCCGAAAATGGCACGATGAACGACATCAATGCCGATACTCCCGTCATAGCCGTTGACTTTCCCAACAAAAACAGCGCAGTACAAAATACAGGTTGGCTGCGCTACATTACGACCGTATCAGCGATTGAAAAGAAAACAGGATTTGCTTTTTTCAGCAACGCCCCTACCTCTATTCAAAACGCGCTCCAAACCAAACGGTTTGATTATCAGTCAACTCCGCTGAACGTAGATTCAAAGTGTCGAGTTCACAATGGAAATTCATTATACATCGGCAAAAGCGGCGGCTGTTATTACATTAACGCCAAAGGAAACAAAACGTACGTAGAGCGGGAATTGTGTAATTGTCAGTAATTCAAACCATTATACTCCCCAAAGCGAAATCATCAGCGTGCGTGTGCCGCCGTAATTTCGGTGCTCGCACAGATAAATTCCTTGCCAGGTTCCCAAGGCTAATTGTCCGTTTTGTACGGGAATTAATACAGAAGAGCCCAACAAAGCCGCCTTCAAATGAGCAGGCATATCATCCGAACCTTCGTAATCATGCAGATAATCAGGGTCTTTCTCGGGAACGGCCTTGTTAAAGAAGGTTTCAAAATCCTTTCTTACTGTTGGATCGGCATTTTCATTGATAGTCAGCGAAGCGGACGTATGTTGAATAAATACCTGACACATTCCCATTTTTATCTCTCTGAGTTGCGGCATTGCCTGTAACACCTCACCCGTAATCAGGTGAAATCCTCTTCTCCTTTCTTTTAATTGCAAACGTTGCTGAAAAATCTTCATACGACAGCACAAATAATGGCTTAAATTGTTCGCAAAGATAGAGTTAACCTCGAAAAACAGAAGGAGTCATACTCGTATGTCTTTTGAAAAAATGGTTAAAATGAGCCGGTTCTTCAAACCCTAAACTGTAACTGATTTCGGCAATGTTCCAATGGGTATGTTTCAGAAGCGCCTTGGCCTCCCTTGCGAGTCTTTCCGATATTTGGCCCGTTGTAGTTTTGCCCGTACTCAATTTAATGGCTCGGTTCAAATGATTTACGTGCACATTCAGTTGCTCGGCAAAATCTTTGGCCGAACGCAACGCAAACTGCTGAGAAGGTGATTCAATCGGAAACTGCCGTTCCAATAACTCAGAAAATACGGCTGTCAGTCGGGTGTTGGCATCTATGTTTTGGTAGAGTTTTTCGGAAGGCTGCATTTTGAGCGCGTTATGCACTATTTCCATGATGTAATTCCGAATCAATTCATACTTGAATCGGTAGTCAGACCCTAACTCTTCCAGTATTTTTTCATAGATTTGGCTTACATTTTTATCCTGTTCCTCATTAAGCTTGTAAGCGGGCTTCCCTCCTGCTACATACATTGGCAAGTCTCTGAGGCTGTTGCGCATGTATTCGTTAAAAAACTCCCCTTTGAAAATACAGAAATACCCCGAGCGTGTATCGCCCAATTGCTCAAACGTGTAAGGCACCTGAGGATTAAAAAACAACAGGGTCGTCCCCGATACTTCCAGGCTTTTATCCGCGTAATGATACACAAAATGACCTCTGATGAGCGATATTTTGTAATATTCACGACGCGTATATTGAATCGGAGGCTTACTGACCAATCCGTGGTTTTCAATACGAAACGCATTGAAATGCCCTAAATCTTTCTGTAAATCGTCGGGCATTCCGTTGAGTTTCTGACGGTAAAAATCTTCGAGAGTTTCCGTTTTCGCCATGGTTGCAACAGTCAATGAATGGGGTTATGCTTTACGGTCCGCTCCCTGCCGCTCCAACATCCAACCGGGATATTCGGGCGACAATTTGCTGATTCGGTCCAATTTTGCAAGTTCGTCGGATGTTAACGTTACGCCCGTTGCTTTCAGGTTATCTTCCAGTTGTTCAGGCCTTTTAGCACCAATAATGACGGTCGTAACCACTGGTTGATGTAACAGCCATGCCAGCGCAATCTGCGCCACTGACACCTCTTTTGTCAAAGCGATTTCCTGCATCATATCAATAACGTCATACGCTTTCTCTTTGTTGACCGGAGGAAAATCAAAATTCACGCGACGAGAATCTTCCGGCGAAGTATGACGACCGTATTTACCGCTCAATAATCCACCTGCCAATGGACTCCAAACCATCAATCCGAGTTTTTGGTCGGTAAGCAGCGGCACAATTTCCCGTTCAATGTCTCGTCCTGCTATGGTGTAATACGCCTGCAAAGAAACAAATTTGGCTAAATGATTTCGTTCAGAAATTCCCAACGCTTTCATAATATGCCAGGCAGCCAAGTTGCTGCAACCAATATACCGCACTTTTCCGCTGCTGACCAAGCTATCTAAGGCCGAAAGCGTTTCTTCCAAAGGGGTAAGTGGATCAAAACCATGGATTTGATACAGGTCAATGTAATCCATTTGCAGGCGTTTCAGGCTTTCGTCCACTTGCTGCAAAATGTGTTTACGCGTGAGGCCGGTTTCATTCGGCCCGCTTCCCATTTTGCCCCGTACTTTCGTCGCAATCACCAAATCATCACGTTTCAGTCCTAAATTCCGAATGGCCGCTCCAGTCATTTGCTCACTCAAGCCTTCGCTGTAGACATTGGCGGTATCTATAAAATTAATTCCTGCCTCAACCGAATGTTCTACCAACGTATTTACTTCTTCCTGAGGTAGTGTTCCAATCGCTGTCCACATGCCTTTGCCTCCAAAGGTCATGGTTCCCAAACATAATTCCGATACTCGGAGTCCCGTGTTTCCTAACAAATTGTATTTCATTGTCTGTTTGATTTAAGTGAACTGAGTTTGTTTTTTGTTGTGCAAAAGTACTCTTAAAATCCTACCCACCATTTGCCAGAATCAAACGGATAATTGCGCGAATCAAACAATTGGATTCAGTTGCTTTTAAAACGAAGGGACAATAAAGCGACGAAATAAAGTAAAACAGCGCTGAATAATCCGCCCTGCAATCAATTCTTGTAAATAGGGCAAAAAATAGCTCCCTTCACCTTTCACTCCGTAAAAGGTGAAGGGAGCTATTTTTATGATTAATCTCAACTACGTATATGTATTTCCACCTGATGTTCCAACCCATCGTCCAGTAACTGCACCGCGTTGCCCTTGCCTTGATTTCCACCGATTTTCCACCAAGAATCCGCCCCATCCTGCAATTGATAAACAGTGATTTTGTAGGTTGAGCTTCCAAAGCGATAGTGAATGGTTACGAAAGGCCATGCCGCTGGAAAACAGGGTTTGAATTGCAACACATCCGTTTTTAAATCCATTCCCAGCAGGGAGCCAATAATAAACTGATACATCCAACCCGATGAGCCGGTATACCATGTCCAACCGCCTCTTCCTTTGTGGGATTCATTGGCGTACACATCGGCCGCCATCACGTAAGGTTCTACTTTGTAGACCTGCACCGAAGCGGCATCGGAAGCGTGACTCAGGGGTTGAACCATGCTGAACAATTCATACACTTTTTCGCGCTCACCCAGAGCGGCAAACGCCATGAGGGTCCAGATAGCGGCGTGGGAATATTGCCCGCCGTTTTCGCGCACTCCCGGTACATATCCTTGAATATAGCCCGGATTGAGGCCGTGGCCGTTGAAGGGAGGTGCTAATAATTGAATCAGCTTCAGGTCTCTTCTGACCAGGTATTTGTCCAAAGATGCCATGGCTGTTACCTTCCTTTCCTCAGATCCTGCTCCCGACAAAACGGACCAGCTTTGAGCAATTGCATCAATACGGCATTCATTGTTGGTTTTGGTACCCAGTGGTGTACCATCATCAAACCAAGCCCGTTTGTACCACTCACCGTCCCAACCCGAAGCTTCAATGTTGGATTGAAGGGTGATGGCTTCGTTTTGGCACGTTTCTGCAAAAGCAGTATCACCGTAGTCAACGGCGGTATCGGCAAAATGAACCAGCACATCGTAGAGAAAAAACGCCAACCAAACACTTTCTCCCAACCCTTTATTGCCTACTTGGTCCATGCCATCGTTCCAGTCGCCCGAACCAATAAAAGGCAATCCATGTATCCCGAATCGAAGGCTGTGTTTTATAGCACGAACGCAATGTTCATACAGAGGCCCGCTGAGATTGCCGCTAAGGGGTAAATCATACAACGAATCTTCTCCCGGATGCAGCAGACGAGATTCCAAATAACCCACCAGTACCGTTAATATAGTTTTATCGCCGGTTGCCTCGATGTATCGGCCAACAACAAAGGGTAGCCAAAGCAAGTCATCAGAACAACGGGTACGCACACCTCTTCCTTCGGGAGGATGCCACCAGTGTTGTACATCGCCTTCGGTAAACTGCTTGGAAGCACTTAAAAGCAGTTGTTCCCGCGCAATACCCGGACGGGTATGCAATAGAGACAATACATCCTGAAGTTGATCCCGGAAGCCAAATGCACCGCCGGATTGGTAAAAACCGCTCCGGGCAAAAATCCGACAGGCCAGCGTCTGATAGGTCAGCCAGCCATTGGCCAATACATTCAGAGCGTTGTCGGGCGTAGTTACCTGCACCGCCCCCAACGCCTCTTCCCAATAGCTTTTGACTTCCCGGAAGGACTCGAAAACAGTTTCCCGGTCGGTAAATTTCTGAATCAATCCCTGAGCGGCCGGGGTATTTTCTGCGTTGCCGAGTTGGAAGATTATTTCTTTTTCCGCACCGTCCAACAAATCAAATTTTACCTGTAAGGCGGCACAGGGGTCTAACCCGGCACCGCTGCGGCCGGACAGATTTTTTCGATACAGTGCCTGCGGGTTATTCAAATTTCGGTTTCGACCAATAAACTCCGAACGGTCTGCCGTGACGCTCAGATTGGCTCCGTTCACTTTAAAAAACGTAACCCGTTCCGAAAAACCAGTGTTATATCGGTTTCTGATGAACAGAGCACTGCTGTTGATCTCCTGTTCTGATAGAATGTGCATGTTTGTTTTGGAACGAACATCGCCCAAAATCATCTCCATAAAGCCCGTGGCCGAAAATTTGCGCTCTCGTCCGGACAGGTTCTTTATTTTCAGCACAATAAACTTAATCGGCAATTCCTTATCCACAAACACGCACATTTCAGAGGAAACACCCTGCTCAATGTGCGTATAGAGGGAATACCCAAAACCATGCGTGGTAATGTAGGGGCTTATTCCGCTAGCAGGAAAAGGAGATGGTGACCAAAAATGCCCCGTTTGCTCGTCGCGCAGGTAGAAAGCTTCTCCGCCCCTATCGCTTACCGGGTCGTTGCTCCAAGGCGTCAGGCGGTATTCATGGGCGTTAATGGCCCACGTATAGGCGGAGCCGTTTTCTGAAATTACCGTACCGAAATTCGGATTGGCAATGACATTTACCCACGGTGCTGGCGTGGTTTGTTTTTTATCGGTAATGATTTTATATTCTTTTCCGTCCGAGGTAAAACCGCCTGTTCCGTTAAAAAACAAAAGGTTATCCGGTAAGGCGATGGTATGTTGGAACTCCCGAAGAGTAATCGGTTTCGGTTCCAGCATAGGCGGCCCTGCTTTTTCGTTGTAATACCGGTTTACCTGTTCGGCCAATGTTCCTTTGTTATCGTGAATGATAACTCGGGCTACACTTTCAAACAGGATGCGATCTTCATGCGAAATCTGATCGGCAGATTTGACATATATATTCCCGGGCTTATAGTACACCGGATTGCCGATTGCTTCTCCCGAAATCAGCCCCAAAATTTGCTCCTGCATCACCTGACGATAGGAGCCGTAATCTTCATTCCAGATAATCAAATCAACAGCAAGTCCTTTCAAACGCCAGTAGGCATGTGCCTGCACCATTTGCCGAACCAAGTCGATATTTTCCGGGTCGTAAATGTGAACCAAAACAATGGGTAAATCGCCCGAAACCGAATGGCTCCACAGTCCCGATTGTCCTCTGAAATTAGCATTGAGTACTGCGGGATCGGCGCGTAAGGACGGATGAGCATAGATAACCGATGCGGCCAAGCGGTCGTATAGCTGGGCATCTGCTTCGGTGGCGTTGATTTGCCGGAGCAACACCTGACTGTGGGTCCAAGAAAGTTCAAATGCCCGTTTTTTAAGATGTTGGTCTTGGTATTTGTGCATCAGCGCTTCACAGGCTTCTCTGGTTTCACTGATTCCGTAAATCAAATCAATGGTTGCCGTTTGGTTGGGTTTGATACTGATGCGGTGCCGAATGGAAACGATGGGATCCAACACAGCTCCCTGATTTCCAGACAGCACATCCACTTCCATCGCCTGCGGAAAGGCTAAGGTTCTGCCTCTGCCGATAAATTGGCGACGGTCGGTTTCAAATGTTACCTCTTCCGTGGCGGTTCCGTGAACATCCATGAGGTGAAACATCCACGGCGGCAATTCATCCTGCGAACGCGGACGGCGCGTGCAGAGAATCGCTTTATAATCCGGGACAATTTCAGTTTGCACAAAAAGATTGCTAAAGGCCGGGTGCGCTTCGTCCGAGGCTTGGCTCGCCAGCACAATTTCGGCATAACTCGTTATTTCCAAGACCTTTACCGACTGAGTTCGGTTGGTGATTCGGACTCGTCTCATCTCCGTATCGTCTTCCGGAGAAATCACGATTTCGGTTTTAGTATCTATTCCATAATCCTGTCGGCTGAATTCAGCGTGACCCAATGAAAACAGTGCCTCGTAATTTTTGGTCGGTTGGAGGGTAGGGTGATGGGTATTTGACCAAAATTTGCCCGTGTTTACGTCTTTGATGTAACAAAATATCCCTCTGTCATCCTTGGTGGTATCTTCTCGCCAACGGGTCACTGTGATGTCTTTCCAACGGCTGTATCCTCCGCCCGAATTGGTAATCATCACCTGATAGCGACCATTGCTCAGGAGTTGAATTTCCGGTATCAGGGTGTTGGCCGTATTGATGCTTCGTATCTGTGCATCGCTCGTTTCGGAATTGGTTTCAATCAAATCTGCCGTATGAGCATAGAAAACGGTGGCTCTTGGAATGCGCTCTTGCAACAACAGGAGGGTGGCCTGAAAACGAAGTTCTGCCATAAACCGCTGCTGCATGGGTTTGTTCAACAACAGATACGATAAGGAAAGAAACCCCATGCCCTGGTGGTGAACCATGAAGGAGTACAAAATGCTGTGGGTTTTACCTCTGGGCAAACGACTTGTGGTGTAATCTATCGCTTCGTAAAACCCATACTCTCCTTCAAACCCTTCTTTTGCCAATACTTGCAGGTTGGCACAGGCTTTGGCCGGTGACACCATCAACGCCATCATAGAAGCATAGGGTGCGATGACCAAATCCTCTTCCAGTCCGCGTTTCAGGCCAAGGCCCGGTACGCCGAAGGCGCGGTATTGGTAATTCAGATTGGCATCGGTCATGTTGTAGGCTGATTCTGAAATCCCCCACGGCACTCCCCGTTGCGCCGCATATTCAATTTGTCGTTTTACGGTTGCTTTATTGGTCTGGTACAACAGCGTGTTTTCGTAGGCAGGCATGACCAACTGCGGCATCAGGTATTCAAACATGGAACCACTCCAGGAGAGTAAGATCGGATCACCTCCCGAGTTGGTCAGTAAACGCCCCAAGGCAAACCAACTTTCCTGCGGCAATTTTCCCTGCGCGATGCCCACAAAAATCCCTAACCGAGCCTCGGAAGCCAACAGATCATAATAACTGTTGTCATTGCGTTGGTCATCTACGTTATAACCGATTCGTAAAAGACCCGTCGGTTTATCAAACAGAAAATCATACTCAATGGTACTTAACTCTTCGCACTCTTCCGCCAGTTGTTCCGTGAGTCGGATTCTTTCGGTGGCTATGTTGCTGCCCTTTTTCAGGAATTCACGCAGTTGGAGCAACCATTCTTTTTCCTCAGAACGTTTTGCTTGTCCGTCATACAGGTCAATCTGCGGCAAAAACACTTCCGAAATTTCCTGAAGGGACAGAAGCGAAGGAATAGAATCAAGCGCCGCAAGGTCAACAAAATGCGCTGGAACGGGCAACAGTTGCAACCACGGAACCGACTGTATTACCTCTTCCCTGACGGCAGTTATTTGCGACAATAATCGGTTTGACCATGTATATACTTCCGTTTCGCTGCCCAGTTGGTACGGAGTTAATTCATTCGTTAGAAAAATCAACTCATCCAAATTTTTCTTTACATCGCTGAGTGAGCTTTCTTTGGTAGCAGCCCCTTCCAATAAAATCAGTATTTTTTTGGTTATTTCCGCTTGGTGTCCTTTAGAAAAATCCTGTATAATTCGCGTCGTGGTTTTGAGACCTTCGTATATCTTCCGGGTAAACAGAGGCTGGGCAGGCAAGGCCAAGAGTCCCTGACGCAGGGTAAGCAAATGACCAATCAGATTCCCACTGTCAACCGTGGATACATATCTGGGCAAGAGAGGCAACAGGTTCAGGGTGTCGTACCAGTTATAAAAATGGCCCTTGTATCGCTCCAATTTGAGCATTGACTCCAATGCATTTTTACAGCGATGTACCAATTCGCCACCACCTATGTACCCAAAATCATAGGCGGTAAGGTTGGCCAGCAAAGCCAAACCTAAGTTGGTAGGAGAAGTACGGTGGGCAATAATGGCAACGGGTTGTTGTTGAAAATTGTCCGGTGGCAACCAGTTTTCGCCTTCGGTAACAAACTGTTCAAAGAAGGACCAGGTTTTCCGGGCCGATTTATGAAGAAACAAGGTTTGTTCTTCGGGAAGCCATTGACTTTCTTCGGCTTCGGGCCTACTCAGACGCCAAGACAATGCCGGTGCAATAAACCAAAGAATAAGCATCGGAGCCGCCACAAACAGTGCTTCCGAATCGCTGTACGCCAAAAAGACGGTACAAATAAGCGCCAATACGGACGTCATCCACATGGATTGATACACCGAGCCCATGTCGTTGCGCGTATTTCGAGAGGCACTTGCGGAAGGAGTCCATTCCAAGAGTTTTTTCTTGGAAACAATCATTCGCCAATTGGTTCGCAGAATGGCATCCGTATAGCGGAAGGCTTCATAAGGAAGGACTGCAATGCCAAACATAAACCTAATCAGGGTGCCTCGCATCGAACCGCCTATTTCAGCCAAATGCGCCTTCAAGGTCAAATCAATGGGCTTGTTTGCCAACCGCCAACCTGCGGCCGCCATGACGGGGAGTAAGATATTGACGGTAACGGTCAATGTCCATAACCAAGGTAAAGGCAACAGAAACCACCCTATCAATAAAAGCAACGTCAACGACAGCGGCAATAAGCTTCGTCGTAGGTTATCAAAAATTTTCCAGCGGGATAAAGCAGAGAGCGTATTTTTAGCCAGATGGCCGTTCCTGCCAGTCACAAAGGGTAACATCCAGGCTCCAATTTGCCAATCGCCCCTGATCCAGCGATGATGTCGCTTGATGTCAGCTTGGTACTGAGTGGGGTTTTCTTCGTATAAGAGTACGTCGCTTATCAGGCCGGAACGAGTATAACAGCCTTCCAGTAAATCGTGGCTCAGGATACGGTTTTCCTGAAAAATCTGATTTAAAGCCTGTTCAAACACGTCCACGTCATAAATTCCTTTGCCGATAAAGGAGCCTTCGCCGAACAAATCCTGATACACATCCGAAGAAACGCGGGTGTAAGGGTCAATACCAAACACATCACTCTGCATTCGCAAATACAACGACGTAGCCGTTTTTGGAATGGCCGAAGCCAATCGGGGTTGTAGTATTCCGTAGCCGTCCGTCACCCGCTTTTCTTCGGGACTGTAGATGGCATGATTGAGCGGATGCGCCATGGTTGCGACAAATTTCCAGACCGATTCGCGCGGAAGTTGCGTGTCGGAATCTAAGGTAATGACGTATTTTACCTGCCTCAAAACGTCAGTTTTACCAATAACCAACGAAAATTCGCCTTGGCTCCGCCCCCGAATAAACGCATTTAAAGCAGACAGTTTTCCTCTTTTGCGCTCGTAACCCATCCACTTCTGCTCAGAAGCACTCCAAGTTCTTGGACGGTGAAAGAGAAAAAAAACATCTTCTTCCAGCCGTTTGTACTTATGATTTAAGGCTTCAATCCTACCTTTGGTCCATTCCAATAAGCTATTATCTTCCGGCAGAAATTCGGCATCGGCATCCAAAAAATCGGTTAGCAGTCCAAAATGCAGATTAGCTTCCCGATTGGCCAGAAAACGAATTTCCAGTGCTTCCACCAGTTCGTCAATATACGCCTTGCTTGAAATCATGGTAGGCACAATCACCAACGAACGACATTCGGCAGGAATACCTCCCGAAAAATCCATGCGGGGCAACAGTTGTGGTCTTACCCAAATCGTAGAAAACCAGTTGGTTAGAGAAACCGCCAACTGGGCCGCTCCCGAAACAGAGAGTATAGCTACTGCCGTCAACAACAACCTGCCATGTGCTCCGTAACTGTAAGCCTGATATAACATCCCGCCTGCTACCAACAGAGTTATGCAAACTATAGAAAATAAATAGAGGAATACGGGCACTTGGCCGATAACTTGAAACAGTCGTTTTTTCAGGGAATAACGCATTCCGGCGGCCAACTCGGCCTTTTTCAAGCCCTTATCAATGAGGTAAAAACCTACGTGTTTTTCTCTTTCCGGTTTTTGAGGGTCGATTTGCGGCGATTCGGTCAATTCAAGTACCTTTTTCGCCACTTCGGTTTCTGAAAAAGCAGAAGCTTTGGAAATAGTCTCAATGACGTGGCGGTATCGGTCGCGGGTCGCAAAATCCATTTGGGGATACGTTCCCGCACTATCGAGTCTCAGTACCTTTTCTACACTGCTGAGTTCTTCCACAAAATCGCGCCAATCCGTTGCTCCGAGCATTCGAAGCGTCCCGATGCAGTTTCGTACCGAGACTTGATTGGCTGCCTGTTTTTGACTTTCCTGCTGAACAACGTCATTGCTGCTGCTCCCCGCTGCCGACAACTGTTGTTCCATCCAACTCAAAGGCAGTACCAATGCCGGGCCTTTTCCCTGCAGTTGCCGCGTAAAACCTGCCACAAACGGACCCGACAAAGCGGGCTTTGAACGCGCCATATCGGCAATGGTCAAAATCAGGTTGGCAGGTTCATCTTTGACCGTAGTAATCATCTTATCAGCCCAGTAATCGGCCAAATTATGGTCAACCATGCCCAGAGCAATCTTTCCACCCACCCGGCGCAGGTTTTCAATCACCGCCAATCGGAGCATGATGGGTATGGCCCACAATTCACCCAACGTGAGTACGGTATAGGTCTGGTAGGCAGCAATAAAACTGCTCAGACTTCTTACATCTACCCGGCCATCGCTGTGGGAAATAATTTCCAAGGCAATGTCATATACCCGGGGCATACCCGTCGAAATTCCGTCAGAAAGGCAGGGCAACCCTTCACTGTATCCTTTGGGCAAGTGTTTTTCTGCAATGACTACCTGTTCTTCAATCAGATAAAAATTGTCAAGCAGCCATTCGGCACCGGGTGTAATGGCCTTCCCTCCTCTGATGCTTTCTACCAACAAATCACGTACTTCCAACAACGTTTTTTCATTATCTCCCAGCCTTTTCAGAAGCTTATCAGAGGTATTTCGTATCAGGAGTTTGTGCGACTGGGCCACTACCTTACCATACCGATTCATTTGGTCTAAACTGTAAAGCTCGGAACGAAACGGCTCATCGCTTTCATAATTACGAAAAGCATTAAAATAAACGCGTAAACGCGACAAAATATCGAACACTGTACTGGTCGTAACCTTCATAATAACAGTCATTTGTAAAAACCTCGACTAAGAAAAAGACGCAAATACAGGCCTGAATGCTCAGGAGATTCCGTATAACCAGTTCGATTTAAGAGGATGAAGTTGAAAGGAATAAATAGTTTCTCTAATCCCGTGATAAGTGGTGATGGAATCGGGACGTGTTGATTTACATTTTCGTCAGAAATTGCAGTAATTTTGGTAAGATACTACATTCTCGGGAAAATCAAAGCTTTTGAGCACTAATCCTGAATCGACCAATCAGGAAAAAATGAAGGATTTATCAATACCATTCATATAGGTTCAGGAGCATCTCGCTGAAGCAGTAAGAAGATAAGAAATACGGTTTGAGGAAGTGGAAATAGAAGAGTTATGATAAATGGGCGCTCAGCAACCCAGCTTGAATCCCTCAAGTGACTACGCGCTTGCTTGGAAAGTGACAGACTGTTGTTTATGGGCTTTAAGCAGGGTCGAAAGGGCTATTTTACCGCATTTCTGTGAGTGGATAACATCACTTAGCAGTTATGATTCATCTGACATATCTTCTATTTCATTGTTACTGTACTCATTAATCACATTCCCTTCTTCATCAAAATTATCCTCCGTTTGGATATCTGCTTCGTCAACTTCCTGTGCATCGTCATCAGATTCACTCATTTCTGCTAATGGATCAGAGGCGTCATAATCCTGTGTGCCAGCGATGTCTGTGTCATCACTTAAATCATCTGGGCCGGGTGTGTTTTGGTCTTCGATTATCATGGCTCAATCCTCCTTTCAAAAATTACAATGTGGATATGTATTTACTTGTTTTTAGCAACGCTTATCAGTCACTATCACCAACAGCGTCATCTTCATATTGAACCCCATCCCCCGGCTGTGAAAGTTCATCCGGCTCATTTTTATCGGTGCCGTTTTCAGTCGCCTCCTCTTAGTGTGTTGTTGCTGTATCATCGGTGAATAGTGTGAATAATGATTTACTTACTTGACCAATAAATAGAAAAAGCTATACCTAATGAGGTACTGACCATAATTGAGGAATTTTGAGAACAAACAAAACATTCCAAGGGTAGGATATAATCCCACTACCCAAATCGGGGAAACATTGTGTCCAAAATTTAGCGGTTAGCACACTTTTTATGTCAATCCTACCAAGAACAAATTCCATGATTTCGCCAATGAAGATCACGAGGTCCAAACTGTTTATCCCATCCAAAATCCTATCCTAATCAATTATATTCAGGAAAGAGCGATTCCCTATTCATTGGGCAAAAAGTATTTACACGAGGTTATAACCAATGCAGAAGACAGGACTTATTACTCAGTCGGTTTCCCTAATGATTCCAATGACTTTGCGCTTCGTAACAAATACGTCAAAGATTGCACGGGCATTCAGGATATTACCACCTTTGATAGAAGCGGACGTACTACAGTAACGGTATTTGAAGACTTTTTTGATTTCCTGTCTGCCTTAGTTTGGTTCGGATTAGAAACCCCACGCTTGGCTTCAGTGGTTCTCAATACAACCAATAATCGTAAAAAGGCAGTCAATTATTTAAGTCAATTTGCACAAATAAATTGTTTCTTCGCCCTTAATAAGTCAGGGATGGAATGTTTGAGACTGTTCCAGGAACGGGATGGCTTGAACGTTAAAGATTGTTCAGACATTTATGAAGGCTGTAACGATTTCAATGAATTCTTGATGAAGAAACGTCCTTCATAAAAACAATTTCTCCTAAAATCAAAGGCATAAGTATCGGCACAATCGTTGAAAAGTTAAACTAAACCGCCAATTCCCTTTCCTCTCTTTATTTCTGATTTTAAAAAACAGTATGTTTGTGAATTGACCTCAGTGCTTTACAAACGTAATGCTCTTTATTATTCTAAAATCGGAAAACAGTAGATGAATACAGCCGTCCACAACAAATTAGTTTCTTTTATATGGTCCATTGCCGATGATTGTTTGCGCGATGTGTATGTGCGGGGAAAGTACCGCGATGTGATTTTACCCATGGTGGTGCTTCGCCGATTGGATACCCTGCTCGAACCCACCAAAGAGGCCGTGATGGAAGAATTGGCCTTTCAGCGAGATGAGGCAGGTTTTACGGAATGGGACGAAAACGGCCTGCGCGATGCGTCGGGCTACGTGTTTTATAACATCAGCCCGTGGACATTGCAGCGCCTGCACGATACCGCCACCAATAACCAACAGATCCTCCAAGCCAATTTTGAAGAATACCTCAATGGTTTCAGCCCCAACGTCAAGGAAATCATTGACAAGTTCAAGCTCAAAAGTCAGGTACGGCACATGGCGGCCAAAGACGTGCTGCTCAATGTGCTGGAGAAGTTTACCTCTTCGTACATCAACCTCACCCCTTTTGAAAAACTCGACCCCGAAGGCCGTAAACTGCCGCCTCTGAGCAACTTGGGCATGGGCTACGTGTTTGAGGAATTGATTCGGAAGTTCAACGAAGACAACAACGAAGAAGCGGGAGAACACTTTACACCCCGTGAGGTGATTGACCTCATGACGCACGTAATATTTGACCCGATCAAAGACGACCTGCCGCCCGTCATGACCATCTATGACCCTGCCTGCGGCTCGGGCGGGATGCTGACCGAATCGCAGAATTTTATCAAAGATGAAGAAGGCGAAATCCGCGCCAAAGGCGACGTTTACCTGTTTGGCAAAGAAATCAACGACGAAACTTACGCCATTTGTAAGTCGGATATGATGATAAAGGGCAACAACCCCGAAAACATCCGCGTTGGCTCGACGCTTTCGACCGATGAATTTGCGGGAAAAACCTTTGATTTTATGCTTTCCAATCCTCCCTACGGCAAGTCGTGGGCGAGTGAGCAGAAATACATCAAAGACGGCAAAGACATCATTGACCCGCGTTTTCAAATCACACTCAACGACTATTGGGGCAACGAAGAACCCGCCGACGCTACGCCGCGCTCCTCGGACGGGCAGTTGTTGTTTTTGATGGAAATGGTCAACAAAATGAAGCCGCTCGACAAAAGCCCGCGCGGAAGCCGGGTGGCCTCGGTACACAACGGGTCGAGTTTGTTTACGGGCGATGCCGGCGGGGGTGAAAGCAACATCCGCCGCTACATCACCGAAAACGATTGGCTCGAAGCCATCATTCAGTTGCCCAACAACTTGTTTTACAACACGGGCATCACCACCTACATTTGGGTGCTCTCCAACCGAAAAGCCCCGCAACGCCAAGGCAAAGTGCAGCTCATTGATGCGGGGCAACTCTACCGAAAACTCCGCAAAAACCTCGGCAACAAAAACTGTGAGTTTGCGCCCGAACACATCCGCGAGATCGTGAACGTGTATACCCAAATGCAGGCCGTAGAACGCACGGGCGACGAAGGCTTGGCGGCACAGTTATTTGATAACAGCGATTTTGGCTACTACAAAGTGACCGTGGAGCGCCCCAAACGCCTCAAAGCACAGTTTAGCACCGAGCGCATTGACGAACTGCGTTTTGATAAATCCCTGCGTGAGCCCATGCAGTGGGCCTATGAGCAGTTTGGCGAAGAAGTCTATACTAACCTTGCCCAACACGAAAAAGCCATTATCGATTGGTGCGAAAAAAACGAGTTGAACCTCAATACCAAGCAGCTCAAAACCCTCACCTCGCCCGCTGCGTGGCAAAAACAACTGGATTTGCTCACCGCCGCTGCCCAATTGATGCGGGCCATCGGCACCGACGAATACCGCGACTTTAATGATTTCAGGAAAGAAATAGACGCCGAGCTGAAAGCCGCGAAATCCAAACTTTCGGCCTCGGAGAAAAACGCCATCCTCAACGCCGTGAGCTGGTACGACGCCACTGCCGAAAAAGTGGTGAAGGGCATCACCAAATTGACGGGTGACAAACTGGACGCCCTTCTCGCGCATTTGGGCTGCGACGAATCCCAATTGGCCGATTACGGCTATTTTGCCACCGACAAAAAAGGCGAATACGTGGAATACGAAACGGAAAGCGACCTGCGTGACACCGAAAACGTACCCCTAAAGGAAAATATTTACGACTACTTTTTGCGCGAAGTAAAACCCCACGTGGGCGAATCTTGGCTCAACCTCGACGCCACCAAGATCGGCTACGAGATCAGTTTTAACAAGTATTTTTATAAGCATAAATCCCTGCGCTCGTTGGAAGAAGTAGGCGCGGACATCCTCCAACTCGACGCCGAAAGCGACGGCCTGATTCGGGAGATTTTGGGGCTTTAATGGACTTTTAACTAACTTATTTTCAATGTCACAAATCATTGACAGTGAATACAGGAATTGGATTCAGCAACTGAAATCCAAAATCAGAAGCTGCAATGGCTGTCAATGTTGACTTTTTCCACCAAGTTGGTGGAAAAAGTCAACATTGGGTTACTGTACTGATTTGCAAAGATAAAAACGACATAGTGGCCGAATTTACCCTCAAAAATATCAACCAGCCCATTGGTGTATCGGAATACCAATTGACTAAACTGTTTCCAAGCGATTTTGAAAGTAGTTTGCCGACTATCGAAGAAATTGAAAATCAACTCCAAAACCATGCAAAATAACCTACCCACCTATACTCAATATAAACCCTCGGGCGTCCAATGGCTTGGTAATATTCCTGAACATTGGAAATTAACGAGACTTGGGACAAGATTTGAAGAAAGACGAACAAAAGTTTCTGATAAGGATTATCCTGCATTATCTGTAACAAAACAAGGGATTTTACCACAATTAGACAGTGCAGCAAAAACAAATGATGGAGATAATAGAAAACTTGTAAAAGCGGGTGATTTCGTCATAAATAGTCGTTCAGACAGAAAAGGTTCGAGTGGAATTTCAGATCGGGATGGTTCAGTGTCTTTGATAAATATTGTGATGGAGCCGCACAATGTGCATCCTATCTACTGTAATTATCTACTTAAAAGCTATGCGTTTGTAGAGGAGTTTTATAGAATGGGACATGGGATAGTAGCTGACCTTTGGACAACCCGATATGATGAAATGAAGGCAATTATGGTAGGAATCCCCCCCCTTCCCGAACAAACCGCCATTGCGCAATTCCTCGACCGCAAAACGGCACAAATTGATGTAGTGATTGCCCAAAAGCAGCGCATGATAGAACTGCTCAAAGAGCACCGCCAAATTACTATAAACAATTGTCTCATTCGAGGAACAAATCCATCTGAGAAATTAAAAGATAGTGGTATAAAACAGATTGGACTTATACCTCATAACTGGGAAATTAGACGATTAAAGCATTGTGTGAATATATTAACAGGCTTTGCTTTCAAGAGTACAATGTATTCTAATTCTCCTGAAGATATTAAGCTGCTCAGAGGTATAAATATTAATCCTGATTCAATCAATTGGTCAGAAACCGTATACTGGCCACAGAAACATAAGGACCAATTTAAAGAGTACTTATTACAAGAAAATGATATTGTAATAGGTATGGATAGACCTTGGGTTTCTTCGGGCATACGAGTAGCCAGTATTTCACATGGTGATTTACCATGTTTACTTCTACAACGTGTTGCTCGCATTAGAGGCAATTCTACAATGATGACGCAATATTCCAAACTACTGCTTTCATCAAAGATTTTTCTTGAATATTTTGAACCAATGCTTAGTGGTATAAGTGTTCCACATATTAGTTCAGACCAAATTACAAATTTCCAATGTCCTGTTCCCCCGGTAGAGGAGCAAACAGAAATAGTAAACTACATTGAAACCGCCACGCAAAAGATAGACAAGGCCATTGGCCTCAAAGAGCAGGAGATAGAGAAGCTGAAAGAATACAAGGCGAGTTTGATCAACAGTGTGGTCACGGGCAAGGTGAAGGTGGTAGAATAATCTTAATTTTGTAAAAAATAGAATTCATGAAAATTTCATTTCAGATTAATACAGGCGAAGAAATTTTTTTAAGCCCTATCAAAAAATCGGATGAAGGCGAGGTGAACCTTTATCAATTAGTAGATGCAGAGGCAAATCCTTGGATGAGTCTTCAACTAATAAATAATCGATTTACTATTACTTCACAAGACAGCGCGATTAGTGAAGATGCGGAAGATTTAATCATTAAGCTTGATAAGCTTGTATTGGAAGTAATCGAAGCAGAACAATCAGGAACAGAAAATAATGAATTAGGTCAAATACAGGATATAGACCCGTATGACCCAGAGAAAATAAAAGTTACTCCCAAACAATTCAACATAAGGCTAATTGCCGACATGATAGATGAGGGTGATATAGATCTTACGCCTGATTTTCAGCGAAATCTCGTATGGGATAGTATTCAGAAGTCACGTTTGATAGAATCCGTGTTGTTACGTATTCCATTGCCCATGTTTTATTTTTCCGAAGAAGCAGAAGGGCGTATAACAGTGGTAGATGGCTTACAACGACTTACCACTATCAAAGAATTTATGGATAATAAATTTCCATTAAAAGGGTTGGAATACTTAAAAGACTCCTGTGAAGGAAGATATTATTCAGGAAAAAACAAAGATGGTTCACCCAACGGGAAAACAGGGATAGAGTCTAAATATTATAGGTGGTTTAATCAAACACAATTCTCTTGTAATGTAATTGATCCTGCATCACCTCCCAAGGTAAAATATGATATTTTTAGGCGCATCAATACAGGCGGTAAACCTCTCAATAACCAAGAAATTAGGAATTGTTTAGCAAGTAAAAATCTCAGAGATGTACTACGTCGAATGGCTAATTTACTGGAATTTAAAATTGCTACAGACGGAAGTATTAAAAGCGTGCGAATGGAAGATCAAGAGGTTGCATTACGATTTATTTGTTTTCACCGGTATTACCAGAAAGATTATGAACTTAATAATTACAACGGTAATATGGAGGCGTCGCTGGATGACCTTACTGATGAATTAGGTAAGCTAAAAAGAGATGATTTGGAGAAGTATATAGTACTTTTTTCAAATTCCATGAAAAATGCTGAGCACTTATTTGGGAAATACGCTTTTAGAAAAATTTTACCTAAGCACCTTGAACCGTCAGTGCCAAAGCAACTTATTAATAAAGCATTGTTTGTTAGTTTCTCAGTGCTGTTAAGTAAGTTTGATCCTAAAATTATTACTGACAATCACAAACAACAACTGCTTGTAGAACCTCTCGCAAGACGGATAGAAACGGATGAGTATTTATTTTATTATCTTTCTTATGGAACTAACGGAAAAGCAAACTTGCAGTATATATTTGATGCAACCGAAACACTTATTGAGGAACATTTAAAATACTAAATATGGATTACTTAAAAATTAACAATTTCAAGTGCTTCCTTGAAATTGATGTACCTATTAACGGCCTTACCGTTATGGCAGGGGCTAATGGAAATGGGAAAAGTACGGCAATCCAAGCATTACTTTTTTTACGAAAAACGATTGAAGAAACCTGTAAAATTTTCGATGGGTATTATGTTACTGGAGGGCCTGATTTAGACGCTTTTATTGGGTTAAATACAGGCTATATGTTATCGCTGGGTAATAGTAATTATGTCATTAATAGGTCTTCCAATTTTAACGAAAACATAACTATAGGAGTTTATAATGCAATAAAAGAGGTAAATGTTGAATACTTAGCCAATATTCCTGACAATCCTGATTCTCTACTTTTCTTAATTGCTCAAACTATTACTCCAATTAACGCCTCTTTACTTCCCATTCTGAAAAAAGAGTTTTACTACTTAAATGCAGAGCGTCTCGGGCCAAGATTTAGTCAAAGTGTCAGCTATTTTCACTTTCCCCATGCAGGTTATCAAGGAGAATATGTAGCACAATTGATTGCCGAGAACAATTATACAAATACAATCGCCGAAAATCGAAAACATCCCAATCTTAAAAGCCCACGTTTAGAACAACAAATCAACGCTTGGCTTGATGAACTTATGCCGGGAGTACGAATAACGGCGAAACAAAGTATAGAAACTCTTACTGCTCAAATACAAGTAGAAAATTACTACACCCAAGGAGACCCAACAGTAGCTACAAATATAGGTTTTGGAATAAGCTATGTTTTACCAATCATTGCTACCGGGCTTATAGCTACTGAAGGTAGTTATATGGTAGTAGAGAACCCTGAAGCGCATTTACATCCCTCTGCTCAATCTAAAATTGGCAGATTTTTGGCTATGGTTGCCAATGCTGGTGTCCAAGTAATCATTGAAACCCATAGCGATCATGTAATAAACGGTATTCAAATAGCCGCAGCAAAGGGAGAAATTAAAAACGAATTGGTAACAATTAATTTTTTTAGCCAGAACGAGGATACTCCCCAACCATTGGTACAAAGTATTTCAATCTCATTGAAAGGAGAATTATCAGAATGGCCCCGTGGTTTCTTTGACCAAACACAAATTGATTTTGCTGAACTTTTTAAATTACGCAAAGGATGAACCATTTCTTTTTATTAAATGAGGCAATTGACTTAGAAGAATATGAGAAGTTTAAATGGGGAATGGCTGAATTAGTTGCTATAGAAAGAGAGGCTAAGGACACTTTTTTAAAACATAAATCAGTATGGGACTTGGCTCAAATAGCTGAAATTTATAGTAACTATGGTCAGTATGAGCAAGCTATTTCAAAATTCATAGAGCAACTTACAACAACTGATGAATATATTAACAATGAAGAATTGTTCGATATGTTATTCCAAGATACGGCAAATGCTTTCTTGGGAATAAATTTTTCTACCACAAAAATTTCTGACGCAAAGTGGATAATTAACAACGACACTTTCCAAGTTTTTAAAAACAACAATTTATGGTCTATCAATTATAAAAATTTATGGTTAAAAAGAGAACTTTTATTTCCAAATCTTATTCTATGTGGAGAAGTGGAAGAGCAGATTTACCAAATAGGTACTTCAAGCCACTTTAATCAAATCGTCAATAAATTAAAGGAATTCAACACAGCTATTCAGGACTGGAAAAATGGAAATTTCAGCTATAAGGAAATAAATCAAAAATATGCGCTTATAATTTCACCTGAGTCAGATCAAACAATGGCTAAATATAAAAACGAAAGAAAATTTCGATTACCTACGGGGGATAGTGAATACTGTGAATTACACATAAAAGCAGGAGATTTAAGGTTCCATTTTTATCCTAATAACAGTAATAGAAACGTTTATATCGCATATATAGGGCCTCATTTAAGCACAATATCAAATTAATAATTTAATGCCCAGCGAAACAAACGAGCAAGCCTTAGAATCGGCCATTGAAAAACGCCTCACGGGTACCTGTCTGGAAGACCTCAATACCAACGGGGCTGTCGGCAACGTAGCCGAGCGGGCCGAACTGTATCGCACCGGCAACGGGTACTATCTCGGTACCCCGCAGGATTTCAACGCCCAATACGCCATTGATGAGCGACGGTTGTGGCATTTTCTGGAAACCACCCAAAAAGCAGAACTCGCCAAACTCCAAAAACAATCGGACTGGAAACTCAAGATACTGGAGCGCATTGACCGAATGGTGAAGAAATATGGCATTTTGCGCATTCTCCGCAAAGGGCTGGAAGTAGAAGATGCGCATTTCACCATGCTCTATTCGCTACCCTTGGCTTCCAGCAGTCAAGCCGTTAAAGACAATTTTGAAAGCAATGAATTCAGCGTAACGCGTCAAATTCGGTATTCGCTTGCCAACCCCCGCGAAGAAATTGACATGGTGCTGTTTGTGAATGGGTTACCGCTCGTCACGATGGAACTCAAAAACCAATGGACGGGCCAAAACGCCAAAGTACATGGTCAAAACCAATACCGAAACGACCGCGACACCACCCAACCGCTGTTGCATTTCGGGCGCTGCATCGTTCACTTCGCCGTTGACCCCGACGAAGCCTACATGACCACCAAGCTCAACGGCAAAGACACGTTCTTTTTACCCTTCAACTTAGGCCACAACTACGGCAAAGGCAACCCGCCCAATCCCTTTGGCCACAAAACCACCTATCTGTGGGAAGTGTTCACCCGTCAAAGCTTAACCAATATCATTCAGCACTTTGTCCGTTTTGACGGCAAAGACACCGAAGCATTGGCGAAGAGAAACCTGTTTTTCCCGCGCTATCATCAACTGGACGTGGTGCGCAAACTAATTCAGGATGCAAGTAAAAAAGGCGTCGGACAAACCTATTTGATTCAACATTCGGCTGGTTCTGGCAAATCCAACTCCATCACCTGGGCCGCCTATCAACTCATCGAAACCTATCCCGAAAACGACACTGTTCCGGGTAGTCGGGGAATCACCCACCCGCTCTTTGATTCGGTCATCGTAGTCACCGACCGGCGACTGCTCGATAAGCAGTTGCGCGAGAATATCAGCGATTTTTCAGAAGTAAAAAATATAGTAGCCCCTGCCCATTCGTCCAAAGAACTCAAAGAAAGCTTGGAAAGCGGCAAGCGCATCATCATTACCACCATTCAGAAGTTCCCGTTTATTGTGGACGGCATCGCCGACATGAACCACAAACGCTTTGCGGTCATCATCGACGAAGCCCACAGCAGTCAAAGCGGCACCACTGCCGACAACATGAACCGTGTCATGGGCAAGAAAGCAGAAGAGGAGGAAGAAGAAGACCCGGAAGAGATTATTCTGAAAGCGATGAAAACCCGCAAAATGCGCGGCAATGCGTCGTATTTAGCCTTTACGGCCACTCCCAAAAATGCGACACTGGAGAAATTCGGCATCAAACAGGAAGACGGGAAGTTTAAGCCCTTTCACGAATACACCATGAAGCAGGCCATTGAAGAGGGCTTTATTCTGGACGTACTGGCCAACTACACCACCTACAAAAGCTACTACGAAATTGAAAAATCCATTGAAGACAATCCGCTGTTTGATACGGCCAAAGCCCAAAAGAAACTAAAAGCCTACGTAGAGCGAGACGCCCGGACCGTGGCTACCAAAGCCGACATCATGCTCGATCACTTCATTACCAAAGTGGTCAACCCCAAAAAGCTGAAAGGCAAAGCCAAGGCGATGGTGATCACGCAAAGCATCGAATCGGCCATTCGGTATTACTTCGCTCTACAAGGATTACTTAATGAAAAAGGAAACCCTTTTAAAATTGCCATTGCGTTCTCGGGAAAGAAAACTTTGGACGGCATCGAATACACCGAAGAAAGCATCAATGGCTTTGCCGAAAAAGACACCCGCGACAAATTTGACGAAGACGACTACCGGATGTTGGTGGTAGCCAATAAATACCTGACGGGGTTTGACCAACCCAAACTCACCGCCATGTACGTGGACAAGAAGTTACAGGACGTTTTAGCCGTTCAGGCACTCTCCCGTTTGAATCGTTCGGCCGATAAACTGGGCAAGAAAACGGAAGATTTGTTTGTACTGGATTTCTTCAATTCGACCGACGATATTAAGGTCGCATTCGACCCGTTCTATACGGCCACCACGCTCAGCAAAGCCACCGATGTCAACGTGCTGCACGATTTAAAAGGCCATTTGGACGACGTTGGCGTCTATGAATGGGCAGAAGTAGAGGATTTTGTAGCCAAGTATTTTAAAGGCGTAAACGCAGAACTATTAAGCCCCATCATTGACCTCGCCGCCGACCGTTTTAATCAACAGTTGGAATTGGAAGACGCCCAAAAAGCGGATTATAAGATCAAGGCCAAGCAGTTTGTGAAGATTTACGCCCAAATGGCCTCCATTCTGCCGTATGAAGTCATCAAATGGGAAAAGCTGTTTTGGTTTTTGAAATTCCTCATTCCCAAACTCATCATCGTTGATGCCGGTTCGGAAGCCTTAGACGAACTGCTCAACTCCGTTGACCTTTCCACCTACGGTTTAGAGCGCGTAAAGCTCAATACTGCCATTGGCCTTGATGCTTCAGAGACGGAATTGGACCCGCAAAACTCCAACGTGAGAGGTGTTCATGGTGACACCACTCAGGAAGACCCGCTTGATCTAATCGTCAGGAGTTTTAATGAACGATGGTTTCAGGGATGGGATTTAACGCCCGAAGAGCAGCGGGTAAAGTTTGTCACCCTTGCGCAAAGCATTCAAGCGCACCCGGATTTCAAAGACAAATATTCTGAGAATCAGGATACCCAAAACCGAGAAATTGCGTTCCGAAAAATCTTTGACGAAGTAATGGCCAAGCAACGAAAAACGGAGCTCGACCTCTATCGCCTTATCTCCAAAGACGATGCCTTCAAAACCGCCATGCAGGATACTTTAAAAAGAATGATACGACCTTAATTAGGGTTAATAAACTAAGTACACTGTTTTAAAAGTATTGTGCTATTTTTTATCCCGCAGACAAACGCAGATTAAAATACAACGCGGATTGATACAGAACGCTCATTGACAGAATTAATCACCCAAAATCTGCGGCTATCTGCGACCGTCCGCGGCTGCGGTTTTTAACATCAGCGTAAATCAGTCGCAACGGCGAACCGTGGGCAAAATATAAAGTAACTAATTAAACACTGTACTAAGCTCTATATCAAATAATACGCCCCTTGTCCAACCACTAATAAATGATTTTTCTGTGCGTAATGCTTTCCAATGATGGGATAAAAGGCAGTATATTCTTTCTCCTGATTATGTATCGCCTTTGTAAAGGCCAATAGATTTTCTTTAAAAAATCTGTTGTATTCAGGTGTCATAAGGCTTGGTAGAAAACGCAAAAAAAAAGAGAATTGAATAGCACCTGACTTTGGGCAGGAATCGGGGCAGGTTTAAAAAATTAAAAGGCTGTAAATCAACGATTTACAGCCTTTTGGCAGAGAGAGAGGAACTTATTAACTATTTGACTGTCAAATAGTTACGCCACACCGCTCTAAAAAGTCCTCGGATTTGTCCTCATTTTTTAGCTAAAAACATCATTTTAAGCCCATTACCCCAATGAAAATTATCCACACCTCAAATAAACATTTTTGCCATGAACAAGTACAAAATAAACGGTGCTATGAGCCGTAAAGAAATTGCCTTGCTTTACAACATATCGGATAAAGCCTTCAATGCTCGATTAAAACGACACGGCCTTGACTTTGGCAATGATAGAGTTTTGTTACCCGCACAAATCGAAAGAATCATAGATGTACTGGGTTTTTGGGTAATAGAATTAGCTCTCTAAAACAACCCATCCCTTCTTAATTACCCTTATCTTTCCCAATCCTTCCTAAGTCTCCCGAAGCGAACAACACAAAGTTGTTCGCTTTTACTTTTGTGCTGTAGTCGACTTGAAACGACTACAAAGTAATTTATTCAGATGGCGTATAAGGGCAGACTTTTGGTCTGCCTATTATTTCCCCATCACAAACCTTTACCACTAAATAACAATTTTATGAATCCAAAAACTGAACAGGTGATTGCCTTAAAAAATGACGGCTGGAGCCTACGAAACATTGCCAATGAAGTTGGCATTTCTGTATTTACGGTACGGTCTATTCTCGCCAAACAGGCGCAACCTACTCCAGACATTGTAGATACAGCAGTAGATGCGTATCCCGACGAAAGCGTTCCTAAAGCTGAAGTAAAAAATTTACTCAGCGGTCTATTGGCAGAACATTCCAATAATCAACTGCGAGCTGCCAAAAAGAAATACGTGGATCAGTTCAATCGTCTGATTGATGAATGGTTAGATAACTCCGATGGTTGTACTTGGAATGGACATGACCTAAATATGTTCAATGATTCGATTACACGGCTCAAAAAGGATTTATTTGAGTTTTGTGAGGGTTTAGGAATCTCAACCGAAGATTTAGCCATTTTCCAAAATGCCGCTGAAATTAAACTGGTGTTTATGGAATTTCTAAAAATTAAAGACGACGTGACTTTCGATTTTGATGACGAACTGTATGGTATCATAGATAGCCTCAAAGTAGAAGATTTTGACGACCCTCATACAGGCGTTGACCTTTTAAAGGAGATTGAGATTGCGTAAGACAACGATTAACGCATAAAACCATGGCAGATACGTATGTAATGAAGGGTGTTAGCGTTGATGGTGTGCCTGACACGAAATTGAAACAATTGTTTAGACGTATTGGAATCTTTTTCAATCCACCTAAGATTGATTCTCTTTCGGGCAAAGCTGAAATCAGCAACTTAACATCAACTGCCGATATTCAAGCCGGTTCAACCCAAACAGGCACTAATGGTATATCAGGTGCTCAATTGGCTAATTCGATTACTGGCATAGGAGCCATTGCCAACACGGTCTTTGGTTTTTTAGGTCAGTCTGAACAAACCAAACAGTCAAAATACCAACTTGAAGCCCTTACAAAGCAAAAAGAGTTGTCCGCACTTCAAGGCGAAATCGGCTACAATCTAAAAAAATTAGAAGCTGATATTGAACTGAAAAAACAGGAACTTGCAGCAGCACAAAAGGCCGATAGTACAAAAAAGGCAGTGCGTGCAAAGTAATGCTATAACAAAAAAATAGACAACGGGGGCAAATGCCTAACTTTGGAGTGACTAAACTCAAAGATTATGTACCTATTTTGCCCAAGTTGTCACAGCACAAAGATAAAAAAGAATGGCCCTACTCACTACGGTAATCGCAGCGGCGAACCGTCAGAACCATCAGTGTAAATGCTGTGGTCGGCAGTTTGTGATCAACAACGGCCACACGGTGTCGGCATGGACAAGGGCGTTAGTTAAAAACGCATTGAAAGAGCGGCTGTCTCTGCGGGCCATTTGTCGGGTTTTCGGGGTGAGCCTGAGTTGGCTACAATCGTTTGCCCATACTTTTTGGGAGCAGACACCTACGGATCTGGGGCTGCCTCCGCAGCTCGTTGGCCAGATAAAAAAACTACAAGTTTTTGGCATTGAGGCAGATGAATTGTGGTCATTCGTAAAGCAGAATGCCACCAAGCGTTGGATCTGGGTAGCTTACGACCCTATTCATCGCCTGGTGGTTGGCTACCACATCGGTGGCAGGGGTATTGAGGCGGCCAAGCGGTTCTGGCAGAAGATTCCTTGCCTGCTGAAGAGTTGCAACTTTGAAACCGACCATTGGGATGCCTATAAAAGCATCATACCAACAGCCCAGCATAAAATTGGCAAAGACCTGACTTTTTACATTGAAGGCTTCAATGCTACCATTAGAGCTAGGGTCAGCCGGCTGGTCAGAAAGTCGCTATCCTTTTCCAAATTGGACAAGTGGCACAACTTGGCGATTGGTTGGTGCTTTTGGCAATTCAACTTGGAGAGGCAGCATTACATTTGATACACCGCCACCTTTTCTTACGGAAAATAAAGATGAAAAAGCAAACACGTACCTCACTCGTTGTTTTAGCCGCTTTTATGTTGGCTCATTTTGGCAAAAACTATATTCTCGATGCCTTCCATATTAGTCGAGATCACTGGTCGTTAAGTGGCTTTACGTTGTACATGGCCATTTTTTACGTGCTGATTCCTGCCGTTGCCGTAGGGGCATTGCACGGTTGGCGGAATGTGTTGCGCGAATTGGGCTGGCAAGGCTCTTTTCCAAAGGGTTTTGCCTTTGCTTTGGTCTGTACATTGCCCATGCTGATTGGCTATGCTTTGGTCTTTGAACCGACCCAACTGCCTTTCAAACAGTTACTTGTTAATTTTTATACGGGTTCGTTTTGGGCAGGTTTGGGAGAAGAAACACTATACCGTGCTTTTTTGTTTGGACAGTTGTATCGACACGGCAAGTGGCCGTTTGTAGGCGCTGTGTTGGTGCAGGCGGCTATTTTTGGTAGCTCGCATCTTTACCAAGCCCACGACTGGGTACAGGCAGCGGGGGTATTTGGAGTTACGTTTGCGGGGGCGCTGTGGTTTGCGTGGTTGTGGATTGAGTGGGACAACCTATGGGTAAACGTATGGCTGCACATTTTGATGAATGCGTGGTGGGGGTGTTTTGAAGTATCGTCCGATGCCTTAGGAGGTGTGTGGGCCAACGTGTTTCGGGCCATTACGATTGCTGTCTCGGTCGTGCTTACGTTGCGCTACCTACGGAAACAGGGACGAAAACCACTGCAAAAAGATTTCAATTTTGTGCCGGCACGACAGGAAACTCATTGAATCTTCGTTTATATTTGGGTCTGTCATACGCTTTTTATACCATGAATCCTACATGATATTGAGAAGAACACACAGAGGCATGAAAATTGATTGTGGAGAGCCAGACCAACAATTTTAGAACAATGGATACACTAAAATTTGAACAGATTATCAAACGAGGCTGTGGG
>Ga0247843_1002129_pt1 | contig 37342 bp, 23 predicted proteins | sample LaCruzMarch2017__FD_192420 | JGI IMG/M metagenome (GOLD analysis project Ga0247843, IMG submission 192420) | Freshwater microbial communities from meromictic Lake La Cruz, Castile-La Mancha, Spain - LaCruzMarch2017_8m | ecosystem: Environmental > Aquatic > Freshwater > Lake | place: Spain...
ACTGTAGCCGGTGTGACACTCTGTAATCATGTTTGCTTGGGTAGACACAAGCTTCATACTTTAGTTGCGTTATGAGAGGTATCGATAGGTAGTTTGCCAGAGGAATACATTCATTTAATTGTGATGACCAGCATCATGTCAAGCACATAAAATGTGTAAATCAAACAAGTATTGAGATTGCGCTACCTGAGCGCTAAAAATGAACCTACCTAGCCGATTTTATGATCCTTTACAACATATGTCTTTGTAATTTTATCATAAAGATTCTGCTTGTTATCATCCCAAAGCAGCCACATTGCCGGAATAAAAAAGGCGGAAAGTGCTCCTTTTAATGCCTCTCGAACTACACCTTGACTTATATGAGAATAGTCACTACCATCTGCGGCAGAAATGACTTTCAATCTCAATATTTTATGTCCAAGATTTCTACCCCATATCGGATAGCATATGGCCCCAAAAATGGCTCCAAATATTGCTCCAAATATAGCATCATCAACAAGAGATACCAATGTAAGTTCTTCATCCGAGTTGAAAATTTCTTCTCCAAAGATTAAAAAATATGGCAGAAGAAGAATAAGGGTTTGAAGTAAATAGGCAAAAAAACGATCTTGTCTTCCAGCAAGCGTGTATCCAAAATATTTACTATTCAGCATTGGGGGTGGCGTAGATGGGCCTGGTTGATTGGTTTGGCGATTGATATCAGAACTCGGGCTGGATGGTTGCGCATTAAATATATCCATCAGAATCGGAATCTGATCTGCACGAGACCAATTTGCCTGGCCCTCATACCAAACCATCGTGTCAGACTTAAGATTCATGCCCTTAAGCTGCTCAAAGGTAAAGGGGCCCGTTTGCTGACCATTTAGGGCGATATAAAACTGATGATTCATATTTTGTTTGAAAAGTCATACAAAAATAGAAAATATCCGAGTTAATTAGATGACCATACAGTCGATAATGTGATTCAGGTAAATGACATACCACAATCTCGATATATTGATTTACAAGATTGGTTACCTGCAAAACAAGGATTCTTCTGGGTATGAAACAATGGAATTATAATAAAACACAGAGACCCATTGCATGGACACTCCCGCAATCAGTATGTTTATCTGATTTTGACGACCAGCAATCGTTAAATGACACAAAGAAATAAATGGCGATTTGCCATTTACTGTGGGCATAAATAATAGAGTTAGAATTCGATTGTCGTCTCATAAAAGAATTATTCACACTACTGAAATATTGTGTATTATGGTGATGTTGCCTCTCATTCTGTGTATCTGAAATCTTATATTCAAAGCTTGAGATCATATATTGTAAAACACGTATCTCTGCAAGCTCACCGTGTCAGGAAACCAAATACGAATGTACTCCAATATATGCATCTCAATTGCCAAGAATACCATCTGAAGTACAGAGGCTCTAATCTTTACAAAGACGCAAGCTTGGATTTCTTCTTTTCGCTGGAATTTAAGGCCCCCAATAAAGCTGATGTTGGGATTATGCTCTGAAAAAACCATTCGAATCTAATGAAACCGGATTGCTCACCTACTGTGATAGCAACAGGTCTATCTTCTCATGTATGCTTGATTTTACAAATGGGGCAAACGGAAGCGACTGTTTGTGGGGAAAGGATAAGTTGGTTTGCTGGGGCTTGAGAATAAAATATATAATATACTGAAAACGTAAATATCAATTCTTAAGAAATGAATTGTGAAACATCAGCATTCAAAAGTGATTATACATAAAATCACTTCGTTAAAAGATCACTAATCACAACATCTGAGTTTTCTCGCTTACGATTAATAATTTCCATGATTATTTTATTTACATAAGGATATTTGTAATATGAAGGGTAATTGTATATAAAATCCGAAACTTCTAACAAAATTAATTTAAATTTTTCCCGATGCATATCTTTATCATTATCACCAGATTTTTCTTCATCCATTTCAATAATCTTAGAAATCAATAAATTCAATTCATCATTATAAATATAATAATCCTTAATCGTACTTTTTAGTGCTTCAATGAGCGGATCTTGAAACTTAAAACGTTCAAATTTTAACAGTGCTGACTGAATTACTGACTCAGAAAACCTTTTATCTAATACGGATTTAAGCTCAAAATATAAATTCAGATCATATAGAATTTCAGAAACATCTGGTTCGGAGCGTAAAATCTCAATATCTCTCATCGTCATTGAAAAGGAAGCGTTTAAAGTCAGAAAATTAAAAGATGTAGAAGCGTAATAATCAAGAATATTACGATAAACCATTGCTTTTCCTTCTGATATAGCATTAGCAACATTATTTTTTTCTTGCACCACTAATTGACTAATTTTATTATTAATCGCCTTAGAAGTTGAGTCTTTTTCATTAATAACATGGTTTAGGCTATCAATTTGATCTCGAAATAAATTATTCTCAACAATGATCTTGTCGCCTCTCAAGCTTTCATTTTTATCTGTTTCATCATTAAGTTTAGAATTTAACTCTGCAATCACCTTTTTAAGGTCTTCAATGTTGCTGTCATATAATATTTTTTGATTTTCGAGTGTATCCTTACATGCATTAAATCGATTTTCGCTGTCATGTAATTCAATGACTTTTTGCTCGAATAATTTCTGAAAATCCTGGCCGAAAGAAAATCGGCATACGAAAAAGGACAACAATACAATTAATTTCATATACTAAGACGTTATTTATACTTGTGTTGCATGGCATTAACTCCATCACTCTTCCATAGCTTTACTAATGCCTCGTGTTCCGAATCAAAGTTTGAAACACCGTAAATGTTGTTATTTATAGCTTCGAGCTCAGCCATAATAGGCTTATATAAATCTTCATTATATTTTCTTTGAGATTCATAGGTGATGTATTTGCCAGACCAATGATCAATTTTGTTTTTTAAATAATTAATGTGTGCAAGAAAAAATATTCTATGAATATCCTTCAATTCCTGATGAAGTCGTACACAATTATTTACTTTTGGATTTTGTAGCTGAGTTTGTCTGAGAGCCTTAGCCTGATTAATCATCCTAATTACTTCTGTAATAGGAAATGTGACACCTAAGTCATTTGTAGTAAATTTAAAATTACGACACTGGGCAATAAATCCGGAAATCTCATTATACTTGTTCAGAACAAATTGGATTTTAGTTAATTCCAAGGCTCGTTGCGAATCTTCAACATAAAAAGCCGAAGTACTCAGTCGCACCGTTTCGGACTGGATAAACTTTAAATCACTAATATCCCATTTAGAACCAATAAATATAAAATCTGCCTGTTTAATAAATTTATCGGTATAAGCGGCAAAAAGAAGTACCTCTAAATTATTCTTCCATTCATTATTTTCTGTTGCCGTCTTTCCTAACTTCCCTAAATTGTGATATTCTTGTATGTGAAATTGAATCTTCTCATACTCGCTTTTGCAAAATCTATCGTTAGACAAATTCGCCAACTGCTGAATTTCGTTTTCAATATTTGGAACTAATGGTGGAGGCGCTGCACTCTTAATAGAGGTAGGATCACTAATGTTAGCTACCCAATAAAAAGATAGTCCTACAAGGATAAAAATAACTGAGAGAACTAATACAACTTTTAATTTATTCATAACTTTTTTAATATATCCCTTTTATTGTACTCTCTATCTGTTTTCGACATTTCAGAATGTTTCAAAGCATCTAGTAATTTGCTTTTTCTTAAATACTGATTGTTTTCAACTTTAGTCTTATAATTTTGAAGAGCTTTCGCATCCCTTGTATCTAAGGACCAAAAATCAATGCAAATACCAATACTTGTTTTTAAAACATCATTTTTTTTAACATCGTTTCTATATTTCCTGAGTTTCGTCTTATCTAATTCTTTTCCCTGAATATAAGTTATTATATCAGCATATTCGCCTGAAGATTTATGAATTCCAGACCCTGATTCGGTATTATCCCTAGATTTATTTGACTGTTTGTCGTCAAAACTTGCTGCTTCATTTTGTTCGGCTCTCTCTGTATTTTTGCTACTTCGCTTTATTTTACCAACAATAAAATCTAATCTTTGAAAAATCAAATTCAAATCTTCTCTTGTAATAGAATCTCGATAAGGAACTAAACTATCCGTAAGTATAGAGATTGTATTAGAATCCAATGTACTTAATAAATTTTGTATTTTACGCATTTGATCAAAGCCCTCGATATCCTTCAAGCCGTGAAAATATAGATTATTTAAATTTTCGCGAAGCTGAAGAGAACCGGTTATCCTATCCATCACAGAATTCCAGATTTCTTCCCGTAGTTCATAATCTGATGTGCCATCGGCACTAAATATATCCCACCAATTAGACTGCTTAATAAAATTCGACCTCTGAGCATCCCAGCTTATCCTATAAGCATCTAAAGTATCTTTATTTAAGTCGATACCAGAAGTATATTGCTCAATCTGTAGCTGCGTAACAGGGACTTCCACACGATCAGACAGAGTAGTATAAAAAACAAATAACCCAATGGCAATAAATAATGGGAGGCTGATTATGGTAAGAATAAAAGATGTACTTCTTTTATACCGAGCATGAATTTCATTATTGTCTGGGTTAGGCTCAAACCTGTCTAATTTCCACCTCCAATTAGTCTGTACATGAGGTATAACATTTGCCCCATCGGACATTTGAGTTAAAACATCCTTCCTATTACCTCGAAATTTACCATGTGTGCCTAAAACAACTTTATATTGAGCTGTCTTGACTGCGTTTAATTCAAACTCCAATGACGTAGGAAAATTATTGAGTTGTATAGTTACTATCTTAGAATTTTCAAATTTATCTTTTATAACCTGAATATTATGAGAGGCTGTTAACTCCCTTGCCATAAAAGTTATCTTATTATCAATTAATTCCTTTTTATGGCCATCAACAAGGACTGTGAAATCCTTAATTCGATGATTTTTATTGATAAAATCCAAAACTTTTACTTCTATGCGCCTAACAGGATATAATTCTATAGTGAAATCACCACTAATAGTTTCTGGTTTAATCGAAATATTATCTTCTGACTCCCAATCAGTACCCATTCGGGCAGTAATTTTAAACTGTTCACCAATTTGAGAACCTACAAATTGCCTAGATAAATTTTTGTCCCAATTCTTTTCAGAATTTAATTTAATTTCTGCACCATCTATACTTTCATTGGAATTACAATCTTTAACTAAACGAAATTGTATCGACTTAACCTCTGGTTTTAGTTTCAGATTATCGAAATTTAAAGAAATCGTTTTCCCTGATTTCTTAAAGTACTTATGTATTTCAGAACCATCAGAATCAGACAGAGCACCTGTTACATCGATTAGCGGACCATGATATTTCTTTTCAAAATAAATATTTATATTATCATTTGCACGAATGGAGACATCACCTAAATCACATAATACATCATTAATTCTAATAGTGAGACCTTCTTCTGATTTAAAATAATTAAAAGTAAATTTAGGATTTACTAAATCCGGATTTACTTCAATTCCTGAATTTCGTATTACATATAATGGATTAGTGTTTCCCTTTAAGGTAGAATCAATAAATAGTATTTGTTCAAATTCTCTGTATTCCTCTTGATGGGGATTGTCCAGAAACTGAATTAATGCCTCCTCGGTTTTATAATAGTGATAGGCTGGATCTTTTCTTCCTGAAATAAAATGATCATCCGATTCGGATTTATTCACCAAAGAATATTTACTACGAATAGTATCTAAAAAACTCCAATCCTCATATATGATTTCTGTAGTATTCCGGTTAATATTATTATTCCGTACGTATTGACTAAAATAGGCATCAGCAACGGTATCCAATAACTGTTTTACCTGATTTCCTTTACCTGATAATTCTTTACCAAAGGGAATAAGAAGAGAGAATGCGATATTACCTGTAGCATGTGACCTGAGTGTATCCCGAATAATAGTGTATTTAGAAAAAACACATCCTTTTTTAATAAATGCCAAAGAATAAAAAGACCCCCCAATTGGAGTTTCCGAATTATTCCCATTTCTAATGTCAGACAATGTAAAAGATGGTGTTATACCAGCAACAAAATTACTTTGGAAACCCTGTTTTGTTCCATGAATGATTAGCTCCACCATTTTATTGATTTAGAAAATCTAAGACACTATCTTTTTTTGGTGAAATTCGCGTTAGCAGTATATCGATTATACTTTCTGAGGTCTTAGAATTTAGCCTACAAAAATCCTTAAAATACAATTGGCCTAGGGAAAACTCAATGCCTAAAAGTCTCTTTCCATTAATACTGTTTTCTTGACAGCGTGAGCGTAATACATTTATAAAAGAGGAATAATTATTAGTAGAAAGATATTCTTTTATATTATGAATCCTATCTTCATCAGGACAATCCATAAGATCACTCTTTGTCAGCACAACATATATCGCATTTGTCTTTTCAGTAAATAAATTATTTCCTGGATTGTTAAAAAATGATGCTGCAGCGCTAAGGTAATCAGACTGACGGTATCCAGAATCGGTTCTATTTTCATGCTCATAGTCCACAAAAAAGAAATGAATCTTTGGATTAGGACTATTTAAAAATTCAACTACTTTCGTGAATGTCTCTTCTTGCCGTTCTGTTAAAGGGATGTTTGCCAATTTCCTTAGAAAGCACTTAAATATTTCTCCACTTAATTCAATAAGGGATACTGAAATAGGATTATCGACTCCTGATTTTCTTAAGGTAAATGGTAAATATTGAGTTGTTTCCTCCGGAGTAGATCCAGGTAAAATCGAAATAGGATCGGCAAAAATGTTTTTAAGCTGAAGCATATAATCAAAACCCGTTCCTTTCCCAATTTCCAAATAGCCTTTAGATTCAGCGGTATTCAAAATGGCACCCAATGCACATGTTTTCCCAGAACCCGGAATACCCCAAAAATAAACTTCTGTAAAACCCAATGGAATAGAATCAGGAGTTGAACCCAGTCTTATTTCAGTGTCCTTATAGTTATAAAGTGTATTGAGAATATCATGTGGAATACCGACATCTAATAAATCTGCCACAGACAATTTATCCTGCTCAATAAGATCTTTTATCTGACCAGGTCTATATTTATTGTGATTTTGCCGAATTTCACTTTTTAACTTTTCTTTTTCTTCGGCTTTTTCAATTGCTTCTTTTTCAGTATTTGCTACCAAACGAAAAGCTTCCATACAATACTTACCAGTGGGATATTTTAATAAATACTCCCGCCAATCTTGCAATCCTTTACAGTTTTTCCAGTAATTGTTTTCCTCATGGACAAGATTTTCAAGCATATTTCTAACCTCCAGCCTAATGCTTCGGTCCAGTTTTCCGGTTAAAATTAAATCTTCCAAGCCAACGATTCCCTTTCTGATTCCTTCAAAAATTTCCTCGGGTGTCAATTCTGTCACGTGATTTAAATAATAATCTCTATCGTACATTTTATCCATAATTATAATTCAACTTCATAAGGCTTAAGCATACTATACGTTTTCCAGTCCCTTTTAGCTAAGTACCATGAGAGAAGCATCAACAAATTCAACAAAAAAGAAAACATTATTGCAATCAATCTCGGGGAGTCCGTTAAGGTAAAATCCGAACTTAATCGTACAAATCGTACATTGTAATCAAATTGAGCAGGATGTACTATTTCACAGGGTTGGTTTCCCTCAATATATAAGGTTTGAAGCAATTGTTCCCACTCCGTAGTATTTCGCTCGATATCTCGTACAACTGAAACGATTCCAATAGGCTTCCATTCTTCAATAAACTGTTTGGCGTCGCCTAACCATTTCTGAGCGACCTGCTTTATTCCATTCTGTGTGTTGGTGTCGCTATAATGTGGCGGTAATAAAGCCATTCTCATAACTTCAATTCTTGTTTTTACTTTTTCTTCAAGAGGGACATTTGCATTGCTAATTTGGCATTCATTCAATTGTTCCGCGCTTCCTCCTACCACAACAGCTCTCAATTTACCCTGGTAATTATATATTCTTCTATCAACAAGTTTTTCATATTGGTCAAACATTGACTCACAGTTGATAATTACCCGGGAAATCTTATCACTAATTTTTGTTTCTCTGTTATTTACCGTGAAATAATGAATGAAAGGGGCGGATGAAGTTAGCAGAAAAAGAGAAAAAAAACCGAATAAGAACAAACACACTAATTCATATATGCGGCGTTTACTATGATTCTTGGTCGTGGTTTTTAGGATTCTGGCTCCAAAGGCTGTAATTAAAAATGGGACAGAGCAAAACAGAGAAATAAAAACACAGCCAGCAACATTAGACAAGCCCCAAACCGTTTCACGATTGATATTTAGAAAAAGAGCCCCTAAAAAGGAAAAATATCCATAGACAAGAACCACTATGAGGGTAATCACATCAGCGTAGGAAAAAATAGATTTTTTTTTGTTCATTATAATGTTATTTTGTTACTCCGTGTTGGTTTTCAATCTGAAGCAATTCCTTGTTAATTCGTTCCAGCTCCTCCTGCAATCGTCGTTTCTCCTGCTCAAGTTGTCCACGACGATTCGGATTATTGGCTGGTGGAATGACTGTTGTGTTGCCATTTTGAAGATTAAATGAACAAACATGAATAACTTCTTTTTCATTTTTAATTTCACCTGTAAAGATATCAGATTTACTTCCATACTTTACAGTTATTTTGTAGGGATTGCCGGATACTTCTTCATGTTTCTTATAATACACCAAATATACATTGTAACTACCACTTGGTGCGCCCCCTGTAGGCCAAAATATATTTTCCAAAGGATTTTTACTATCGGGATAACGGACATTCATATCTATTTCAAGTTGCCCGCCACTACTCACTGTACGATTTTGATACCATACCTTCGCGCCGGATGGATCCGTGACCATTAAATCCAAGTCATTGTGGTTATCCCATTTTAAAAGCACTTGAACATCACCCGAACTGGGTTGAGCCTGACATTCGGGCTTTGTTCCGGATTTTACCTGCAATAATGCCTTATCCACCTGAACCATTTTGCCAATATTGCCTTGGGTTTGGATTCCGGTCCCTTGTAGGATACATAATATATCTTGATTGCTAAGATGGGGATTAATGCTTTTCATTAAAGCAATTGCACCTGATACAATGGGGGCTGCCATACTGGTGCCATCCATAAATTCAAATCCATCCTGACCAATGGTAGAATAGATATTAACTCCCGGAGCAGAAATGTCTGAATAACTGCCATAATTACTAAATTCAGCCTTAGGATAAGGTTGATTATCTTTATTTACGGCAGAAACTGTTATAAAAGATTCTGGCCTTTGAATCGCATCAATACCACTCAGAACATTATCGTTCCCGGCTGCTATTACAATTGTACTATTATGATTTACTGCAATTTTCATAATATGTCGCCAGAGCCTTTCTTCTTCCTTAAAATGATTACGAATCAATTCTTTTTGATAGGCCTCATCATAGCGGTTAAGCCCCTGGAACATATTGCCCAGTGATACATTAATCACATCTGCACCTTGATATAAAGCATAAAGGATACCGTCCAATACTGAGGTTGTGGTCATTTTTTCCTGTTCATTCGCCACTTGCACGGGCATGAATTTACAATTTGGTGCAATACCACACAACCCAATGCCATTGTCAGCCAAAGCCAAAGCAATACCGGCCACATGAGTACCATGATCCACAGATTGTGAATGTATCTCTTGATTGTGTTTCCACACATTATACGGTTGAATCACTTTTGATTTCAACTCCGGATGACTAAGATTAAATCCGTTATCTACAATCGCAATTGTAATTTTCTCTGAACCTCGGGTAATATCCCAGGCCTGAGGCGCACGAATTGCATTGAAATACCATACTTTAGAATTGTCTGAGAATCCGGGATCTGTCGGCAATCCGACGCCTTCAAACATGGATTCATCAAAAATAAATAATTGATAGTCAGGGGCAAATGCAGGCGGAATTTCTTGTTTTAATTTTTCCCGTTCTTCTTTGGGTATTTCGATTTGCATTCGTTTAACTACATCATCATAATACACAACTTTGTATTTATCATCGGGATATTTTGTTTTAAAGGCTCTTGCTAAATCGAGGATAGATTTGTTTTCATCTTCCATTAAAATATTCAGCCGATTTGCAATTATGGCAGGATTGCCGGGGATAATATCCGGCTCTCCCTCCATTGGGGGCAACACACCTTGTTGTGGCGGTAGAATATCTTCATAGCCAGGTGGTGTTGGTTGAGGCGTATATGGATCATTGGGGTCATATATACCTCTTCCTTTACCAACATTCGGGTCATCTTTGACCCAAGTACTATCATTATCACCCAAAGCTGTACCGCCACCAGCAACATTGTGATTACAACCATCGAACCAACTAAGAATCCAAAACAACAGTGCTAATAAAAGCAGTAGTAATAATAATCGCCATAACCATTTTAAGCAACCGGCTCCAAAAAATAAATTCTTGAACCAATTTAAGAGCTTTCTCCACCAAGGAATTTCAATAGGAGGTGGTACTGAGGGTTGGATTTCCCTATATTGAGCAATAAAGTCTTTATCCCCATTAATTTTATAACCACTTGGTAACTCATCCCATCCTGTAAACTCATACCCTTGATTAGGAACAACGGAAGGGATTTCATAATCGCTTATTTCATCATCCGTATTCTTGCTTAATGTATTAGAATCTAAAATGCTCCCGTGTTGACCCGGATTAAATGTAACCTTATGAACCGTTTCCTGCCTTGGCTCAATTATCAGATCCTCATCCTCTTCTGGTTCTCCTGGTGGTTCTCCTGGTGGTTTGCTCGGACCTTTGCTCGGATCTTTGAATTTTGCAGTCTTTCGTATTTCACTGATGTGCTCACGAACATTTTCTCGTACCTGCATGCCCCATGCACCTAATACAACGCGATCGTCATAACAATATACAAACCGATCATCTACAACCTTAATGGCATCACTCAAAAAAGCTGCAACATCTTTGCCTGAACTTTTTAGCTCCTCTATTTTCGCTTTATAATATTCAAGCGTCTGTTGTTTTATGATTTGGTAATTATCGTTCTCGCTACCCCGCAAATCAGCAAGCACTTTTGGCAAGTCCTGAGACCATTTATAACCATAAAATTTAATTACATCTGAATCTCTATCCTGTTCCGGAAATGCAAGAAAATGCTTATATCTATCCTCAAAACCGTTTAAAATAGAGGATGCCCCAGGATATCTTTCAAATATTTTCCGACCACCGATTACCTGCAGCTCCTTAAAATATTTTAAGTCTGTACTAAAAAGAAGATTATGATCTATTACAGCCATTTAATTAATATTCAATGTTTTTTGACTTACTAATAATTTGCTCCAACTTTAGATTTGCTTCCACATCATAGGTAGGAATATCGCATACAGACACAAAACCTATCTTAAGTTTATTTGTCCAATCAAAGTATTGTCGATAATTAGGAAGGAACTGAAGTTCTGTGGGGTTTGACTTTAAGATCTCGGACCAATGTTCAATTCGATTAAACAATTCCTCTACCGACAAGTTTACTGAAAAATTATTTACATCAAAAACTAAACCTAAATTATTTTTTTGATTCGCCTGTTTTAGTTCTTCCAGCTCCGATTCTTCAAGATAATCAAACCCGACTGAATGAATACATGTATTTAGTAATTCGGTTGCGATATCTGCAATGATTTCAAAGGAAATTCCTGACTTTTGATTACTATCCATGTAAGGCCGTATATTGGAGGCAATCTTCTTTGACAATTCCAGCTTTTTAAACATCTTACGAAACATATTTCGTATTTCATCTAATGAATTACTATCGACAGCCAATACTTTCTGTATGTATTCTCTATTGTCTAGTCCAACATACTCATACCAAAAATCAAGTAAAACTTCAGAAAGTCTATGTGCATTAGATTTAAAACTGTTTTCCGTAGATCCATTAACAAGTTCATAAATATCTACACCAGCTTCCTCCATTTTCTGCAAAAAATCTCTTTTGGTATCCTCTGTAGTAATGTCATATTCAGTAAACAATCGCTCCAAATAGGTGTCCATAGTATCATCGATTCGAACCGGAACGCGTATTCTGTAAGTGCTATATTTATCATATGAGCTATTGTCCCTAAAAGAAGGATCATCTAAAGTCTTGCGAAAAAGATCTAAAACGACACTTTCCTCAAGCATAAAATCCTTTATCAGAGGGCCAAAAAGACTGATTCGACTTGATGCAAACGCTGTATCTAATTGAAGCTTAATACAACCCGAGACTTCTTTTGCCTTTCGTAATTCATCATCTTTATCATTACTATGAAAGTGCTTGTAAATTTCTAATTGCGTTTGGCTCAGAAATTCGCGCAACTCGTTAAGAATTTTATCCTGTCGAGGTGAACTAATTTTATCCGCAACAATACCTAATTTTTGAATAATCAGCTCAGTACCATCATTATTAATAGATGCGGCTTTATCCCAAGATTCTTCCGGTAACGCAAAATGCCTTTTAACAAAATCATAATTCAAAAATGATTGTCGCAAGTCTGTTCTAAATTCCGGGTAATCAGTGGGTTTAATTTCGTCTAACTCCATGCCATTAGCACGATATCCTTTAAATATATTACTTGGAGTCTCTGATTTTTCGAAATCGCGTAATAAATAAATGTTTTGAAAAAAGGAACAAGATTGCGTCCAATTTTCAAACCATGTATAGTTTTTGTGCTCAATTAATTCATCTCTTAATGTCTTATCAAATCTTTGATACCAGCGATTATTTAACGGAATTGACGAAACTTTCGGGTTATCTTGGATGGGATTATATGCAAGATTTTCATTAAAAAAAGTACCTACAATAAAAAGTGGAGCAACCTGGCATTGATGGATAAACTTTTCTCTCTTTTCAACGGTATCACCAATTAAATTATTTATCCAACTATTCAATAACTGTGGTATAATTCTTTGACCGGCTTGTGTATGTTTGGCACAAAAGATTAAAATACTTATCTGCTCCGAATCGGAGTATTTGTTAAAGAGGTATGCAACCTTACCTCTTAAAAGCAGGTCGGGTATATTCTTTTTTTCGACAGAGTCTAATGGTACAGCCATTCTTGCCCTTGCACCTGGGAAATCTAATAAATCCGTATTTCTGAGAAATGGCTTGGTATTTACAAGTGAATCGCTTTGACTAAAAATCAGCTCTGCTGTTAATGCACATAAATAGGATTTGGGGAAGGATAGTGTTTGTTTGTTATCCGGTAAAAACAAGGTCGTTTCAGGTGTATAATGAGGTTCAATATTATTGGGGACCTCACATATTTCGTGTAAACGCTTAACATCCAATAGTGTCCCATTAGCATATAATACTGACTCTATAGGCAAATACAAATTTTTTGAAAAATTTAGCTTTTGTAGAGAGTCAATTAATATTAAAAATATTTCAGTAATCGTTTGGTTTTCATTCCATAAAATGGAGAAAATATCTTTCCATTGACTTGGTTGTACTTTTTCAATGAATTGTGATACCTCCGAGAAAAATTTTGAATCAATAATTCTATCCGCAGTCTGAAAATATTTTAAAAAATATTCGCCTATATCAAGTATATCATCTTCAGATAAATACATTTGACAATTTCCTTGGTTACCAAACTTTTGTGAATGACCTACTAACTTTTGATTGATTTCATCAGTAGTAAATAAATGCGTTTCTGATCCCTTTCTATTAATATCATTAAAAAAACTATCGCATAACAACAATATTACATCAGCCGGTGTTAGTAAAACAGCTTTTACAGGGTATTCCTGATATGGAGGCGTATAGCTTACTGAAAAACGAGTAACTAAACTGGTAGATTCGGAACCACCTCCTGGTGGATTTATAAACTGAATAAAATTATGGGGATTTCCTAATGAATCAAAAATAGAAAAAGGCTTACCTGCTTCTGATAACAAACTGCTTACAAGATAAGATTTACCCACCTGACTTTCTCCGTAAATTGCGGCAGCAGTATTACAATTGAGTGCGTTGTGCTTTTTTTTAAGGCTACGACGCAAATTCACAAGGTTTCGATATGATTCGCTAGCCTTATTCCCCTGCAAATTCGCTTTTACCCATTTATTAGACTCTTCTATAACCTCAATATGGCTCTGAATTGTATCCTTTTCCATCTTATATATGATTTATATTCAAATTAAATAAGCCAGTATCCAACCAATAATTCGCATTTTCACTCATGCTTTGTACTTGCAAAATAAAAAAGCGATTGGGAAGCGTATTTCCATCTCTATCCTGAACCTCCTCGAGAATAAGTTTCTCCAAATCATCTTCGGGTATTCTACTTATAGTTAAAGTGAGTGGCATTACGGCTTTAATTTTTTTAATTTCTGCTTCAACTTCAGCCCTAACAATCATATCGGGAGGCGTATCTTCAATTATTCTACCTCTTACTCTATCCTCTATTTGCTTTTTATTAAAATCCAGTTTATAAAAAGGTCTTGATGGGTAAGAAGGAATATCCAATTGTCGAATACCTATACGAGCAGGCAGGGCAGGCACTACTTCTGTTGCGTTATTGTGAGTGGGTGAAATGATTGTTTTAATATAAGACAGCGTTGTCGAATGAAGTATGCCAAAATATTGGGAGGTTGGCAATAAACGATGATTTAATTCGGTAAGATTCAGTTTAAAATTCCCCAGCCCACCAGATTGAGCCAGATTACCAATCATTGCACCAGTAGTAATAATTGATTTAGGATTTATAAATTTACCATTCCCATCAATAAATGGGTTGCGTTTATCTTCGGGATACCATCTACCTACACGGTAATCATTCATACATTTCATGCGATTGGGAGAAACCGCATAATATTTTAAAAATAAATCGGATAGTGGCTTTAAAGATGTCGGCCTGCCAGATAAGAGTACAATATCACACTGATAAAAAGATAAAAGTGAAGAAATTTTTCCAATAAGAGAATCAAATGTTTTCTCAATGATGTCACTTACAACCTTCTTCTTATATGGCCATTGGAGTGTAGATAAGTCAAAACCAAACGATTCCCTAAAATGTATAGAGACTGCGTGTGAAGGCTGTTTATTGTCCCATATATCACTATAGGATAATATTTTATCTCCTTCGTTATTCCTGAGTAATTCAAGATATTTTGACACAACAGGTACAGATACTTGCAAGTTAAAATCACTTCTCAAGCGTCGATTTCGAATCGATACACCATTATCGGGAGCGCCAAGAAATGGCTGAAGTATGTCTATCGGATTCTTACCCATTACCCGCAGTTTATGTTCTAAAACGGCATTGTCTCCTTCAATGACTAAAAGTTGAACCAATGATTTCATCAAATCATCTCCAGCAAAATAAAAACTTTCCCAAAATAGCGGGACAGGAGTTAGGGAACATACAATTTCCTCGTTTGCATACTGGTACTGGGCGATCATGACATCTGTTGTACCAGCACCAATATCAACCGAACCAACAGTCAATGATTTATTACCAATTTGAGATTGGTCTGCATGAGGTTTCCCATAGAATTCAAAGAATTCTTTCACATTCCCTTGATACCGTTCATTAACTTCTGCATAAATGAACATGAACTGCGCCGCAGTCGCTTCATCATAAATCCATTCTGTGGATGTGTTATTCAAGTTTCTGATAAGGTTTTTGGTAGAGGGTATTACCTCTGCAGACTGTGAATAAAAACCGCCCTCAGAAAAAAAACGATCCAAGATTATCGAGGCATCTTCAGCACATTTTCGGAGAGCGATTTGTTCTACTCTGGACATCGCCGTAGGACAGGTTACAATAATTCGATTAATTTTTCTTTTTCTTGGTTCTTCACCCCAATGTTTTCTCTGCTCGTAACTATTTATTTGCAAATTTGCCTGGGCTAGAATCTCCAGAAAAGCCAGCGTCATCAGGGACTTTCTGGAATATCTATTTTGAGCGGCACCTCCACCTAATGTCCCGTCCTCGTTCAATTGTTCTGATATTCCCTGTATGTAAATTGGTCTGTCGCTGTTTTCCCCTTCGAGCTGCACAAATTCCCATTCCAACTCTTGTAATTGTTCATCCCACAAAAACCTTTTGGGACTAGAAAATGTGCTCGTTTTTTCTGCCCCGGTGTTCATATTGGTCGATTTGTGAATCAAATCATTGGCTTCTATGCCCAAACGAACCATAGAAGGAAAAACAAATTGCTTACTATTTGTTATCCCCATTCTACCACCAAAATCAGCTTCTCGAAATGCCAACCGCATATCGAAAGAGTCTTTGTAAACATTGAGAGTCTCAGCTGCAACAGGGTGGGAAAAATCTTGCAATTCAAGCGGGCTTGCCAGGTTAAAATCTCCATCATCAAAAAGCACAGCACATGTTCTGGAATTACCTATATCGACAACCAAATCTACATTTTTCTGTTGTGTATTTAGATTGGAAAATAGGGTTATTGATGGTAAATTGCCATTAATTTCAATATAGCGTAACAAAAACACATACTGTGCCAAATATTTTAATTTAGGCCTTTTTAAATTTTTATCGTTTATATCATTCGTATGGTGAAAGACATTTAAAAGGTAACTATCCACCCAGCCACAATTCATTTCTTCTGAGCAATAGCTTATGAGTCCTTCTTCTGTATTGCAAAGGGCATAATCATTGGATGTTTGAGATAAATTGGTAAAAATGGGGGTTTCCTGCAAATCTTCCTCTTCAAAACCTTCATCCTTAAATACAGATCTGGTATCAAAGGCAAGTAACAAATTATACTTTTTAATGTTGCCAGATACACTGACAGGCAGAAGTTTAAATCGACACCAATTGGTAGGTCCAAAATCCGTCTTTCTTCCCTTGACTTTAAAAAAAGGCATTGGAAGCCAGGTGTTTTCAAATTTACGCCAATCGTTCTCTTGGATTTTATTAAATGATACATCAAAACAACCCGATTCAATCGGATCTTGATTTACAATATGAATTCTAGATTTTTCAATTTCAAAATCCGGATCTCTTGATATCGTATCCCAATCTTCCTTAACAAAATAATTATCCTCGGGTTTAGCAAAACCTAAATTGATTAGTGATTGCTTTTTAATCCAAATTTCTGAATCAGGAAAGAAATGAGCAATTTCTAACTTGATTTGTTTTTCGTCAGTAACTTCCCACTCGTGGAAATACATTTTAAAATTATCTTTAAAATCTATTTCTAACGAAAAGTTAAATAACTGTATACCCGTGTTCGCAATTAAGTTCATTCTTTCTATTAAATATTCATTTCCAACAAAACTTAAAATCAGCTTTTAATTAACTTTTCAACAGACACTCTTTTACTTTAAATTTTTTTAGTGTTTCTTATAATGCTTTGTTTTAAAACAAATAAAACAGTGTGGGTCTTGCAAAGTATTCCTTAACATAAGACATACAATATAATATACTTGTCAGAATTTGTCATTCAGTTACTTTTATATATTAATATCTGATCAAAAGTTGTCTAAATCTTGTGTAAATATATTCAAGCATTTTGAATAAATCAAAGGTTTTATGCTGTTTATGTTGATTGTGTTAATATTTATTCATTGTTGTCCGAGTAAAAATATAAAAAAATAAGGGGGCCTAAGCCCCCTTATCGTAAGTTTGCGGTTACCACACCTAAAAACTTACAAGTATGAACAAAAGTAGTCATTTTGTCGGACAGCACATTTTTTCTCAAATACTTTCACTGAGTAGTAAAAACGCACTTTCTGGTGTTTTTCAATCCAGCAAAGCCAACAGGTATTATAAAAAGATTCAATGCTGGGATCATTATCTGTCCATGATGTTTTGTGTATTAGCTCATTGCAACTCTTTACGCAAGATAACCTGGGCCTAGAGGCTTTTGAGGGGAGTTGAACTATTTAAATATTGAAAAAGCACCGCCACGAAGTACTTTGGCCGATGCGAATATGAATCGTTCCTCTGAAGTCTTTCGAATGATTTATAATCATTTAAAAGAGCATTACAAGCCTTCTTTGTCGGACAGCACTTTACCTAAAGCCGTTCTGAATAACTTATTTTTGATTGATTCGACTGTCTTTGGGTTATTTAAGGCCATTTTAAAGACATCAGGCAGAAATCGTTTAGACGGAAAACGAAAAGGAGGCATAAAGAAAAACACTGTATTAGAGGCCTCGACACTGATGCCTGTTTTGATTAATTTTAATGCAGCGGCAGATAGTGACCACCTATTTCTGAAATATATTGAGCTTCCATCCGGCTCGTATCTGGCTTTTGACAAGGGGTACAACAATTATAGTGAGTTTGCCGCATACACTGATAAATGCATTTTCTTCATTACGCGTCAGAAAGATAACGCTGTTTATAGAAGTGTTGAGGAATTGGAACCTGACTCCAATACACCAGACGCTGTCCTCAAGGATGAAACAATAGAACAATTTTATACTGATAAGAAAGGTAAGAAACAGATACTTAGACTGCGTCGTATAGCCTATTGGGTTGAAAAAGAGAAGCGAGTCTACGAATTTATAACCAACAATTTCACACTTTCATCTCAGGTTCTAGATGATATTTATAAGTTTAGATGGCAAATTGAATTGTTTTTTTAAAAGTTGAAGCAAAACTTTCCCCTGCAATATTTTGTAGGAGACAATCAGAATGCTATTGAAATTCAGATTTGGTGCTCAATAATTGCTTTATTATTACTTACAGTGATTCATAACCAGAATAAATCTAAAGTGGTCTTTAGTAATTTAGCAACTCTAATTCGAATTCATTTGGCGGGATATATAAGTATAAAGGATTTATTAGCCTTACATAATAAAAAAAGGCAACGAAAGAGTCCACCACCATTCACTCAGCCTGATATTTTCAATTCAGGATAGTACCCCCTGCTTTCTATTTTTCAATAACAATACACTCTATATCGCAGAATTAAGCGATTATTAGCATTTGTGTGTTTTTCTAGTACAATAGTGATTAAGATATGCAACTATCAATCAACGATACACTTTCTAGCGGAAATCATGTGTTCTTCCAAATGGACAGCAATGATTATCAGGAGGGGATATTATATTTTTGATTGTGCAGGTAAGTCATACAATATATATTTGTGCCGCCACAAAAGCCTATTTTGCCAGATATAAGACTTTTTATAAGAGAGCCTATCCTAACATAAAAGAGATTGAGTTTTCATATAACAAATTTTTATATATTTGTTTCCAAAGTAATTATTTCATCACACAATATACCTTTACATGAAGCCCTACACATTAAAAACGTTTCAAATATTTTTTCTTTCCCTTTGTTTTTCCTGTTCCAATATTGTTTCTGAGGATTTAAAAGAATTAAACCTCAAAGGGGATGTAAAATCGGTTACTACGCTCAAATATAAGGCAGTAGAAAAGTTTGGCAATATTGACAAAAACAAAAGCACCTACCGTGATGATGATGACATAACAGATCAATACTCTAATACCGCTTTAAGCTTTAATGAAGCGGGCAAGTTAATGACTCTAAAATTCATGGATAGTGATGGAAGAAGCATTTTCGTCATGAAATTTGAGTCTGACTCATCTGCTACCATGTATTCAGGAGATGGTAATCGTGTTATGGTAATCAAATTCAAGGACAAGGGGGGTATATTGAATGGAGATTATTACCAAGCAAATGGGGATTTGTTAATTCGATCAATAATCGAAGTTAATGAAAATGATCAACCACTTGAAATTATGCAATATGATGCCAATGGGAAACTTATTGGTTTCGAAAAAAACAAATTTGATGGAAACGGTTTAATTTCAGAAATTGAACAGATGGAATTAGTCCCTAATCGAAGATCTTATTATGATTCGGAAGTTCAAAGAATTACCAATTATCATTTTACTTACAACGAACATAAAGACCCAATAAAGATAGACTATACAAAATACAACAGAACAGAACAAAGAGAGTGTACATACGAATATGATGAAATGGGCAATTGGATTCGGAAATATATTGTTGTGGATGCTAAACCTGAGTTGATTGTGGAAAGAGAAATTACGTATTATCAATAAGGCCATAAGAATATTATTACAAAATTGAATGTCTCCTTAAAATCTAATGGTTAGATTACAAAAGGTACTATGACACATTCTTTGTAATGGGATATTTTGCTTATCAAGTTGTGAAATTTAATTATTGATTATATTCATGACCTCAAAACTAATTTTTTCTTTTCCTGTGAGTATCTAATTCATTTCATGAACGCCTTAAACTCTTCTAACCAATATTTTGTCGCCCGTCTTGGCAATAGTAGTGGCCCATATACAATTCAAGAATTAAAGGATCAAAATATTACTAAAGATACCTTAATTTAGTTTGAAGGATTGAGTGATTGGAAACGGGCAGAAGAAATTGAAGAAATTCAAACAACTTTATTTTCCACTATTTCTAAACCTCAAAGCCCCCCGAAGAAGAATTCCTCCTACAATTATGGCCTTTTCATTACGGGTCTTATGCTGTTGTTCGTGGGCATCGTATTGGGGGTCATGAAATTTGCACCTCAAAATACAACGCCGGATGCCAATGATGTATTCCAAAAGGAGAGCATCGATATCCAGCAGATTAAAGATCTGACTTTATACTAGAATCAATGTCTAGTAAACAAAAAATACGCAGAGCTACAACAGTTATATGCAGAAGAGGTAAAATTTTATTTACATACAAGGTCTAACTTAGAGGTCATTCAGAATAAAATGTATTTTTTGGATAAGTCCCCTAATTTTAATCAGAGTATAACTGGAGAGATTCGCATTACTGCTCTTGGCAATAATACCTATCAGGTTCGGTTCCCCAAGAGGACGAATTTGACATCCAAAATGGTACATATAGAGGCTGAATTAATTTTTAGAAATGAATCGGGGGCCTGGAAAATTTGCTCAGAGCAGGATGCATCTACTGCTGATTTATCCGATGATAATTTATAAGGCTAATATAAATCCGCATATCCAACGGTTATACTGGAAACATTAGGCCGTGAAGCAAAGAAATGCGATATGTTACACTGTAATGGCGTCCCCTCCAGAGTGGCATATCTTGGCCAAACGATATAGCCCAATGAAAAAATAAAGTATCATGTCATACGTTTTGTGGGGTATTGGGTTTATAAAATATTTATTATCAATTATATAAATCCTAAAAGCTCGATAGGTATAATACTTCAGCGTGCGCATTCCGCGCACATCTGCGTGAGGGGGTGAAGCGGATAGCCCGCAGCACGGCAAGTCCCGAAGGGCGCAGACGGGCGAGGACTATGAGCGGAACACCCGGTGACGGCGCTGCGTATGCAGCATGCCGGCACACGCCCAAATTTTTATTTTGATGAATGACGTATTACCACTTCAACCTCCGCTACGCCCGTAGAATAAGGCGGTGGTGAGGGTGATGATGCCGAGGGTGAGTAGGCCGGGTATGATGTAGGCTGGGAGTATGCCGTTGCGCTCCAGGGGAAAGTCTTTGCAGTATTGGGGCTTTAGCGCGTGCAGCTGATCACGTGGAACGGTGTCGCAATAGACGAGCTCATATTGTGCTACGGGAATTGTGTCTGTAGAGAAATATTGCCAGCGGGTGATGATTTGTCTTTCTACCATGCTTCGGGAAACTTTTACATAGCGCATGGATCGGTCGGATAAAATCAAAGCCGGACCGTCGGTATATTTTCGGTTGATGTGTATCCATGAAATATATTGCATGCTATCGGGCAGACTGTCGGCGAGTGCTTGTGCCATTTTGGCAACTACGGCGTCTGCATTCGGCTGCGCATGCAAATGATGGGCTTTTCCGCTAAAAAGAATGCCTAAAACATATATTATCAAGACTTTACGCATGCCTTATTGTAAGCCCCTTCACAGCACGTTCTCCCCTGTTTTGATATAGGAGTTCATCTTTCACTCTTTTTGCGTTAAACGGGCTTAAAATCCGTTTTTCGGCTTTATCGCTTCCGTAACACGTACACAACACTACTTGATTGACTATTGTTTGTCATTGCGTGTATATTAGAGCGTAATCCGGCAAAAGCGCCGGGCCATTTGGGTTGCTTGCGAATTTCGCGACTCAGCATGGAAACATAAAAAGCATCGAACCACATGGGATGCATTTTCTCTCTTTCGAAGCCATGCTTATCGGCAAGCTGCTTCATCACGGCCGGAGTAAAGTGATACAAATGCCGGGGTACATCCCAGGCGGCCCAGTCTGCTCCATATTGTTTGGCATCCTGAGATTCGGGATTGGGCACGGCGATCAGCAGTACTCCCCCCTGCTTGAGAATTTTGTTAAACGCTTCGAAATACCCGTTTAGATCATGCACATGCTCCAGCACATGCCAAAGGGTGATCACGTCAAAGGTATCCTGAGGAAATGTATATAGCTTTTGGGGCAATTGCGGAAATAGCTGATGCTTAGATTCGGCTACTTTGCGGGCGGTTTCGGAAGGTTCTAGTCCGGTAATCTGCCATCCTCGGCTGCGCATTTCTGCCAGAAAATATCCGGTGCCACAACCTACGTCCAGCAAATTGCCTTTATTTCTGCGGCTATATTTCTCCACCCATCCGGCTTTGGTACGAATGGCATAATTGCGCACCCATTTATAGACTTTAAAAAAGAAGCTATCTTCTGTATCGGTATGGGACACATACGCATCTGCTGCGTAATAAGGACCAATATGATCTGCATCGGGAACATCCTGGGTCAGCATAAACCCGCATTGATTACAGGAGATAATGGTAAAGGTTTCGCCAGAAACGGTATGATCTTTTGCCTGTAAGGCTTCGTGAAAGTGTGTATGTCCGCAAACGGGACATGCTGTGTAGTGTATCTTCATCTTCCCATATAAACCATTAGCACGGAGATATCTGCAGGGCTTACGCCTGAAATGCGCGATGCTTGTCCGAGGCTACGGGGTTTTAAATTCGTTAGTTTTTCGCGTCCTTCATTTGAGAGGGCTTTGATTTTATGGTAATCAAAACTTTCCGGCAGAGGCACGGCATCTAGTCTATGCACGCGTGCCGCCTGTTCTTTTTCTCTCTGAATATAGCCGGCATACTTCACATTGATTTCTGCCTGTTCTTTTTCTTGAGTGCCGCAATCTGCAATTTCGGCTTTAAATTCCGGTATCATTTCGGCGAGGATATCTAGGCTAATTTCGGGTCTGGTAATGAGTTTCGCCAATTTTTGTTTCTGGGTAAGCACATGGCTACCGATAGATTCCAGCTTGCTGTTTACCTCATCGGGCGCTGCAGACATTTTACTGAGCAGGCTTTCGATTCTTTCTACGGTTTCTTTTTTGGTTCGGAATCGCTTGAGTTGTTCTTCGGAGATGAGTCCTAATGCGGCGGCTTTTTCTGTGAGTCGTATATCTGCATTATCCTGACGCAGCAGGATTCTATACTCTGCGCGAGAGGTAAACATGCGATAGGGTTCGTCAGTGCCTTTGTGCACGAGGTCATCTATGAGCACACCGATGTAGGCATCATCTCTTCCGAGAATAAAGGGATCAAGATCTTTCACACGCAGGGCTGCATTTATGCCTGCCATTTGGCCTTGAGCTGCAGCTTCTTCATACCCGGTGGTACCATTAATTTGTCCTGCAAAGAACAGGTTATGGATGGTACGGGTTTCCAGATGCGGCTGTAATTGTTGTGGCGGGAAGTAATCGTATTCGATTGCATATCCGGGTCTGAACATTTTGGCGTTTTCGAAACCGGGTATTTGGTGCAGGGCTTCCTGCTGTACATGTTCGGGCAGGGAGGAAGAGAAGCCATTGAGATAGATCTCTACGGTATTCCATCCTTCGGGTTCTATAAAGAGTTGATGTCTGTCACGATCGGCGAAGCGTACGATTTTATCTTCTATGGAAGGGCAGTATCGGGGGCCGAGACCTTGAATTCTACCGGTAAACATAGGCGATTTTTCGAATCCTTTTTCGAGGATTTTATGTACGCGTTCGTTGGTATAGGCGATATGACAGGACCTTTGTTGGGTAAGTGCTTGAGTGGGGGTATAAGAAAAAGTGCCTGGATTTTCGTCACCGGGTTGTTCTTCGAACTTGTCATAGTTCAGGGATCTGCCATCGATTCTGGGCGGGGTGCCGGTTTTCATTCTTCCGGCTTGGAACCCGAGTTCTATGAGTTGTTCGGTAATACCGTGCGCTGCACTTTCACCGCTTCTACCCCCTCCGAATTGTTTTTCGCCGATATGTATTTTACCATTTAGAAAAGTACCATTGGTAAGGACTACGGTTTCCGCTGGGATTTCGAGTCCGAGCGATGTTTTTACTCCACAGACTTTATCTCCTTTTGTAACGAGTCCGGTTACCATTTCCTGCCAGAAATCGATATTGGGCGTTTGTTCCAGCATATATCTCCATTCGGCAGCGAACGCCATACGATCGGATTGTGCTCTTGGGCTCCACATTGCGGGACCTTTGGAGCGATTCAGCATTCTAAACTGAATCATGGTCTTATCGGTCACGATTCCGGAGTAACCGCCCATGGCATCAATTTCCCGCACGAGTTGTCCTTTTGCTACCCCGCCCATAGCGGGGTTACAAGACATTTGGGCGATGGTGCCCATATTCATAGTAACCAGCAGCACCGAGCAATTCATGCGTGCCGCAGCGACTGCAGCCTCACAACCTGCATGGCCAGCACCTACAACAATAACATCGTACTTTTTAAACATGCCTAGTATTTGCTGTGTTCCACGTGGAACGATTAATTGAAAAAGGAATGGGGGATACTTGTAAAGAATCACAGGAAAGGCTAGGTTCCACGTGGAACGTAAATAAAGGGTGCGCCTTGCCAGAGGTTGTATTTCTGAAGAGAAATAGAGATGCGGAAAAAGGTTTCACGTGGAACAAAATGGCATTAACAATCCTTGCAAAAAACAGAAGGGTAGGTAATGCCTTAAGTACAATCTCATGTTTCACGTGGAACAAAATATTATGTAAAACATTAACCGATGTGGGTTGATGATCATATACACGAAATCCTGTTCTCTGTTTCACGTGGAACACCCCTTAAAACATTCTCAATGCTAGCGCCAAGTCTTCTTCTTTACGCATGGCATCCTTAAGAATCGGACTGGTATCATCCCAGCCGCATAGATGCAATACGCCATGAATAATCACCCTATGCAATTCGTCCATCCAAGAAATTTCAAGTCCGCTTGCGTTATCTTTCACTCTATCTATGCTGATATACAATTCGCCTGTGATCTCTTTGCTATTGTGGTTTTGATTCAAATCAAAAGTAAGAATGTCTGTATAATCATCATGATCTAGATACTCTTTATTCATGTCTAACAGGAATGCATCGGTACACAGGGTAATTTCCAAATAGGAAAATGTTTTATCATTACGCTGACAAATCATTTCTATCCATTGCTGAATATCCTCTTCGGAAAGCTGTAAGTCCTCTACTTCGTTATAATTAATAATAACCATCTTAAATATTAAAATAAAGTTCTACTGTTCTACCTTGATCCTTGAATTCAATACTATCGGCCAAATGCCGCATTAAGAAAACCCCTCTACCACCGGGTTTGTCTATTAATTCAGGTGAGGTTGGATCTGGTAAAGTATCAGCATCAAATCCATCCCCTTCATCGGTTACGCGAATTAATAGTCGGTAGGGATTAGGCGTGATGGCTTCTAAACGTATCATTTTGCCAGCATCACATTTGTTACCATGATGAATACTATTATTGACTGCTTCTGTAACGGCAATTATAACATTGCCACAGACATCGTCTTTAAAGCGATACAAATCCTGAATGCTTTCCAGAAATGCTTCTACCTGAGTCATTCCATCCGGAATACTGGGTATTTCTAATAATTTTACACTATCGTTTTCCAAACTCCTGAAAATATTGTTCTATAAGGGTCTTTAAGGCCGGATTGTATTCAGCCTCTAATGATTTCAATAATTCATAGCGTAGTCTATCCTGCTTTTCTTTTTCACTTAGCTCGGCGGGACTTTGCCTATCTAGTTCTCTTGCAGTAGTAGATTTCCGCTCTTCATCCATATCACGCTCACGTACAGATTTTGTAGCATCCAACATACGATTTAATATCTTTTGCTGCCGCAACAAAGTCTCTTGCGTGATCACATTGTTAATCATTTCTTGCTCGGTCTGCTCCATATCCTTCTCCACTTTCTTCATATCCCCTAATCCTGGCTTTCCTTCTTCTTCTAATTGCTGCTGCGCTTCTTTCATCTGCTGACGAATCATCTCTTGCTCAGCTGCCATCCGTCCCAATTCTTTAGGATCCATCTTACCCAATTTCATCATGTTATTGAGCTTCTGGTTCACTTCCTTCTGCTGTTGGCCTAATTTCATCATATTAGGTTTCTTGCCGCCTGGCTTCTTACACATACCTTGACTCATAGGCTGGCCCTTCTTCTTCATCTGCTGCATCATGTCCTCCAAGGCATCGCTCAGCATATTAGCCAAATTATTCATGGAGGTCATCGCCATTTGTTGATCATTACCTGCCATACCTAAATTCCGCTCCCCGATATAATAGATACTTCTATCAACTGATTTCTGGATAATCGTCACTTCATCTGTTACAAACTTCTTGATATCTGCAACCCTAGATGCTAAGGCATACAAGGAATCTTTGAGCATTTGCATGTCGTCCTGAATCTTCCTTTGATCTTGTGCTCTGGCATTCATGGAAGGATCGTTCGGACGAATCGTCCGTAACATATCCCGCAAATCTTCTTGCTCAAAACTGATCTTAATCAGATTCTCTAAAATATCTCTTAGGTCTTCAATATTTTCTGCATCCTGCTCTGCTTCCGATTCTGCTGCCATGCTATCTAACTGATCTTTCATTTCCTGCATTTTATCGGAAGCTTCCTTCTGGCTATCCGATGCTTTGCTGGATTTATTTTCTTTCATTTGCTCTGAGGCAGCATCCATTTTGTCTTTGGCACCCTTTTGGGTATCCTCTAACTTCTTCATTTCATCTGCCTGCGGGGTACTCGTTTCTTTCTTTAATTCTTTTAATGCATCTACTTCCTTCTTCAATTCCTCCATTTCCTTATTCAGCTCGTCTTGCTTCTTTTGAAGCGCATCCATTTGCTCCTTAGAATTCTTCTCATTGGTTTTATCACGCAGTTGATCTTGTCTTTCTTTCAGATTATCGACCTTCTTCATCAGTTCTTGTGCCTTCTGTTCTGCTTGAAATTGCTTGAACATATCCATGGCGCGCTCAATATCTTTCTGCAGTTGCTCCCTATCCAATTTAGATTGCTCCATTTCTCGCTTTAAATCTTCGGGACGCATCTTCTCCATTTCCTCCTGCAATTTTTTCAGATACTCATTCAATTCAGGGGACTGCAATTCTTTTACCAAATCCTGCAGCTTTTCTAATTTTTTAAGCGTCTCAGGCGTAATCAAATTATTGTCCTTTTGCTGCTGCTTATTCTTATCGAGTTTTTCTTGTACCTGATTTAATGACTCATTGATCGTGCTCTGCTTCTCAATCATCTGCTTCAACTCTTTCTTATCATCATAATCTAGAGACTTCTTTTCAATCAATTTCTTCTGAAACTTTTCGTATTCTTTATTCAGTTTCTGAGCATCCTTTGCTATATCCTCGAGCTGCTTTGCAATTTCATCTGTATTTTTATTTGCCTCTTCATACAGATCATTCACAGAAGGATTGACTAATTTATGCATAAGAGACTGAGACATTTTAGGACCATTAACCCCATCATTATCCCATACTTTAATAAAATATTCAACTTCATCTCCGGTTTGGATACCCATCATACCAAAATCAATATCCATATTAAAAGCAGCATTTTTACTACTTTTTTCGAAAGGCAAATCTAAAACTTGATATTCATCAACCACTTTTGCACCTGATTGCACCCGTGTGTATCGATACAATAATTGTGCTTTAGAAATACCATAATCATCTCCAATATCATAATCCAGCGGCATTACACCACTTACCGGTAATTGATACTCTGGAGAAGGTTTACGAATCAAAACTGTTGGATACCGATCTTCTTCTACTAAAATATGAAACTGGGTTGTGTCTTGATTGGATATATTATTGGACTTCAACTGAAACCGATAATCGGATTCACGTGAAACTCTTTGCACTGTAATATAAGAATGATCAGATAATTTCTTAAAAGGGATAAAATCTTGATTTATAACTAATTGTGCATCATCTACTGCACTCCTGGGCTGCATTTTCCAAGTTACATAGGATCCTTTCAGTACAGAAAAATCACCTACATTCTCTGGTATCGTATCTGATTTCTTACCCGTGTAAGCAGGATACTGAACAATGGCAGTGAACCTACCAATACCAGGTGCTTTCCATACTTTTACATGAAATATCTGGGATTTTACTTCTGAGTTTCCTACAGTAATCGAAACATCCTCAGTGATTTGATCGAGTTCATATTGAAAATTAGAAATACCTTTTTTCTGCATAGGGTATGGAATCCAATCGGCAGAACCCGAGCGATTCACAAATATGAACAATTCAGAAGGCACTTCTTTGCCTTGCGTTTCTGCAAAAATCTCAAGAGATTTTCCTTCTTCTAATTTATCGGGCAATTCATCGACACGAATATAAAATGGGGGTGGCGGCGGAAAATCGGTCCCATAATTAACTAAACGATACGAGCTTTGGGTTAAAACATCGGGTTGAATTAAGAGAATGCCGATAATAACCAATGCTGGCACTGTTAAATATTTCGCCAGTGTATAATTTGCTTTAAACGAAACAGCACGGGCAAAAGAAAATACTTTCAGCTCAGCAGTTTTACTTTCAATAGCAGCAGAAAGTAAAGATTGATCTGCACCTGGCAACTGCATCAACTGAACTGTATTCAAGAGCTTATCATCAATTCCATTGATATGTTTTCCGATAAAAGCTGCTGCTTCCATATCGGACATTACTTTTCCAATATTGGCCAATTTTAAGAGAGGTATGCCAATCTTAAAAATCAATACACCCAGAAAAGACGCTAATAATCCAAAGAACAGAATTGTACGAACTACAACAGAAAAATGAAAACTACTTTCACCGAAAATGATAGTGAGAAACAAAATCGAAACAAACAGAAGCAATATAATACTACCACGAATGATTTCATTCATGTAGTACTTGCGTCTAAACGCATTTAAACTCTCTCGTATCGAACCAGATATGGACATATAGGGTAGTTTATACCTTAATTTCTGACTATAAAAATACTAAAAAATCCACAGCCTGTGAATATATGTGGATATATAAACCGATACAAGCATCTATGCCCATATGAGTTCAATCGGACAATGATCAGACATGAAAACATCTGCATGAATTTTATAATCTTTTATACGATCTTGAAGATCTTTATCTAACAAGTGATAATCAATACGCCAACCTAAATTTTTCTGTCTAGCGCCTGAACGAAAAGACCACCAAGTATAGTGATGTGCATCAGAATTCACATGTCTGAAGCCATCTACAAAACCTTCTTCCAAAAAGGTATCAAACCATGCTCTCTCTTGAGGCAAAAATCCCGATGAATTTTTATTTGAAACCGGATTATGAATATCAATCGCTTTATGACAAATGTTCACGTCTCCAGTGATGATCAATTTTTTACCTTCTCTTTTTAAATCTTGCACAATACCGGTGAAATCTGCCAAAAACTCTTCTTTAAAAGTTTGACGCACATCACCTGTTGTACCAGAAGGAAAATAAGCAGATATCAAAGAAAACGATTCAAAATCAGCTCTTAAAATCCTACCTTCATCATCATATATTGCTAGACCGCAGCCATACTCTACATGCAAAGGCTTTACTTTAGACATGATGCCTACGCCTGAATATCCTTTCTTGACTGCTGGAAACCAATACGCATGATAGTCATTATGATGACTATACGTTTGAGGGATATCTTTTTCTTGCGCCTTTATTTCTTGAAAACAAAGCATATCTGGTTGATTTGTTTCTATCCAATCTCCGAGACCTTTGGTATCAGCAGAACGAATTCCATTCACATTGAACGACATTATCTTCATGCTATACAAAATGATTCCATGCGCCAGAATTCAATTCTACCTGTTGACCTGCATTTGTAACGATATGACAACCTGATCCCGTATCTGTCATATGCCCAATCAGAAAAATTTCAGGTATATTCTTGATTACAGCGTAATCAGCTAACGGCACTGTAAATAAAAGCTCATAATCTTCACCGCCATTTAGAGCATAGGTAAATGCTGAATGCCCAAAATCTTCAGCAATTTTTCCGGTTTCAACATCAACAGGTAATTTTTCCTGATATATGGAACAACCCAATTGTGACCTTTTGCAGATATGTAGCAAATCACCAGAAATTCCATCCGAAACATCAATCATAGCAGTAGGAACAATTTTATGTTCTGCTAATGCTTGAATAATATCTACTCTCGCAACAGGACTTAATTGTCTGCCAACACAGTACGTAAATTCACCTAAATCAGGTTGAATTTCAGGATTTTGTGCAAAGACTTCTTTCTCTCTCTGTAATACTTTTAACCCAGCATATGCAGCACCTAAATCACCAGTTACACAAATAATATCATTCATTTTTGCACCCGAGCGAAAACTACACTGCGATTTTAACACCGAACCTAAAACTGTAACAGTGATTACAAGTCCTGAATGACTGGAAGTTAAATCTCCACCCAACAAAGTAATATTATATTTTTCACATGCAAAGTGAATCCCTTCGTACAGATCATCAAGTGCTTCAACCGAAAATCTATTACTGGCAGCGATACTAATGGTAACCCCCCAAGCAGTGCCATTCATTGCGCAAATATCTGATACATTGGTTGCAATTGCCTTTGCACCGAGATGCTTTAACGGTACATACGCTAAATCAAAATGAATACCTTCAGCCATGGTATCCGTAGAAATAAGATTGTACTCCATTTCATTTTTTTCCCAAACTGCACAATCATCACCTGGACCTACATGAACAAAACCATGCCTTGGCAAAAACTTTTCCGTTAGCCTTTGTATCAGACCAAACTCACCTAATTGACTTACAGGCGTCAATCCTATTTCTTTTTCTTCGAACATATTTTAATATTATTTACTCAAATCCAGCATTTTACGAATGGGAGCAAAGGCACGAAGCCTCAAATCTTCATCCATACATATTTCCGGAGTTTCATATTGCAAAGCTACCCAAATTTTTTCCAGGGTATTGAGCTTCATGTGAGGGCAATCATTGCAAGCACAGGATGCATTTGCCGGTGCCGGAATAAAAACTTTATCTGGCTGCATCTGCTTCATTTTGTGCAGAATACCCGATTCGGTTACCACTATAAAAGTATTTTGCTCAGATGTCTGCGTATATTCCAGCAAAGCAGTAGTAGAACCAATAAAATGCGCATACTTTAAAATGGCTTCTTCGCATTCGGGATGTGCAATGACATGGGCGTCCGGATTCCTAGTCATTAACTGAATGAGTTTCTTTTCAGAAAAAACCTCATGCACCATACAGGAACCATTCCAAAGCAACATATCCCTACCAGCCTTTTTATTGAGATAAGCACCTAAATTCCTATCTGGAGCAAATATGATTTTTTGATCTTGTGGAAAGGATTGAATAATGGTTTCTGCATTAGACGAAGTAACAATCACATCTGATAGGGCTTTAATTTCAGCCGTGCAATTGATGTATGAAATCACGATATAATCGGGATACTTTTTCAAAAAAGCTTTAAATTCATTTGGCGGGCATGAATCCGCTAAAGAACAACCGGCATTGAGATCTGGAATGATAACTTTTTTACTAGGATTCAATATTTTTGCCGTTTCAGCCATAAAATGTACGCCTGCAAAAAGGATAATATCCGCATTTGTTTTTTCTGCTTGTCGGGCCAAGCCCAAAGAATCACCGATATAATCAGCAATATCCTGAATATCAGATTCTTGGTAGTAATGCGCAAGAATAATGGCATTTTTCTCTTTTTTTAGTCTTTCGATATCTTCGAAAAGGTCTAATTTCGGATCGGGCTGAAGCAGGAGAAATCCGTGCTTTAAAACGTCTTGACTGTTTTTCATACACTGCTAATATAATAGGAACATTTTTCTTATATATATTATACTTGTTGTTGCTGTAGGTGTGAATAGTGGGATAACTTTTCCAAAAACAGTAGGAAAAGTGCTTTCCCACATTTTCACGAGCATCATCCACAAGCAAACGGGAAAACCTATAATTGAGGTTCAAGAGATTAGGGTATTCATCCACATTTTAAGAATTTGGGCGAAAAGCAATTTGTAGGAGAAAAAGAGCCGATAAGAAAGCCTGACAGCTTGTGGGTAAGTTTGCGCTTATGCACACAGCCAATAATCCTGTAAAAGGGTGGTAAAAAGAAGTCATAAGCAAATAAACTTATCCTAATAATACCCACAAGGATTTGGGGCAATAAGCGGAAAAGTATGTTGAAAGAATAGATATTAGAATCAAGGGCTTAGGAAGTATATCCACATCCTTGTTTATAAAGGATAAGGCGTAAATTTGTAAAAACAATACAGGACAAGCCCATACGATTTTGTGTGGAAAACCCTGCAGAAAAGAACATGAATGATTGAAGATCAAGGTTATAGTGGGCATAAGTCAGGTTTTGTTGCAATTATAGGCAAACCGAATGCTGGGAAATCCACGTTGATGAATGCATTAGTAGGAGAGAAGTTGGCGATTATAACCCCGAAGGCACAGACGACACGTCACCGCATTATGGGGATATTAAACACGGAAGCCTATCAGATGGTGTTTTCGGACACGCCGGGAGTGATTCGCCCAAAGTATCAATTGCAAGAGAACATGATGAAATTCGTGGGATCGGCAATATCTGATGCGGATGTTATCGTTTTAGTCGCCGATGTTAAGGAGCAATTTCCCGAAGAAGATTTATTGAAAATGATACCCGGAAAGAAAATTCCGGTGATTTTGGCCATGAATAAGGCCGATACGGCAACAGAAGTAGAGATTGCCAAACGTATAGAAGAGATTTCAAAACAGGTGCTGCTGAAAAAAACGATTTCCATTTCTGCTCTACATAAAAACAATCTCGACGTATTGATAGATTCCATTTTGGAAAACTTGGAGGATGGGCCTCCTTATTACGATAAGGATATGATAACGGATCGACCAGAGCGGTTTTTTGTTACCGAGATCATACGTGAAAAAATATTCCTTCAATTTGATGAAGAGATTCCATACGGTACCGAGGTTAGCATATTAGAATTTAGGGATGAGGGCAAGCGAGTACATATAGAAGCAGAAATACATACTGAGCGAAAAAACCATAAGGGCATGCTGATTGGTAAGCAAGGAAAGTCGATAAAAGAGATTGGTACTGCAGCAAGAAAGGACATAGAGTTTTTGTTGGACAAGCCGGTATTTTTGAATTTGTATGTCAGAGTGGCAGAAAACTGGAAAGATTCAGGACGCTATTTAAAGGGCTTTGGCTATTCCTAAAGAGTAGATTGTAAGTGTCAAAGACCATAAAAGTGTATATCTTACCGTATATTTGCGTTTAGAATTTATTACCATCCACCCCAAAAAGCATAAAAGAAAGAAAGTAATAATGATATCAATACAAAAAGCTGGCTTTTACTTGCAAAGGCTTAGGTATGGAATGCTATCAATAGTTTTCTTGATAGGTTTTGTATTGCCTGCTCTCGGGCAGGATGTATCACAGATATTATCTCAGGGCGAAAGTCTATATCAACAGCAGAATTATACAGAGGCCATCACCAAGTTTGATGAGGTAATTCGAATATTTCCTAATAATTCAAAGGCATGGACACAACGCGCATTCAGTAAACAGAAATTAAAAGATTTTTCAGGTGCCCTTGATGATATTCATCAGGCAATACTTTTGGACCCCAATAATTCTATTCTTTATATCGGCAGGGGGGCTATAAAAACAGAACAAGAGGATTATTCTGGTGCAGAAATCGATTTTCGGCATGCCATATCTCTGAATCCGCAGCAGATAAATACCTATATATTGTTGGCAAATATTTTGTTAGAAACACAAAATTACACAGAGGCCATGTATGTGTATATTGAAGCATTACAAAAAGACAACCGGAATGCAGATCTTTATTTTAATCGCGGATTGTTGCATTTACGCATGGAAAAATCTACTGATGCTCTGGAGGATTTTACGCGTGCTTTACAGCTAAACCCATCACATGCTCGAACATATTATTTTCGCGCTCAAATACACGCACAGCGAAAAAATTGGAGTTTAGCTTTATTAGATATTAATAATAGCATTCGATTAGAACCCGACAATTGGGAGTATTATTATCAGAGAGGAGTAATTAATGAGAATCAAGGTTTACTAAATGAGGCCTTATCTGATTTTCAAAAGTCAGAGAAGTATAATCCGGATGATGCCAGTCTGTATTATCATAAGGGATTAGTTCAAAAAAGACTTGGACGTTCTTATGAGTCTATGGCTGAGCTATCGCGATGTTTAGAGATGTCCCCCACTCATTTCGACTGTTTGATGAAACGAGCAGAGCAAAGGCTGCAAGCAGGAGATGATACAGGGGCATTAGCAGATTATAATGTTGCAGCATCTGTTGCTCCATCAAATCCGGATGTCTATGTAGGATTAGGATACGCTAAAGCCATTATGCAAGCGTATGCAAGTGCGCATGAAGACATTGCCAAAGCCTTACAAATACAGCCAGGCTATACAACGGCATTGTTGCAGAATGCTGAAATATATATTATTGAAAATAACTATACAGAAGCCAATCAAATCTATAGTCAGTTAATAGCAAATGAGCCACAATCGTATGTATTACGAAATAAGCGCGCAGAATTACTGATAAAAGAAAAGAAGTATGACGAGGCATTACAGGAATTCAAAGAATCCTTACAATTAAAAGCGGATTATCCTGACACGTATAAGCAACGGGCTATTATTTATGAGCTTCAAGCGCAATATGGCCTAGCGATACAGGACCTAAACAAATCTTTGCAATTAGAACCAGGAGATCGAATGACGTATTATCGTCGAGCACTATTACAATATAAAAGTGGCAACGTAGAAGCAGCCTTAAGTGATGCAGATGCGGCGATAGAATCTGCCCCCAATAATTCGCAACCCTATATTTTAAGGGCAATCATTCATCAGCAGAAGAATAGCCATAATATGGCGATGCGGGATTTGAACAAAGCACTAGCGCTAGATTCCTTATCTTCAGAAGCATGGATGTATAAAGCGCAATCTCACTTCATGATGCAAGAATATAATGAGGCGATTCAAACCGCAAATCGCGCGATACAAATAGACCCAAAGTGTACAGAGGCATACTTCATTTTAGCAAAGGCTTATTTACAAACCGGCGCAGATGCAGAGGTTGGTACCGCATTTTCGCAAGCGGTATTATATGGCAAAGAAAGATTAGATATATATTTAGCCTATGCCGAATGGCTTAATTTGAAAGGAGAATATGCACAGGCAATAGATATTTATTCTCAATATTTACAACAGGACCCATTAGCTGAAGAAGTCTATGTATTGCGGGCTGATAATTACGAAAAGAATAAAGACACCATCAATGCATTGGCTGATTATCAAAAAGCCTTGGAGTTAAAACCTAATGAATCGGAAGTTCGCATTCGGATATCTCGAATTCGGACGGCACGAGGAGATATTGAATCGGCCATTGAAAGCCTAACAGAACTATTAAATACAGAACCACAGAATACAAGTGCTCGATTACAAAGAGGCACATATTATGATATGCAAGGTCAATTGGACCTGGCGATATCAGATTTTAATGGGGTAATTGAAGGTAACTCCAATGCAATACAGGCATATCGTTCTAGAGGGGTGACGCAACAAAAAAAGAAGCGTTATGCCGCAGCGGCTCAAGACTTTCAGAAGGTATTAAGTGTTGAAAGCAAAGAAGACACCACTCGTTTTCGCTTGGGTTACTGTTTATTTATGTCAGCGCAATATGCAGAAGCGGGTAGTGAATTTGAGATTTTGAGACAAGCAGCACCAGAATCGCTGCCATCTGGTATTTATCTTGCCCGCACACATATTGAAAGGTCACAATACGCCACAGCGCAACAGTTATTAAGCCAATTGGTATTGCAGTATTCAGAATATCCTGATGTGTATTATTATAGAGGAATTACTTCACTGAAACAAAAAGAATATAATGCCGCCTTTGACGACTTCACCCGATGTATTAATCTGTCACCTCTGCACGTAGAAGCGATATTGCAAAGGGCGGCATTATCACAAACGATGTCACAATACGCAGCCGCTGTAAATGATTATGAGTTGGCATTTACACAACAACCGGCCTCTGCCGAGACAATGTATCAATATGGTGAGGCATTGACGCAAGCAGCAATGTACGAGAAAGCAGAAACAGCGTTTGAGAAAGCAACAGAGTTAAACTTAGATTTTTCATTAGCATGGTATCAGCGCGGCATATTAAGTGCCCGGCAAAAGCGCCATCCAGAAGTCGTTCAATTTATGACGACACATATAGAGTTACCTAATCCGAAGATAGAGGCATATAAGGCAAGAGCAATCGCAAGAGATCAGATTCGGAAATTTGCCGAAGCCATTCAAGATTTAGATACATTTATAAAGAGATATCCGGAAGATACGGAAGCATTATTATTGCGCGCTCGTCTATATAGACAAGAAAAAAAGTATGATAAGGGTTTGCAAGACTATCAAAGTCTTATCTCATTGCAATCAGAAAATGGATTTGCTCATTTTGGTTCTGGCGTATGCTTTAGGGCTTTGGGAAACAATGAGCAAGCATTCACCGCATTATCAAGAGCGATTCAAATAGACCCCAACAATACAGAGTATTTGGCAGAGAGGTCAGCATTATTATTAGATAGAGGTGAATATGAAATCGTAATTCAGGATCTTACACGTGTATTACAGGAAAAGCCCAAAGATGCACACAGTCTTTTTTATCGTGCAAGAGCCTATATATATCTTGGGCAATACCAAAAGGCAGTTGATGACTTGGCAATAATACAATCACCAGAGACCTTAGATAAAGAAGTATTTTTGTATCAAGGTATATCATTTTATTATTTAAAACAATTAGACAATGCCGAATTATATTTAAAACAACATATAGGCATGTTTCCCAAGGATACAATTGCATGGCACTATCGTGCGCGCAACTATGAGAAACAAAATCAGACATCAGCGGCAGTGGAGGCCTATCGATTACTATTAGATGCCGAACCGACTTCACTTG
>Ga0247843_1002130_pt1 | contig 37328 bp, 32 predicted proteins | sample LaCruzMarch2017__FD_192420 | JGI IMG/M metagenome (GOLD analysis project Ga0247843, IMG submission 192420) | Freshwater microbial communities from meromictic Lake La Cruz, Castile-La Mancha, Spain - LaCruzMarch2017_8m | ecosystem: Environmental > Aquatic > Freshwater > Lake | place: Spain...
GACAAAGGTGGACGCTAAAAGGTGCTCAACAAGTAGTCAATCTAAGAATTGCGTTAAAAAATGATGAGTGGGGCAAATTAGTCAGTCAAATAAAAATGGCAGCATGACAAACTTGTCCTACACCCCATAGCGTCCATATCGCCCCACTGAACAGGAATTTCTACATACGACGGATACTCTTGAATGAGGTCTTGGATGAAAAGCATAAATCGATTTTAAGTTTATTCTGCATCTTTAGCGGCTAAGTGTGCATAATCATTGATAATGGTCAACAAAAATAGGCGCGGCTCGGCTACATTTGTAATTCCCAATACTCTGGACACTTTTTCCGCAGTACGCTCCACCAACTCCTCATTTCTATTTCGTAAAACCTGTCGAATGGTTTCGATGTCACGGTCATTTAGTTGAGAGGCTTCTGAATAAGTAACTCGATAATCTTCCGGAAGTGATTGATATGTCACCTGACTTAGATTTACTCGTTTAATTGTCTTGATAACGGTAGTTCCTGCGGCAATATCCCCCACGCGCTGCCCTTTGCCGTTGGCCGCAATGGTAATAATCGCCACTAAGGGGGTAAGAATTTCGGTATCAATTATAATTAATAACCAACGCAAAATATACGCTCCTAATGTAGGCTGATTTCCATTAAGCAACACCACACGGATGTTCATGGCGCGTTTGCCCAAGGTTTGTCCGTTCAAAAAATATTCGGTCAGAATCGGATAGAGCATAATGGGCAAAGCAATAGTCAAAATAATGACGAATACACTCAAATCGCCGCTTAGCTTGAATAAAGTATATATCAAAATCAAAAACAATACCCAACCCAGGTAAATCAGGCGGTCAAGGATAGTGGCCAGAATACGATCGCCGATGCTGGCCGGCTCGTATTCCAATTCAACATTTTGAGAAGTTTGTATGCGGACGGACATAATTTTAAATGAGTGATTGAGCGAATTAACGAATGAGTGGATAGTTTTTTATAACTTTTGCGCAAAATAGAGAATTCGCTCATTCAATCATTCCTTCATTCACTCATTTATAATGAAAGAGGCTGTTTTTGTTAAACGTAATACCAAAAAGTGGGAAGAATACGAATCCACTCCGACTCACGATGCCGATCAACTCACGGAACGGTTTATTGAACTCACTGATGACCTCTCTTACGCGCGAACTTTTTATCCAAAAGCCACCGTCACACGTTATCTCAACGGAGTTGCTTCGCAGTTTCACCAAAAACTGGTTGCCAACCGAAAGGAAGACCGTAACCGAATTGCTAATTTTTGGAGATTAGAATTGCCTTTGTTGATGTACGAAGCCCGATTTAAGTTGCTGTACGCATCTCTGTTTTTCTTTGGAGCGTGCATTTTAGGCTGGGTTTCTGCTGCCAACGACGATACCTTTGTACGACTCATCATGGGTGACAGCTACGTCAACCAAACACTTGAAAATATCAAAAAAGGAGACCCTTTGGCGATTTATGGCGGTGCGGGACAGGCCGATATGTTTCTGCAAATCACAGTCAACAACGTTAAAGTCTCGTTTGTTGCTTTTGTGATGGGTATCCTGTTTTCATTTGGAACCATCGGAATCCTGTTCCAAAACGGCGTAATGCTCGGTTCCTTTCAGTATTTTTTTTACGGAAAAGGTTTATTACTGGCCTCTATCCTGAAAATCTGGATTCATGGTACACTCGAAATTTCGGCCATCGTCATTGCGGGTGCTGCGGGGTTGGTCATGGGTCACAGTTTGCTTTTTCCTCGTACCTACAGCCGCCTCGAATCTTTTAAACAGGGAGCAAAAAAGGGGATGAAAATCGTCATTGGGCTCGTACCTATTTTTGTTATGGCAGGTTTTTTAGAAAGTTTTATAACTCGCCTTACGCTGCCTCCCGTCATTAGCAGCGGTATTATTTTAGTTTCAGCGGCTTTTATCATTTGGTATTTTGTATTCTACCCCATAAAACTACATAAACAAAATTTAACTGCCAATCCTCTATGAAGCCTCCTATCGTCCTTCTCCAACAGCGTGACTTTGGTCAAAAAATTAACGTTACTTTCGAGTTTGTTATACAAAACTTCAAACCTTTGATGTTGGCACTGTTGTACATTGCCGGTCCACCTTCTTTGATTGGCGGTTTTTTCATGGGTTCGTACCAATCCAACATGCTGGGAATTCAGAAAAAAATCCTGAGCGGCGATTCCGGCAGCGACTTTCCCTTTTCAAGCGTTTATGAAATGGGAGGTTCTGTGCTTATTTTTACTGTTTTTGTAGTCATTGCGAGTGTGGCGTCCACCTTAGTGGTCAATGCCTACATGCTTGAATACGAAGAGGGAAACCGAAATATAACGCCCGAAATTGTCTGGAATCGCCTCAAAAATTACATTGGAAAAGGAATTGGCTACACTATCGTTACGTTTATTTTTGTATTGATAGCCACCTTGTTTTTTCTTATACCCGGCATCTATGTAGGCGTTTCACTTTCTTTTATGTACATGGTGATGATGCGCGAAAATCTTGATTTGGGAGATACCTTCCGACGCTGTTTTTACTTAATTAAAGACAAATGGTGGTCAACTTTTGGCCTACTGATTATCGTAGGAATTATTTCGAGCATCATTGGGTACGTGTTTCAGATACCTACGCTCATTGTTACACTGTCGTCATTTTTCAAAATCGGCGATGGCATGAATGACATTTGGATGACAATAGGTGGAGTCATTTCAACCATTGGTTCTATGTTGGTGCAATCGCTGGTGCTGGTGGCAATAGTATTTCAGTATTATAATTTGGTCGAACGCCGCGAAGGTTCGGGAATCATCAATTCCATTAATAATATTGGCAAAACTGATATTCCCCGTACTGACCAAAAAGAAGAAGAATTTTAGGGATTCCGTTTTGGTCAGACCTTTGGCTTTATTCACTCCGCTTCATCCCAATTTTGCCCAAAAACGATCGACTTGAGTTTTCTTAAGACTTACTTTTGAATGGATAAAACAGTGAGAAATAACCGGTATGAAATCGCCCTCTCGTGAAAAGGTTCGCGAACGACTTAATGCGGCCAAAGTCAACTTTCGACTGTCTAACTTGGAAGGGTTGGATTTGAGTGGTTTAGACTTAACCGGCGCCGATTTTCGTTTTTCGGATTTATCGCACGTCAATTTCAGCAATTCGATTCTGAGAAATGCCGACCTTAGTTTTTCTGACATAGACGATGCTAACTTTGAAAATGCGGATTTGACCAATGCTAACCTCCGTTTTTCATCTTTAGAACGAGCTAATTTGACCAATGCTCAGATGACGGATGCCGATTTTAGTTTTACAGGCAAAAGACAAAACCCCATCAATCGCTTTGCGTCTCTTACTCATTTTCTGTACCGTACTGGTTGGTTTGGCACGATTATCGGCATTTTGATTGGCACTTTCATTTTTTATGGCGTCAGCGGTATCGTTTATTTTACCAATCAAATCCTCACGGCGGAAGAACCTGCCTTCCGAAACTTCAATCAGTACATTGTCATCAATAACGTTATTGGCGGAATTTCTACCGTTGTGATTACCAACTGGTTATCCGCTCCTTTGGAACGTTGGTTCAAATCATCCTTGGTACAACATGCTGTTTTATCAGTGATCATATTTTTTGAATACATGACCCAAACCACGCTTGCTTTCTTTCAATATGGGCGCTTTTTAATTGAAGAACTCATCAAAAAATACCCCGACCAAAGCACTAACAATGCGGTTTGGTATGTATATGCACTTTCTCCGCTTTTTGTTGCCAACGTTTTTCATTACTTCCAAAAACAGGGAAACCAACTGACTCGCAAAATCACGGAGCAGGAGTTTCAGCTCGTGGACTTGGAAAAATTAAAAACGAAAGCTGAATTGGATGCCTTACAGGCCAAAATCAATCCCCATTTTTTGTACAATTCTCTCAACAGCATTGCCAGTTTAGTGCATCTTGACCCCGATAAAGCGGAGCAAATGACCCTGTTGCTGTCGAAACTGTTCCGTTACGTTACCAACAAAACCGCTGATTATTATGATACGCTGGCCAATGAATTGGAAATGGTAGCCACTTATCTGGAAATTGAGCAGGTTCGTTTTGGCGACCGCCTGTCGTTTCGGATTATCGTAAAAGATGAGGCGCTGAAAAATGCCCAAATTCCCCGTTTTTTGATTCAGCCTATCGTAGAAAATGCCATTAAACACGGGATTGCCAAAATTGCAGACCGGGGTATTGTAGAAATACGAATTACCCAAGACAGGGATTTGTTAAAAATTGCCGTTCACGACAATGGCCCGTTGTTTCCCGAACCTATCAATGGTGGCTATGGCCTTCAAAGTATTCAACATAAACTTCGACTGCTTTACGGTGAAAAAGCCAATTTGTCCCTTCAAAATGCCCCGTTAAAACAGGTTTTGATAGACCTGCCTTTTGAGGCCGGCGTTAGCAAGTCGTGAAATAAAAGGCTAATTTTGTGATAAATAACCGAATAAAGGTTTTATAAACACAAAAACAGCTTGACTGAAATCAAGCGTAGCGCTTAATGATTAAAGTTAATTTTAAAGATTTAATTCTATTTGAGAACGAAGACTACATCGTTATCAATAAACCTCCGCACGTTGCCACCATCAACGAGCGAACCGCCGACAAATCGGTGAGTATCTTACGAATGGCCAAGGAGTATAGTTTTGACGCTCAGGTAGCTCACCGTTTGGACAAAGAAACTTCGGGTGTATTGGCCATTGCAAAAAATCCGGAAGCGTATCGGCACTTAGCTATGCAGTTTGAACACCGCGAAGTTACCAAACGCTACCATGCCGTAGCCAACGGCGTTCATGATTTCGACAGTATTTCTGTGTTTTTGCCCATCGCTCCTCTCAAAGATGGCACGGCCGTAAAAATAGACCGTCAAAAAGGTAAGGCGGCTGAAACGATATTCTTTACGTTGAAAGCTTTCAAGAAACATACGTTGGTAGAATGTCTGCCCATCACGGGACGTATGCACCAGATTCGCGTTCATTTACAATGCCTGAAAGCACCTATCGTCTGTGACCCCACTTATGGCGGAAAAGATATTTATTTGTCGGAGTTGAAGAAAGATTACAAACTGAAACAGGAGACCGACGAATTACCCATTATGCACCGAGTGGCACTCCATGCCTATTCGCTAACTTTTAAGTTAATGAATGGTGACCCCATCACAGTGGAAGCTCCTTATCCTAAGGATTTTGGGGTATTGGTAAAGTTACTGGAGAAGAATAATTGAGGGTTCGGTTTACTGTTTTTAAGCTTAGGGTTTACAGTTGTTAAGATAACCTGTAAACCCTAAACTACCAACCGTAAACGTATTACTTATAAAGAGGCACTTCAGCCATCCAATTGTTTACTTCCTGTTTTACCGCTTCAATTTTAGCGTCATTTTCGGCGTTCATCAATACAGTATCCATCAAATCTACGATACGTTCCATATCAGCTTCTTTGAGGCCACGGGTCGTCATGGCAGGAGTTCCTACGCGCATTCCCGAAGTAACCATTGGCGATTTGGTATCAAACGGAACCATATTTTTATTAACCGTAATATCTGCCTTGATAAGGGTGTTTTCGGCCAATTTACCAGTTAAGCCTTTTGTGCTTAAATCAATCAACATCAGGTGATTGTCAGTTCCACCCGAGATAATTTTATAACCTTTATCTACAAATGCCTGTGCCATTGCGTGGGCATTTTTGCGTAGTTGTACGGCATAATCGTGATAATCGTCGGTGAGGGCTTCACCAAAAGCAACTGCTTTGGCAGCGATTACGTGCTCCAAAGGTCCGCCTTGAGTACCCGGGAACACACCCGAATCCAACAACGACGACATCATACGAATCTCGCCTTTTAGAGTTTTAATGCCGAATGGATTTTCAAAATCATTCCGCAACATAATGACTCCACCGCGCGGCCCGCGAAGGGTTTTGTGAGTAGTAGTGGTTACGATGTGGCAATGCTCCAAGGGGTCATTCAATAAACCTTTAGCAATCAGACCTGCGGGGTGTGAAATATCGGCCAAAAGTACGGCGCCGATTTGGTCGGCAATGGCCCGTAAGCGAACATAATCCCAATCGCGACTGTAAGCGGAAGCACCGCAGATAATCATCTTAGGACGTTCTTTCAACGCCGTTTCTTCTACTTTATTCCAATCAATGAGCCCAGTTTCCTGCTCTACTCCGTAGAAAAACGGTTGGAAGTATTTACCCGAAATATTAACGGGCGAACCGTGGGTCAAGTGACCGCCGTGTGCCAAGTTGAAACCTAAAATTTTATCACCGGGTTGCAGGCAAGCCAAAAACACGGCCGTATTTGCCTGGGCACCGGAGTGAGGCTGCACGTTTGCCCAAGTAGCGCCAAACAATTCTTTAAGGCGATCAATGGCTATCTGCTCAATTTGATCCACTACCTCACAGCCACCGTAGTAACGTTTGCCCGGTAAGCCTTCAGCGTATTTGTTGGTCAATACACTGCCTTGTGCCTCCATTACTTGCGGAGAAGTGAAGTTTTCGGAAGCAATCAGCTCAATACCGGATTCTTGGCGGTGGTGTTCTTTGGCGATTAAATCAAAAATTTGGGTATCGCGGGCAATCGTGGTAGAAACCATTGGGTGTACGATTTTGGATTATACAAATTACGATTTTAGAAGAATTTTCCGCAAAGGTACTGCTTCCTAACCACATAGGCACAAAGGGGGCTCATAAAATTAGATTTTTGTGTATTATTGTATCCGAACAGCACATAAAAAAAGCCCACATCGGGCGAACCGAGGGGCAGGCGAAGCTCGCCTAAGGAATAATCCTTATTGTGATAAGCTTTCAGTGACAAATATACATTCTTAAATTTAATTTGCCAACGCTATGAAACACATCATTGGTCTTGACGCAGGTACAAACTCCACTGGTTTCGCCGTCTTTGATGAAAATTACAAACTTCTTGATTCTGGAGTGGATACATTCCCTATGGGTAACAAAGAAGAAAAAGGCATTGAAAAATCGCGTAATGCCGAAAGGCGAGGCTACCGAGGAGCAAGAAGAAATCGTTTTAGGTATCATCTACGACGAGCAAAACTTCAAAAAACCTTAAAATCGTTGGGAATGTTACCAAAGTTCGAGGAAAGTATGACTGCTTTTGAGCTCTATCAGATACGTAAAATTGCCCTTGAAAAGCAAGTTCTACCTACCGATTTAGGACGTATTTTTTGCCTTTTCAACAAATACCGAGGCTTTAAAAGTAGCCGTAAAGAAACGGGAAAAGACCCTGAAAAAGAAACGGAAGAAGGGGCAATCAAAACCGAAATCAATTGGCTCAAAAATCGCATGGCCGTTCATAACTGCAAAACAGTGGGGCAGTATTTTTATAAAATGTTTGAAAAAAGCCTCGAACTCTACGAACGCGGCGAATGGCACAACCCCGATGAACCTTATGATGAACGAGGCTTTGGTACAGACAATCATTTTTCCTTACATCAGTCGAGGGGCATAAGACGCGAAGGCCGCCACCTCGAACGGGCCTTACTCGAAGATGAATTTGATAAAATCTGGCAAACTCAACGTGCATTTTATCCCGACTTGCTCACCGACGAAAACTTTGCAGCTATCAAAATCAACTGCATTTTTTATCAACGCCCTCTAAAATCGCCTAAAAAGTACATCGGCAAATGCCATTACGAAAAAGAGAGGCGTTGTGCCCCCGCAAGTTCACTGATATTTCAGGAATTCAGGGTGTTAAAGCAATTGCTGGACATTCGTTTGACCGACAAAAAAGACCCTGATATTTTTAATAAACCCCTCGATGATGAACAGCGCGGAATCCTCTTTTTAGCACTACAAAATCTCGACAAATTATCTCATACAAAAGCCAAAGAACTACTGGAACTTCCCAAAAGTATTCAGTTCAATACCGACGAGATTGGCAAAGATGGCCTCTTAGGCAATCATACCCGCGCTTCTTTGCGCGAGGCGCTCGGAGTAGCTGTTTTTGATGAATTACAACTCTCCAACAAACTCGAAAACCTCTGGCACGCTCTCTATATGAGCAGCGACGAAGGCTGGCTTCGCCAAACTTTATCTGACCCCCAAAAATGGGCTTTTGAGGAAGATATGGTAGAAAAACTGTTGGACATCAACTTGGCAAGTGGTTATGCCAACTACTCCACAAAAGTCTTAAACAAAATAGTACCGCACCTCAAAAGAGGCGTACATGAACGCGAAGCACTTATACTCGAAGGCTACAATGTAGAACAAAATGCCCTCAATCGCCCCCTCAAAAACCGCATCAACGACCTCAAAAACAATGAACTACGCAACCCCGTTGTCGAAAAAGCCACCATGCGCGTGGTAAGATTGGTAAATCAACTTATCAAAAAACACAATATTAATCCCGAAGAACTTACTATCCGCATAGAATCAACGCGAGAACTCAAAAAACCCAAACAAGAACGCCAAAAAATCAGAAGCAGAAACCTCGAAACTGAAAATCGCCGTAAAGCGTATGCCGCTTTCCTGACCAATTATGGTAAATTTGGAAATATATATCCCGATAGTTCGCTTATCAACAAATTTGAACTTTGGCTCGAACTGGGTGAAAATCAGGATGATTTGAAAGAATTTCAACGATTTGTCAACGACGCCAAAAGCTATGACCTGCACATCGAAAAATACCGACTTTGGCTCGAACAAGGCATGAAATGTCCTTACACTTTTGAAACAATCCCATTGTCTAAACTAATGAGTGCCGATATTGAAATCGAACACATCATTCCGTATAGCCGCAGTATGGACAATTCTTTCATCAACAAGACCCTCTGCTACACCGAAGCCAACAAACAAAAAAGCAACAAAACCGCCTTTGAGTTTATGAAAGACAAAGGCACGGGCAATCTCACTGCCTTCAAAGACCACATCAAAAAAGTGTTTGCCAAAAGTCCAGAAAAGCAAAAACGCTTTTTGCAGGAAGAAGTACCGCAGACTTTCCGTCCCGACCAACTCACTAATACTTCTTACATTGCCCGACAAATCAAAACCAAACTCCAAGAAGTAAGTCGCGATGTACAGTTTACCACTGGAGCAGCTACCGCCGAACTCCGCCGTTCGTGGCGGGTGAGTGGTCTGCTCGAAGAAGTGATGTATGAAGAAGAAAAAGGAATTGAAATGTGGCGACATTTTGCCAATAAAAACGACGAAGCCAACCAAACCGAAATACAACATTACCGCGAGTGGCTGGCCCAATTTGGCAAAGGCAAAAACCGGACCGACCACCGCCACCACGCGCTGGACGCACTCGTCATCGGGCTTTGTTCGCCCGCTATTGTGCAGCAGATTAGCACTTTTCATCGCATCCGCGAAGAACTCCGCCTTGCCGCATCCGACCACGACGGAAAAATCTATCAAGACAATACAGAATACCGTCTTCCGCGCCTTCATTTGCCCAAATCTGGAATAAGAGACGCTTTAAAACAGATTTTGGTGGCCTCTCAGGTAAATCAACGCCTGTTGGTAAGGCAGAAAAACCACAGCAAAAAGAAGGGCGGACGCCACATGCAGCAGGTACAAAGCGTGCGGGGAGCATTGTTTGCTGAGAATTTTGCGGGCAAACTAAAAAACCCCGCAAATCAAGGCTTAAAGAAAAAAGATGTATTTGTACGAAGAAAGCCGCTCAACGCAAAACTAATCCCAGACGAAAAAGCATTAAGTAAAATAGTGGATTTACAAATACGTGAGATTTTGCGGAAACGATTAGAACAATATAACGGTAAAAGTGAATTAGCGTTTTCGGAAGAAGAAATGCGCCAAAACCCCGTCTATATGTACAGCCTCAAAGACTATCCCAATGGTGTGCCCAACCCAAGCAGCAAAAAAGGGGGGGCATTGCCCGTCATTAAAAAAGTACGAACTATCGAAGGAAACGCCCGTAGCTTTGTTCAAATCCCCGCCAAAAACACCGAGGGAGAGATTGTAACTACCAACCGCTACGCCGAAAAAGACGGTAATTACATCATGGCTTTGTACGAACTCAAAACCACCAACAAAAAAGGAGAAACCAAACGAATTTGCGGCTTTGAACTGCTCTCCAATGCCGAAGCCGTACAAAAACGCTTGAAAAGTGAGGCACTTTTTGCTGATGAACTCACCAACGACAAAGGCCAAACCCTCCCGCTCAACCCCCTCTGCCCCAACCTCAAAAAAGGGGATTTTGTGGTGTTTTTTGAAGACTCCCACACTGAAATCCAATGGAACGACCGTACCGATTTATTCAAAAGATTGTATCAGGTGACGGGGCTGAGCGAGGGTATAAAAAGTAAAGTGTATCTATTTGGTTATGTTTCTTTCGCAAAACACAATAATTCCCGCCAAAATGCAAGCTACGAGAGTACCGAATACAGATATACTGACTCTCTACCGTTTCTGATGATGTCACATATCCAAATCAAAGCCATTAAAGTAGAAGTCAACCAGTTGGGAGAGGTAACACCATTGGTGTTATTATCTTAAAAACTATGTAGATGTACCGTAGAGTATGCCGAAGGGGAATTAATTCCTCTTCATTTTTTACCGTTTAATAAATTCTAAGGTCAAAAATTAGGCGTTGGCAAGTTATTTGATAACATTCTCATTATCAAATAACTACCTCAACGCAATGATAAAACGTACCCTTTATTTTGGCAATCCATACTATCTGAGTAAAAAACTCGAACAGTTGGTGATTCAAGAACCTGCCGCTGCCAAAGAACTGCCAAGTGTCAAGCACTCTATACCCATTGAAGATCTCGGCTTGGTGGTACTCGACCACCCCCAAATTACGATTTCACAGGGGCTACTCACCGAACTACTCGAAAACAACGTGGCCATAGTCACTTGCGACCAACGGCATCATCCTGCGGGATTGCTACTCCCGCTCGAAGGTCATCATACCCAAGCTGTACAAATACGCGAACAAATAGCGGCCAGCGAACCGCTCAAAAAACAACTATGGCAACAAATAGTAGTGGGTAAAATCAAAAATCAAGCGGCACTTTTGGAACGTCTCGGCAAGCCGTTCGCTCCGCTGCTTACCTACGCCAAAAACGTAAAAAGCGGCGACCCTGACAACTACGAAGCCCGTGCAGCGGTGCATTATTGGGCGCATCTGTTTCCCAACGAATTGAATTTCAGACGTGGTCGCGACGACCAAGCCCCCAACAATCTCCTCAATTATGGCTACGCCATTCTACGGGCCTTGGTAGCGAGGGCAGTAGTAGGCGCAGGACTCTTGCCCGTTTTGGGCATTCATCACCACAACAAGTACAATGCCTTTGCGCTTGCCGACGACCTCATGGAGCCTTACCGCCCCTTTGTAGATGCCATTGTATGTCAGATAGTTAACAGTAAAAAATCGTACGATACCCTCACCAAAGACCACAAAGCGCAGCTACTCAATATCGCTACCCTCGACGTAAAATACCGAGGCGAACGCAGCCCGTTGCTCAACAGTACGCATTTTTTGACGGCTGCCGTAGCCAAATGCTTCGGCGGAGATGCCCGCAAGTTGGCACTGCCCGAATTTGTCAATAAAAAAAACAACGACCTCGAACTGCAACTACCGCTATGAGTCGTTTTAGTCAATACCGAATTATGTGGGTACTTGTGATGTTTGACCTCCCAACCGACACCTCCGAAGACCGCAAGATAGCGTCTGAGTTCCGAAAAAAACTCCTCAAAGACGGGTTCAGGATGTTGCAGTTTTCTATCTATGTTCGCCACTCGTTTAGTGTCGAAAACGCCCAAGTCCACATTGGGCGCGTAAAAAATTGGCTTCCCGACAAGGGCGAAGTAAGTATTATGAAAATCACCGATAAGCAGTTTGGAATGATTGAGTTTTTTCACGGAGCACGTAAAGAAAAACCCCTACAACCCGCCAAACAGCTCACCCTTTTTTGAGAAAAACCCCGCATCAGAATGTAAAAAACCCCCGTAGCAGGCATTGGCTACGGGGGTTTTTGGCGAGTTTTCCCATCCTAATTTTAAGGATAACTCGCTGTCTTTCTGAACGATAAACCACACTCTGTTGTGTCAAATATCGTTAAAGCACTTTTTGAAAGCAAACCACAACACTGGCCGCACGTATCGGACAAAGACGATAGTTGTGTCAAATATCGTTAAAGCACTTTTTGAAAGCAAACCACAACACCCTTTAACCCTTCAATCCACCCCGCCCAAGTTGTGTCAAATATCGTTAAAGCACTTTTTGAAAGCAAACCACAACATTTTAGGCTTCATCCAGTCACAAAAAGACGTTGTGTCAAATATCGTTAAAGCACTTTTTGAAAGCAAACCACAACTGGTTGGATGTGCAGCTGTAGTAGCAATAGGTTGTGTCAAATATCGTTAAAGCACTTTTTGAAAGCAAACCACAACACAAAAGCAACTGTACACCGACAGTTGCAGTTGTGTCAAATATCGTTAAAGCACTTTTTGAAAGCAAACCACAACCCTATTCAGCTACCACTCAAAACCGCTGCAAGTTGTGTCAAATATCGTTAAAGCACTTTTTGAAAGCAAACCACAACACTACCATTTCATCTTATTTATTCGCTATTGTTGTGTCAAATATCGTTAAAGCACTTTTTGAAAGCAAACCACAACACCGAGAGCTGTAGTAAGTACCTTTTCATAGTTGTGTCAAATATCGTTAAAGCACTTTTTGAAAGCAAACCACAACACACGTAGCCGTATAGCGCAATGTTATACGTTGTGTCAAATATCGTTAAAGCACTTTTTGAAAGCAAACCACAACATGACAAGGCGTTGGCTGCTGCAGCTGCTGGTTGTGTCAAATATCGTTAAAGCACTTTTTGAAAGCAAACCACAACTGCAGTTGGTTCCACCTTTCAAACTCAACGTTGTGTCAAATATCGTTAAAGCACTTTTTGAAAGCAAACCACAACCGAGGGCTGTCGGCAGTATTTGGCTACGTGGTTGTGTCAAATATCGTTAAAGCACTTTTTGAAAGCAAACCACAACCCATAGACTATTTTACTGAGCGCTTTTTTAGTTGTGTCAAATATCGTTAAAGCACTTTTTGAAAGCAAACCACAACTGGGGCTAAGGAAAAAAAGCCGAAACACAGTTGTGTCAAATATCGTTAAAGCACTTTTTGAAAGCAAACCACAACCTCTAGACATAACTACATTTCCCCAATTCCGTTGTGTCAAATATCGTTAAAGCACTTTTTGAAAGCAAACCACAACTGCTACTCCACTAATCAATAAAACCAATCGGTTGTGTCAAATATCGTTAAAGCACTTTTTGAAAGCAAACCACAACTCATTGAAGTAAACGGGAACCCTGGAACCAGTTGTGTCAAATATCGTTAAAGCACTTTTTGAAAGCAAACCACAACAGAAGATAGAGCCATACAGCCGAATCTCAAGTTGTGTCAAATATCGTTAAAGCACTTTTTGAAAGCAAACCACAACCTGAATCGCTTTTATAAACATCAAAACTGTGTTGTGTCAAATATCGTTAAAGCACTTTTTGAAAGCAAACCACAACCGTTGTAAAGAAGATATGCCTCATTATTGGTTGTGTCAAATATCGTTAAAGCACTTTTTGAAAGCAAACCACAACAATGCAAAGTAATGCCTTCCTACAAAGGGTGTTGTGTCAAATATCGTTAAAGCACTTTTTGAAAGCAAACCACAACAAGGCCACGGCCACGGTTACTTCAGATAAAGTTGTGTCAAATATCGTTAAAGCACTTTTTGAAAGCAAACCACAACATCAAAAACATATTCCAATTCCCCTTTGTGGTTGTGTCAAATATCGTTAAAGCACTTTTTGAAAGCAAACCACAACATTCCTACCACAGGTCAATTACGGGAAACGGTTGTGTCAAATATCGTTAAAGCACTTTTTGAAAGCAAACCACAACTTTATAGCGGCCGACAAATCCAAGACGATAGTTGTGTCAAATATCGTTAAAGCACTTTTTGAAAGCAAACCACAACCAAATAATCATGCACTAACCCAGGCACAAAGTTGTGTCAAATATCGTTAAAGCACTTTTTGAAAGCAAACCACAACATGAGCAGGATTCCCGTATTCCGGTCTAACGTTGTGTCAAATATCGTTAAAGCACTTTTTGAAAGCAAACCACAACGTGTCACCATTCCTTCTACAATCCGATTGCGTTGTGTCAAATATCGTTAAAGCACTTTTTGAAAGCAAACCACAACATACGCGCTATTGTAGTAAATGGGAAAGTAGTTGTGTCAAATATCGTTAAAGCACTTTTTGAAAGCAAACCACAACTCCTTCATGCTCGCCTCCTTTCTGCTCCCGAGTTGTGTCAAATATCGTTAAAGCACTTTTTGAAAGCAAACCACAACTGGAAATATTGACGTTGAGAAGCTGAAGCTGTTGTGTCAAATATCGTTAAAGCACTTTTTGAAAGCAAACCACAACTTAATCCAAAGAACAAGTATAATACTTTTAGTTGTGTCAAATATCGTTAAAGCACTTTTTGAAAGCAAACCACAACCCCCAAGCCGGTACAAAATCTCCGTAGATTGTTGTGTCAAATATCGTTAAAGCACTTTTTGAAAGCAAACCACAACCTCTTTTGGGGTACACGTTTGGCCTGTATAGTTGTGTCAAATATCGTTAAAGCACTTTTTGAAAGCAAACCACAACTTTGTGTCGTTGGTAAGGGGTAAAGAAAAAGTTGTGTCAAATATCGTTAAAGCACTTTTTGAAAGCAAACCACAACCGATACCCAAACTAAAAAATGACCGCTCGCGTTGTGTCAAATATCGTTAAAGCACTTTTTGAAAGCAAACCACAACTTAAGGCAGTTTTTAAATGTCCATTTACATGTTGTGTCAAATATCGTTAAAGCACTTTTTGAAAGCAAACCACAACCTGCTTTTTGATAACCGTGTCTTGGAGCATGTTGTGTCAAATATCGTTAAAGCACTTTTTGAAAGCAAACCACAACTTAAATCTTTAACGAAATGCCAGTAACTCCGTTGTGTCAAATATCGTTAAAGCACTTTTTGAAAGCAAACCACAACAAGATGCTGTAATATAGCAAGTTAAAAAGCGTTGTGTCAAATATCGTTAAAGCACTTTTTGAAAGCAAACCACAACAGAAACAGAAAAACTGTATTACAGGGGATTGTTGTGTCAAATATCGTTAAAGCACTTTTTGAAAGCAAACCACAACCAGGGGGGATGTATGTTTTTAAATTTTATCGTTGTGTCAAATATCGTTAAAGCACTTTTTGAAAGCAAACCACAACAGTGCTGCGATATCCTTGGTTCAATGTTGCAGTTGTGTCAAATGAAGCCATTTTTGCTTTAGCCAATGAGCCTCGGCCTAATGGCTATAAAAAACTAAAAGGCCGAGAAGCTTACCGAATCCGTATTGGTGATTATCGCGTCATTTATGAGATACACGACGGCGTGTTAACAATAGAGGTGATTGATTTAGGCCACCGTCGCGACATTTACGATTAAGACATTGTATTGAGTTCCTGTACAAAATCAGAAAAAGAACGTGAATTTTTCCTATGTTTTTTTGCACGATCGTAGGCACGAATTGCGTCCAATTCTTCCAAGTCCGCCATGAGTTTTTTGTATTGTTTCATCGTCAAAAACACTCCTGACTGTTGCCCTTTGTCATCTGTTACAAACTGCACTTTCATTTGCCTGTTTATTTTTTACCAAAAATAGTTTTTCCGGCTTGTTCCACCAAATTTTTGGTTCTCCATTAGTATGCGTGTATTCAATTACATTGGTAGCAAATAGTCACATTGTACCTACTTCACAACAATCGAAAAGACATCCGATGATGACGGCAGGTGCCAAATTCGCGTATACCGGCTCGGTGCAAAGCCGTAGGATAGCCCGCATTTTGCTCCCAGCCATAATGAGAAAACTCAACGGCTAAACGCTCCATCAGGTCATCGCGGTAGGTTTTGGCCAACACAGATGCCGCTGCAATGCTCATAAATTTGGCATCTCCTTTGACGATACACGTATGAGGAACAAAGGGATAAGGCGTAAAACGATTGCCGTCGACCAGCAAATGTTCCGGAAGAATCAATAATTGGTCAATGGCACGGTGCATGGCCAAAAAACTGGCATTCAGAATGTTGATTTTATCTATTTCTTCGTTAGACACTTCGGCAACTGCCCAAGACAAAGCAAATTCCATAATCTCAGTACGGATTTGATTTCTCTGAGCTTTGGTAAGCTGCTTAGAGTCATTCAATAACGAATTTTTGTAATCTTTAGGCAATATCACTGCCGCCGCCACCACAGGTCCGGCTAAGCAGCCCCGACCTACTTCGTCAAGGCCTGCTTCGATGAGCGATTGATTATAGAAAGGTTTCAGCATTCCGCGCGTATTTTGGTCGAGCGGGCAATTTACGTATTTTTGTTTCGAGGTTAATCCTCTTCTACTTTTCTGCTATGCGTTTCATTCTCTTATTCTTTTTAGTTTGTACTCAAATTTGGGCACAAAAAAATACCCCTGACAGTACAAAAGTTTCCGAAACGATTATCACCAGTCGTTTTGTAGTACCCTTAGATACAACCACTTATCGAATCAAACCTGGTGACCGCCTTCAAATCAGAAGCCTGAATGCCCTGGAAACCATTTATCCTCAAGCTGGCAATCTCAGCGTAGGAACCTCTCCTATGGCATCGGGGCAGGCTGGAAGTGCCGCGTTCTATTTAACGACCGTTGACCGACTTGGGCAAATCATTCTTCCGCAGGTGGGAAGAGTAAAAGTAGCAGGATTATCGAAAGCGGAAACCGTGGCTGAAATTGAAAAACGGTATCAAAACCTGATAAATAACCCGGTTTTCGACATAGACATTATCAATCTCCGTATTAGGGTACTTGGATCAGTAGCTCGACAGGGGATGATTACACTTGAAAATGAAAAACTCACGCTTGGTGAAGTCATCGCGCTCTCGGGCGGCATTGACTTTGGCAGTGCCGATCGTACCATCAAACTCATTCGCACTCGTTCCGGAATCCAACAGGAAGTAAATTTTGACATCCGAAACCTGGGAGACCCTGCCATAGCCAACATCCCTGTCTTTGACGGTGACTATGTGTTTATCCCCCCGTCTAAGGGTAGTCTTCGTACTATCAAAAACCAACGCGTAGCCAGTATCTTATCTCCAATAGCTATTGGACTCAACGCATTGGCCGTTGTATTAAGCCTATACTTAGCTTTTCGTTAAATCATGTTTTCATTTTTCAAATCCAAATCCTCCATTCCCAGTGTACCTTTTCTGTTGGAATCTATCGAAAGTGATTGGCATTCTCATGTGCTTCCCGGAATAGATGATGGCTCTCAGAACGCAGAACAAAGTTTAGAAATGCTGCAAGAGTACGTACGATTGGGAATAAAAAAAATTGTTGCCACTCCTCACGTACGAGCCGATTATTTCAAAAACACCAAGGAGTCTATCATCGAAGCACAAAGCAAAGTGCAACATCTGATTACAGCTCATCAATTGCCTTTAGTACTCGAAGCCTCGGCCGAGTATTTTGCGGATGAAAATTTTCTGCAATTAATTGAACAAGACCAACTTTTACCCATCGAAAATCAGTATATACTGTTTGAATTTCCGATGCAATCGCCTATCTTATGGGCCACAAAGCTGGTAGAAAAATTGCAGCGTAAGGGATATACGCCGCTTTTGGCCCATCCCGAACGATATCGCTACTGGCACGGTAAACCTCAAGAGTGGGGGAAATGGAAAAATCGCGGAGTTTGTTTTCAATTAAATCTATTATCTCTTACGGGACATTATGGCTCGGCAGAGCGTCGGGCGGCCTTCCAACTGCTGGACACTGATTACATTGATGCCGTAGGAAGCGACGCACACGGACTTCGTCATTTGCAAAAATTGAATGAATTGGCCAAGAATCCACACTTTGACAAATTACAACAATTACCTTTGCTCAACCATTTGGAGTAAAAAATCAGGCAGCCGCTTATATGCAAAATGTAAATTGGAATAAAACGCAGGATAGACACACAGAAATATCCGCTGATATTGACATCAAGCGCATATTTAAAGTACTATGGAGCCGTTGGTATTGGGTAGTGGGAGCGTTGGTATTAACATTAGGCGGATGCTTCATTTTTCTACAGATTGCCAATCCCCGTTATGTGGCCGATGTAGTGTTGCGTTATAACGAAAAGCAAACTGAATTGGATGAGCTAAATCAGTTGATTCAACCTGACGCAGCAGCTCAGGAATACCTCACAGAACGATTCGTTATTCAATCGGAAGAAGTGATTAACAGTGCCATCAAAAAGTTGAACTATCCTTTTACTTTTTACCAAGAATCTACTTTTCGACGCGAAGACGTCTATCCCTACCAACCGTTTACGGCTCAAATCATCTCTTACGATGCGGGAAAGTATAGATACGGCCTGTTCGAAATCAAAAAAAATGGAATTATTACCTATAAAACAGAAGACGAAACTGAAGTCTTGAAATTTGACCTTTCTAAAGACACCCTTGTTTCGGTTACCGGTCTGTCTTTCAGTATAAATTCAGTAGAGCGGCTGTCGCAGGATTATCTTTTTATCTACAATGACCTCAACGAAATCAGGAGTTCGCTGGATGACCAAATTCACGTGGCAGAAGAAGAGCAGAACCTACCCATCCTGAATGTCTCGTTTACGTATAATAATCAGAGATTTACTCAGGATTTTTTGCAAAGACTCATTGAGTCGTATGAAGAATACAACTTAGGCCAAAAGAAGCGTTCATCCAACCTTACCATCAACTTTATTCAGGAACAAATCAAAATTTATTCTTCTGCTTTGCAGAAAGCTTCTTCGCAATTAGAAATTTACAAACAACGAAAGTCTGTTCCCAATCTGCAAGTGTCCATGAATGATGTCATAGGACAAATGACAAGCTTTGAAACTCAAAAAAACACGCTGGAAATTCAGAAAGCCTACATCAATCTTCTGGAGCAAAGCCTTACCAATCGCTTTGAGCCCATCAATGTAGGCAGCATCGGCTTGGATGTTAACAGTGACGGTGTACTTCTGAAACTTGTAGGTGACCTGAACCGCTTAATTCTGGATAGAAAAGCGTTTATCATCGGAAAAAATTTAAGTGTCAACAACCCCGTTGTCAAAGCCGCTGACGATGAAATTGAGCGAATACGGGAACAGATTTTGAGTAACATTCAAGTGCAGCGTCAAAAAAACGAAAGCACGCTGAACATCATTAACCGGAATTTGAGTTTGCTCAAAAGCCGAATGAACACCTTGCCTTCTGTGGAGAGGGAATTGGGCTACCTTCAAAATGACCGGGATGTCAACGAAAAAATATACCTTCTTCTCATCAATAAAGAAATTGAGACCTCCATTGTAAAAGCAGGAATGCTTCCCTCTTTTACGGTTTTGAATCGAACTTATGCTTACAAGATTTACCCACAAGGTGTGCGTATTTTTATGGTTTGCCTTATTTTGGGATTAATTGTCGGCGTGGGCTCTATCTTTTTAGTGCGTTTTCTCAACAATAAATTTACAGAAATTACCAAAATAGGGCAAAACGAACGAGTCAATCTTCTGGGGCTTATTCAACGATACCCCGAAAAAATTCATAACAACGAAAAAGACCTTTTGCGTTTTTTAGAAAATCGCTCTCTTTTCTCGGAATCTATCAACAGCATTCGGACCAATCTTAGTTTTTTGGCCGATACTGCCGACAATAAGGGGAAATTATTGGTAATCACTTCCGAACTTTCAGGAGAAGGGAAATCATTTGTCACTCTGAATTTGGCAACCTCTCTAACCAAAGTCGGCAAAAAAGTACTCATTGTTGGCTCTGATTTGCGTCGCTCCAAAATCCACCGTTTTTTCAACAATAACAATAAAGTGGGGCTCAGTAGCTATCTTGCAGGAAAGGTGGATGACTATCAGAAAATAGTCCAACATTCAGTCATTGAAAGGCTCGACTATATTACTTCTGGCCCTGTCCCCTTTAACCCTACCGAACTTATTCAAAATAAGCGCTTTGAGAACCTGATTAATAATGCGCAAAACCAATATGATTATGTGTTGGTAGATACTGCCCCCATTGGCCTTGTTTCCGACAATATACCGCTTCTTAAAAAAAGCGATTTGGTTATTTTTATCATTCGCTGGCTCTACTCAAGTAAAGAAGCCTATTTGCTTGCCGACCAAATGACCGAAGAATTTAATCTTAAATCGGTGGGAGTTATTGTGAATGATTTTTACAAAGATGACCTGTACGCGACCTTAGCCCCTGCATCTTATTATGCTTCAAAAGGTTATGGATATAGTTATAAATACGGTTACAATTATTACGGAAAATCGGGCAGCTATTATGGAGAAGATGATAATAAGCTCTCATTTTGGCAAAAAATAATACGCCGACGTCGAAAAGATTCGAAATAGTCCCGTAAATTTTATGTTTTGATTTTTGTACTCCGCTATTGTACTGTCACAAATTATTTTTTCAAAAACAGCAATTTGGCATCGTTATTGACAATGGAGGCTTTAGAAATATCACCTATAAGTCTAAGATTTAAGCCCGGTGAATTTATAGAAATCATTAAAAAATAAAATAGTTCTTTTTGAGTTACAAGAGTTTTCCTAATTTTGCAGTCCAATTTGAAAATCAATGGTAATGAGCAATAAAGACACAGATTCAGGGCTAGAGTTTTTAGAGAGTCCAGAGGGTTTAGCGGGAGAGTTGACCAAGTTTGAAAAAGGCCTCGAAAAGAATCGTAAAATTCTCATCGTAGCAGGCGGCGTAATCGTGGCCGCATTAGCAGGATGGTTTGGCTATCACTGGTACGTAAGCAGTCAGGACGAACAAGCTCAGGCAGTTTTGTTCAGCCCCGTATTTGCTTTTGAGTCAGATTCTTTGAACAAAGCCCTCAAAGGAAGCGGCGGTAATCCAGGTCTTTTAAACATCGCCGATGAGTATAGTGTAACTCCTGCCGGTAACTTAGCCCAATTCTATGCAGGGGCTACTTTATTAAAGCAAGGTAAATTTGACGAAGCCATCGAACGCTTAAAGTCATTCAGCTCTTCCGATTTATTGATTCAGGCACGTGCCTATTCTTTGATTGGCGACGCTTACATGGAAAAAAACAACGCAGAGGAAGCCATCAGCTATTACCAAAAAGCGGCTGACTACAAGCCTAACGCGTATTTTACTCCTTCTTACATGATAAAATTGGGGATTGCATACGAAAAAGTGAAGAAGAATACCGAAGCTATTGAAGTATACAGCGATCTCATCGAAAAATATCCGCAATCGTCAGAGGTTCTTAGTGCTAAGAAATTTAAGAACTTGCTCGAAAGTGCTGCGGAGTAAAAAACAATGAAAAAGTAAATCAAAGTGAAGGATAAGGCTAATTGCGGCTTTATCCTTCACTTTTTTTATAATAATTCTAACAATCGTTGACTAATAAAACTATGAGTTTGCTAACAGTAGGTTCGGTAGCATTTGATGCCATTGAGACACCATTCGGAAAAACGGACAAAATTGTGGGGGGAGCCGCCACCTACATTACGCTCACTGCGTCATACTTCACTAAAAAAAATAATATAATTGGAGTAGTAGGCGGTGATTTTCCGAAAGAAATGATTGATACTCTGGAAGAACACGGTGTCAATACGGAAGGTTTGGAAATTAAACCAGACGGAAAAACATTCTTTTGGTCGGGCAAATATCACAACGATATGAATACCCGCGATACGTTGGATACGCAACTCAACGTTTTTGGTGACTTCGACCCTACCATTCCTGCATCTTATCAGGATTGCCAATATCTAATGTTGGGCAACATGGTTCCTGCGCTTCAAATGACCGTTCTGAACCGTCTTAACAATCGCCCTAAGTTTGTAATGCTGGATACGATGAATTTATGGATGAACATTGCCTTAGACGATCTCAAAGCAGTGATTTCAAAAGTAGATTGTCTGACTGTAAACGACGAAGAAGCACGAATGTTTTCGGGCGACTATTCACTGCGCCGCGCGGCAAAAACCATTATGGCGATGGGCCCCAAAACGTTGATTATTAAGAAAGGTGAACACGGAGCTTTGTTGTTTCAGGGAGATCAGGTATTCTTTTGCCCTGCCCTGCCGTTGGAAGAAGTATTTGACCCTACAGGTGCCGGCGACACCTTTGCTGGTGGCTTTATCGGTTATTTGGCAAGCACCGACGATATTAGTTTTGACAACATGAAGCGCGCCATTGTCTATGGTTCGGCTATGGCTTCGTTTTGCGTAGAAAAATTTGGATCAGAACGTCTTTTGGGACTTTCGCAAGAAGAAATCAATAGCCGCGTACAGGAGTTTGTACTTTTGTCAACGTTTCATATTTAAAATACTCAAAAACTTTCCAAGTCAAGGAATCGTTGTTCTCTTAACTTGGAAAGTTTTTACAAACGATTTTAACCCATGAACTACTCAATCACCCGTCGTCCCCGTCGTAACCGTCAATCGGCAGCGATGCGCGCATTAGCACAGGAAACCACTGTTTCAGTCAATGATTTGATTTTCCCGATGTTCATTGTGGAAGGGACCGGTGTGCGTAGTGAGGTAAAATCCATGCCGGGAATTTACCGGTATTCGTTAGACACACTTCTGGAAGAACTGAAGGAGGTAACTGATTTAGGAATTCAGTGCATTGATTTATTTCCCAATTACTCCGAAGATAAAAAAGACAGGTTTGCCACTGAAAGCTACCGCGACGGAACGCTTTATCTGGATGCTTTAAAAAAAGTCAAAGATACCTTTCCCGAATTGGCACTGATGACCGACGTAGCCATGGACCCGTACAGCAGCGATGGCCACGACGGATTGGTGGAAAACGGCCAAATTGTGAATGATGCTACGTTAGAAATTTTGGCAAAAATGGCCATAGCTCAAGCTCGCGCAGGGGCTGACATCATCGGTCCAAGTGATATGATGGACGGGCGTGTAGGCTACATCCGCCAAGCACTTGATGCGGAAGGGTTCACCAACGTCAGCATTATGTCATACTCGGCCAAATATGCAAGTGCCTTTTATGGTCCGTTTCGCGATGCTCTTGATTCAGCTCCCCGTTTTGGCGACAAGAAAACCTATCAAATGAATCCTGCCAACGTACGTGAAGCGCTTATCGAAGCGCAATTGGACTACAACGAAGGCGCTGATTTTTTGATGGTTAAGCCTGCCTTGGCGTATCTGGACGTCATTAAAACCCTGGACCAAAATTTTGACTTACCGATTGCCGCTTACAATGTATCCGGCGAGTATGCCATGGTAAAAGCCGCTGCCCAAAACGGATGGCTTGACGGTACGCGTGCGATGCTGGAAATGCTCCTCTCGATTCGCCGGGCAGGGGCGAAGGTAATCCTGACGTACTTTGCTAAAGAATTTGCACAGCTTCACGCGTAAACAATTACAATTTTCGCCTTTTCTAAGCGTTTAGTCAAAGAGTTATTGGCCGACTGCTAACCTATGGCCTTTTACTCCACATCAAAATACCATTAGAAAGATGAAAAAACTCATTGGGGGTTTCTTATTACTTGTTAGTATAATAAGCGGTTGTAAGCAGGATGCCCCACAACCCAAAAGTATCTCCGACGTACTTATTGAAGAAGCCGATTTAGGAATTTTGCGGGCTGCCATTAAGCACGCAGGGCTCGAAGATGCGTTTAAAACAAGTTCTCTTACCTTGTTTGCACCCAGTGACGAAGGCTTTAAAGCATCGGGCTTTGCGGATGCCGCCGCTATCACAGCTTTACCCGCCGCCCAGGTACGGGCGCTGATTACCAACCATGTACTGACCTCAAAATTGGCTACTGCAACCATGCCTTTAGGGCAAAACAACCCTATCAAAATGATGTCAGGAGCTCGCTTATTCTTATCCAATATCGACGGTACTCCTTATCTCAATCAAGCTAAGGGTACTAAATCCAATTTGGTGGGCACCAATGGAGTAATTCACATTATCAATCGAGTGATTCCCATTCCTAACCAGTCCTTAGCACAAATCATCAAAAATACGCCTGATTTCAGTCTGTTTCGGCAAGCTGTTCGTCGTGCTGCTACAGGTACGGGAGGCGACTCTCGCTTAGCAATTTTTTATGCTGATACGTTAAATACCGGCCCCGTTGATCCTGCTTATACGATGTTTGTCCCTACTAATCAAGCAATGACAGCGGCCAAATTATCGCAGGGTGAAATCAGTGTCGCCAATCCCGCAAATTTAGCTCGCATCGTTTCCTATCATATTGCACTAAGCCGCTATTTTTCTACGTTTTTGCCTAGTGCCACTTTAAATATGTTTGATGCTTCTTATACGACTATTGTGGAAAATAAGGCGACGGGAATCAAAATTACGGGTCGAGGAAACCCCACTCCACCGGCAAATGTTACCAAAACTGACATTACGGCCACGAACGGAGTTATTCATATGATAGATAAAGTTTTGATTCCTTGAAATGGGAACATAAATTTGTAAAAAATTGTATTGAATAGACTCTCAATCAATCTATAAAATCATGAAAAGTCTGTTAGTAGCACTTTTGGCAAGCACTGTTGTGTTAACCGGTTTCATAAAATCGGAACAAAAAGACGAGAAAGCCGAATCGGGTAATAAGTTTCGCTACCGCGCCCTCGTAGGTAACAATCCTGTCAAAATCTCTTGGGAAACCCTTCGCGATGTTACTTTCAAGAAAAAGTGGTATCCTGAAGAGTCGGTCTATATGCTGTACCCGACTTTTGGCCCCAATATCAATAAATTGAATGGCAAAGAAGTACTCCTAACGGGCTATATTTTACCCATCGACGTGGAATCAAACCTGTACGCGCTTTCGGCATTTCCGTTCAGCGCCTGTTTTTTCTGCGGCGGTGCCGGTCCTGAATCAGTAGTTGGATTGAAATTCAAGAAAAACGGACGCAAGTTTAAAACCGACGAACGTCATACGTTGCGCGGTATTATGAAACTCAACGCCGATAATATTTATGAACTGAACTACAACATCGAAGGCGCAGAAATAGCCGAGGAGTAAATTGCCGTTCATTAGACACTCCTTATAAATTCTAATTTTTACCCCTACAATTTCCTTCATTATTTTGAGGAATTTGTAGGGGTTTTCTTTTGATTTACAAGGAATGCTTCATCCAGCAATCAGTTTTTGGGCTTAAAACTCATGAGCAAACAAGATGATTGAAAATTTTCTCCAACAAACAGTAACAGGGTGTTGGTGCTGAAGAAAAAATAAACTTCCATTCATCGGTGAATTTTTTGAGCCTGTCTATTAGAATATACGATTGGTAGATTATGGCAAATATTGATTAAACGTTGGGGATTGAAAGCGTTCTAACCTTCGTAAACCAACAAACAATTTAAACAACAGCAACCATGAAAAAGTCAATCTTAGCCATCACCGCACTTGCTCTTTTAAGCATTGCCACTGTCAATGCCCAACGCGGCCAATATACAAACCAACGTCCTGCTCAGGCTCCCCAATACGACAATCCTCGGATTGACAATGCCTACGAAGAAGTAAGCATTAACAGGTTGGACAACATCGTCAGCCTGACTCGTAAACAGGAAAATGAGTTAAAAAGAATTGAAAATCGCTACGACCGTTTATTAAGAAGTAATCGTCTCAGCAACAGAGATATCAAACGGTTAGAAAACGAAAAACAACAGGAAATCTGGTCAGTTTTGACTCCTATGCAACGTCAACGTTTGGCGACTCACCAACAGTCTCAAAAATTTAACCGTAACCATCGCAGAGGTTAAACATCCTGAAATATAAGTTATCCGTTATTAGTTAACCGTTATCCGGTTGAAAATACTTGGATACTTATACTCAAAAAAGCAAGCCATGAAAGTTGAATAATAAGTAAATGCAAAAAGCCGCTCCTTTCGGAGCGGCTTTTTGTTGTGGATAGAATAAAGGAAACAGACAGACTTCACCCTTTCCACTTTTAACTTTACACTCTTTACTTAGCCGGTTTCTTGAAAATAGATTCGTCTACCTTGCCATTGACAGTAACTTTATTGGTCACAAAGGTCAACGCTCCCATTTGACTTGTCATATCCATGGTGTTGGCGAACTTAATACCGTCTACCTCTTTGTAATCAGAGAAGGTAATTTCGCCATCCTGACCTTGAACGTTCGTTTTCAATTTGGTCAACATGTATGTATTTGCATCAATGAATTCATCCATGGTTTGCCCGTCTTTGGTAGTTACTTTCAGGTGATAGGCATCCGCTTTCTCTACTTTTTCTTTTCCTATCAACTCTACTTTATGTCCTTTTTCTTTATAATTGACCAAAGCACCAAAAGGATCCAATTGACCTACCTGCTGTTTCACCATTTCGGCGGGCATATCTTCAGGGTCACCCGTGCCACCCATCATCGCTGGACGTATCATCCAACCCGTAGTTCCGTCCACTACCTGCACCATTGAATTGCCCATAACAGACGATTCGGTACGCAGGGCTTTACCCACCATTACAGTCGTTTTATTGGGGATTTCCATGTTTTGAACGGAAAGTGTGCGCTCAATCACTAAAGTATTGACTCCTTTAATTTTATCCAGACCACCCATGGCCGCAACGTGTTTATCAACGATTTCATCCACTGTTTGGGCGTATGAACTGATTGAAACGAGGGCTGCGAACGTCGCAACTACAAGCTTGTTTGTTTTCATTTTGTTAGAATTTTGAAAGTTAGTAAGTAAGTTAAGTGCTATTCGTTAAATAGTAAATGTAAAAAATAATCTTGCAATTGGCAATCGCACTTCCTTTCGCGCGCTATTGCCGAGGGGTACCGCCCGCAGGAGCTCCGCCGGGAGCCGCCTGTCCGCCGCCTTCTGTCTTTACATCGTCATTGTTGACCGAACGAGCTTTCTTTTTCGGAGCATCCATGGTCATCTTTCCAATTTTGTAGGTGAACGTTAAACGTACTCCCCGATTATAGAGATAAATGTCGTTTACCTGATTAAATTGAGAAGATTTCAACTCGGTATGAATGTTATAACGTTTGCTCAGGAAGTTTTCCCCGGCTAAGCCCAAACTCCCTTTTTTGTTCTTGAAATCTTTTTTGATTCCTACGGTATAAAATCCGAAGCCTCCTTGCATTCCCTGCAACTGAACCTGAGATCCCTGCAAAAATCCGAACGCCTGTGCTCCCCAACCATTTTTAAACTGCGCCTGTGAGAATAACCCACCGCTTACGTTAAAGCCGTCGTTGGTCAGGTTTTGAGAAACACCGTTGTCACCCATTGCCTGCCCGCTCAGCGTAGTATAAAACGCAGTGGAGAATAGACCCACGTTAATTTTGGAAGTAACCGCGATGTTGGCAAAAACATTGGCACCGTACGCATGTTGGCGTCCGATGTTTTCATAAGTCGTGATAATGGCTCCTACCAATGTGTCGGAAGGACGCCTTACCTGCGAAATGGCGTTGTTGGTAACACGGCCAAAGAACGTAGCATTGACGAAGACTTTCTTGATAGTTTTGCTCAGCCCCAACTCAAAATTATTAGTCAATTCAGGACGCAACGAAGGATTGCCTATTGTAATATTTTGCGGGTTGGCCGCATTGAAGTTAGGATTCAATTGTTGAAGACCCGGGCGCTGAATCCGTCGGTTGTAGCCTAATTTGAGCGTCGTTCCTTTGATGGTTTTTGACGCATTCACACTGGGCACCAAAACGCCGTAATCACCGATTCCGATGGGGCCACCCTCGCGGGTACTTGCATCAATGAACGTGTGTTCGTAGCGCAATCCACCTTTGAATGTATAACGCTTTTTAGTCGTGTACGTGTAAGAGGTATAACCCGCCGCAATATTTTGGTGATACGTCAACTCTCCCGAAGGTTGGTTGATTTCCGTGGTGAAATTGCCGGTAGGACCTGCCAACAAGTAACGATAATTGCTGGTCACTTCGCGAAAAATCCCTTTAGCACCAAATTCAATCTGCTGATTTTTCTTAATCGGCGTTTGATAATCTGTTTGTAGGGTAAACTCCTGATTTACATTTGAATTGAGATTACGCTGACGACTTGCCAAAGCTCCTCCACTGTTCAATAGATTAGCGTCAAAATCATTGGTCAACCCATTTCGGCTGTAAAGCGTTGAAATGCTCCATTCCTGCTGCGGTTTTTTAAACGTATGCAGGTAATCCACGTTCATGTCTATCGTTCCCGAAAGGTTCTTCGCTTCTACATTCCGACCGAAGGTCGAACCTGCCACTCCATTGGTAAATAGACGAGTCACTAAGTCCTGCTGACTGATAAAGTTACGAACTCCATAACGTACACCGGCCGTCAAACTTTGATTTTTGGCCAAATCATAATCAAATCCTAAATTATATTGCCCAAACAATCCTTTGCTTGAACCATCACCCGTTTGACGGGTAAGGGTTGAGATGCCGTTAGAAATACTGGTTTGTTCGAGGCTGGTTTTAGTAATGGTATTGTAGTTGGCTCGGCCAAACCCTCCCAGCGTAAATCCGGCTTTTCCTTTACGGTAACTGCCATTGAGTGACAATGAAGAGCCTCTGTTTCCAGCCCCCGCATCCACATTCAGGTTCATACCCTGAAGGCTGTTTTTCTTGGTAATGATATTAATAATACCGCCTGAACCTTCTGCATCGTATTTGGCTGAAGGACTGGTAATGACTTCCACCGTTTTGATTTGGTCAGCCGGAATTTGTTTCAAGGCGTCCGCTACACTGCTGGCAATGATGGTACTGGGTTTATTATTGATCAATACCCGAATATTCTGACTGCCTCTCAGCGAGATATTTCCGTCCAAATCCACGGTCAATAAAGGCACTTTGCGCAGTACATCGGTAGCATCTCCGCCTTTGGCAGCAATGTCTTTGTCGGCATTGTACACCAAACGGTCTACTTTTTCTTCAATAAGCGCGGCTTGGCCCGTCACAACCACTTCATTCAACGTTTGGACATTGGCTCCGAGTTTAATAACTCCCAAATCCAATTCCTGTCCTTTGGCCAACGTGATGTTTTCAATAGTTTTATTCTTAAATCCCAGAAAGGAAATAAGCAGGCGATACTCTCCTTCCACGATTCTGTTCAAAACAAATTTTCCTTTTTCGTCCGCAACGGTTCCGTCTACGGCTTTACCCGTAGTTTTGTTGTAGAGTGCAATATTCGCAAATTCAACGGCTTTGGTAACGGATGAGTCTACTACGAAACCGGTGATTTTGGAATTGCCTTTGGGGGTTTGGTCACCTGCCGTTCCCGGCAACGCTTTTGGTTGAGCAACACCACCCATCGGAAACTGCGCCAATGCCGGCGTTAGGAGGGTGGTAACAAGAAGAATAATGGTGAGAATAGATGTGTTTTTTTTCATGGCCTTGCGGTTGATACGACAAAGGTGGGGCAGAATTGAAAAATCGGGAAGCAAAAAAGGATAAAGACCGGATTCAAAAGGATAGACAGGCGTTATTGGCTGATGGAAAGCGAACCATTCCTCGTATTTTCTGCAAAATTCAGGCCTTCTCAGAAATTTAAACAATGTGAAAAATTCAGCAAAAAAGGAGACCTGAACCAAAGCTCAAATCTCCTTTATACATACTAAACGATTATACCGATAACGATTAACCGACAACTGTCTTCTCCTAATTTACCTCCTTTAACAGCCCCCGACGACGCAGAAGCGGCTTAATATCGGGCTCAGCACCTCTGAAGTTCAGGTACAATTTCATGGGTTCGTCGGTTCCGCCTTTTTCCAATACGTTTTTACGAAACGATTGAGCTGATTTTTGGTCAAAAAGCCCTTTTTGTTTAAAAACCTCAAACGCATCGGCATCCAATACCGCCGACCAGATGTAGCTGTAATATCCTGCTGAATAGCCCCCTGCAAAAATATGTTGGAAGTAGGTAGTACGATAACGAGGCGGAATCTGAGAAATCAACCCAATCTTATCCATGGATGCTTTTTCAAAAGCCAAAACATCAGTAGGTGCCTGATCGGGCTTGAGCGTATGATAACTCATATCGAGCAATGACGCGGCCAAGTATTCTGAGGTTTCAAAACCTTGATTAAACAGGCTGCTTTTCTTCATTTTTTCGATTAAGGCATCGGGAATCACGGCACCTGTTTGGTAGTGTTTGGCGTACAATTTCATCATTTCGGGCTCAGTTGACCAGTTTTCCATGATTTGCGAAGGCAACTCCACAAAATCGCGGGGGACAGAGGTTCCGGCTAAACTGCCATAGTTGACATTGGAAAGCAACCCGTGTAACGCATGACCAAATTCATGAAAAAAGGTATGTACCTCGTCTGAGTTGAGCAATGCAGGCGTATTACCTACTGGGCGTGAGAAATTACAGACAATAGAGACCACCGGTATAACGCGTTTTCCTCCCTCCATTTCCTGTTCGCGGTAGCTGGTCATCCATGCACCTCCGCTTTTGCTGGCCCGCGTAAAAAAGTCCATGTACATAACGCCTACGGTCTGGCCATTGGCTTCTTTTACTTCAAATGCCTCGGCGTCTTCGTGGTACACAGGAATATCGGTCCGCCGCTCAAATTTCAACCCATATAATTTTTGGCAAAGCGTAAAAATACCTTGGCGTACCCCCTCTAAAGAAAAATAGGGACGCAACTCTTCGGCATTTAAGTCATATTTTTCTTTACGAAGTTTCTCGGCATAATACCGCCAATCCCAACTTTCCAGTTTTTCGTTCTTACCTTCTTTGTTCATTAATGTCTGCAACTCCGCTGCTTCCTGCTTGGTGACGGGCACAGCGGCAGTCCATAGCTGATTCAAAAACTCGCTCACTTTCTCAGGCGTTTTGGCCATACTTTCTTCCAACACATAAGCTGCGTGATTATCATATCCTAACAGTGCTGCTTTTTCAGCCCGTAAGGCCACAATTCCTGACATGTTGGCTTTGTTGTCATAAGGGTCGTTGTGGTTGCATCGTTCGATGTATGCTTTGAAGATTTGCTCCCTCAGCGACCGGTTATCGGCATATTGCAAAAAGGGCATAATGCTGGGGGTTTGTAACGTAAATACCCATTTTCCTTCCAATTTGCGTTTTTTTGCGTCTTCAGCAGCGGTAGCAATCAACGTGGCCGGCAATCCGCTCAAATCTTCCTTTTTCTCAATGACTAAAACATATTTGTTGTTTTCAGCCAACAAATTTTGTCGAAATTTCAAGGTCAACAGCGACATTTCTTCGTTGATTTTCCGAAGACGAGCCTGTTTATCGGCCGACAAAGCCGCCCCGCTGCGCACAAACCCTTTGTACGTTTTTTCGAGCAACGTTTGTTGCTCAGTGGTCAGTTTCAGTTGAGTCCGTTGGTCATATACAGTTTTCACTCGCTTAAACAACTCGGCATTCAACTGAATATCATCGCGGTGTTTTGATAACTGCGGCGACAAAGTCTGAGCAATTTTCTGGATAGACTCATTGGTATTGGCATTGTTAAAGTTAAAAAACGCGGTTCCGACGCGGTCTAACAAATCACCGCTGTTTTCCAATGCCAAAATCGTGTTGGCAAAGGTGGGCGCTTCTTTTTGCGCCGTGATGGCCGCAATTTCGGATGCCTGCTGTTTCATCCCTTCGACAAAAGCCGGTTCAAAATGTTCATTTTTGATTTGAGTAAAGGGCGGAACGCCGAAAGGAGTCGTGTACGTACTGAAAAAGGGGTTTTGGGAAACAGCATCCATTGACACAAGAGCGGTTAAATAAATTGCTGACACCAACACACTGAAAGTCTGTTTCATAGCAATGAGTTAATGAAGTTAAAAACGATGATTCAAAGGTAAGGCTGTGGCACCAAATTTGCAATGAACAACAATGTACCATTGACAGAACCGAAAATTTTATTTATTTTAATCCTACATCTACATTTTCATCATGAAAAATCTTGTGGCAGCGGCGTTTTCCGCATTCTTTATCGTACTTTCCATCAGTCTTTTTGCCTCGTCATCGGATGATAAGAAGGCAGCATCTGAAAAATCATCGTGCAGTACAAGCTGTTGCAGCAAATCTACGGCATCTGCGCAAACGACTTCCACCGAAAAGGTGGCAAAAACGGATGGCGAATGTTGCCCAATGGGGTCAGCATGTTGCACTTCTTCGTGCAGCGGTTCTACCCAAAAAGTGGCTGCCAAAACCAATACAGCGGCACCAACTGCCAAGGGTACATCGCTCAGCAGCAAATCTGCCGAATAAATCCGCAGGAATTGAGCTAAAGTAAACCTTAAATGAAAAGCCCGTCGTTACTGACGGGCTTTTTTCGTGGTAAAGCAGACTCTTACCTAAATTTTAATCTCGGTGTTGCCTTGCAAAAAATTTTTTAAAAGCAGAACAGTTTATATTTGCAGTAGTGTCAGAAAGGTAAAAACTACATACTTAGCCCTCTTGTACGTTTAGATTTAAAAAATAAAAAGCCAGTGCCTGCTATTTATTTGCTTACCCTACACCATTTAATATGAATAACAGGCAACTACATCTCTTATTAGCCGATGACGATTCTGATGATCGTGAGATGTTTCAGGAGGCTTTATCGGAAGTTCCCATTGCTGCTAAACTCACCGAAGTGAAAGATGGAGAAAAATTGATGCAATGGCTCAATCAACCTGCTGAACAGCTGCCCGATTTGCTTTTTTTAGATTTGAATATGCCTCGCAAAAACGGGCACGAGTGTTTGGAGGAGATAAAAAGAAATCCGCAATTACAATCAATGTTAGTGGTTATTTTCTCGACCACAATAAATACCCTCAACGTTGATATCTTCTATAATAACGGTGCGCACTACTACATCCAAAAGCCTTCCAGTTTTGAACACTTGATCCATGTCATTGAACAGATGCTTCATTTGCCCGAGGAAAAAAGGCGCATACTTCATCGTAGGTTTTTTCTACAACGGAAAGCTGTTCTTTGGAAGTAGGAAGAAATTTTCCGACTTGTCGACGATTATCTGCAAACAGATGTTCAAAAATTCGAATGGTATCCTCTTTATATCCAAGTCATCTTAACGGGTTAAATTTCTCTTAAAATCGTTGAAAATACAGTAAAAACAAGGCTTTTAAAACTTAGTCTGTCTACAAAACAATTGGAAACCTGTATTTTTCACAAAAATAAATTCTTGATTTTCAGGACTTTAGTTTACTCAACTATAAAAATTGAGAAAGTAAGATTGCTACCACACAGGTTTTCTGAAAGAAAAACATCTAATCCACACTGCACTTTTTGAACAAGTACCCCGGATTGTTTTCCAACCCAATTATTCATCATGTCAATACTATTACGCCGCTGGACTATCGAAGATGCTTACCCATTGGCCGAGTATTTCAGCAATCCGCTTATTTGGGACAATTTCAGAGATTATATCCCCTTTCCTTACAGCTTGGAAGATGCTCAAAAATTTATAACGACTCAAATTAAAATTACTCCCATTCAAAGTTTTGCAATCGTTGATGGGCAAAAGTTAGTGGGTGGAATAGGCATTACTTTGAATGAAGACATTTACCGAATGAATGTGGAATTAAGTTATTGGGTAGCTGAACCGTTTCATAGGAAAGGAATAGCGAGCAAAGCCGTTGGTTTGATGACAGACTACGTATTTAATACTTTTGAAATAAACCGAATCGTAGCGGAGGTTTTTGAATACAATCCTGCCAGTATGCGGGTCTTAGAAAAAAATGGTTTCTTTTTAGAAACCGTCAAACGAAAAGGTATCCTGAAAAATGGCTGCCTTCTGGATGATTATATCTGGGTAAAACAGAAGATTTTTTAGAAAAGCAATAACAACCCTACGAGCATGATCAAAAAGAATATCGCAACCAACGAGTTTGGGTTTATATTCAACCCTGCTACCGGCGACTCCTTCAGCAGCAACGCTATGGCGGCCGAAGTAATCGGTTTAATGAAAGAGAACAAATCATTGACCGAAATCAAAACGCTTCTGTTTGAAAAGTACGAGGTCGAAAAAAACACGCTTGAAAAAGACCTGGATGAGTTTGTTTCCATGCTGAAACAAAACAACCTTCTCAACAACTAACGGCTCTCAATATGAATGAAAGACCAATCGTAATTGCCGTAACGGGCCTTAACGCCATTGACAGCCCCGGGCCAGGTGTAGCGGTGATTCGGGCTATACGGGACGGTTTGGGCAGGCCCGTCAGAATCATCGGTTTGGCGTATGAGTCGCTGGAACCCGGTATTTACATGGACGGAATCTGCGACAAAACGTACCAAATTTCCTACCCGGCTGCCGGAAGTGAGATTCTCTTTAATCACTTACACCGAATCCATCAAAAAGAAAAAATTGATGTCATCATCCCCAATTTTGATGCCGAACTTCCCAATTTCATCAAAATTGAGGCCCGACTTGAAGCACTGGGGATTCACTCTTTTCTACCGAGTGCTGATATGTTTGAAGCGCGGGATAAATTGAATCTCTACGAGTTTGGAGAGAAACACGATTTGCTCGTTCCGAAAGACAAAATTATTACCCGCGTTGGCGAGTTGAACGAACTCGATGATGAATTTGGATATCCGTTTGTGGTGAAAGGTAAATTTTATGATGCCATAATTGCCCATAATGTTGAGCAAGCTAAGAAAGCCTTTTATCAACTGAGCGCCAAATGGGGGCTACCCCTTATTGTGCAGCAATTCATCAAAGGAACTGAAGTAAATATTGCCATACTGGGCGAAGGCAATGCCATCAGTATCATTCCCATGCGAAAAATGTACATCACCGACAAAGGAAAGGCTTGGGCAGGCATTACTTTGGAAGACGATGCCATGCTTGAATTGGCGCAGAAATTTATCCAAGCTACAAAATGGCGCGGCGGTTGTGAGCTTGAAATTATGAAGAATTCTAAAGGAGAACTCTACATTATGGAAATCAACCCTCGCTTTCCGGCCTGGATTTACCTTACAGCAGGAGCAGGGCAAAATCAACCGGCAGCACTGGTCAGAATGGCATTGGGTGAAAAAGTGGAGCCCTATACCGCCTACGATTCCGGAAAACTGTTCATTCGTTATGCCTGGGATCTAATCACCGACGTGTCTGAATTCCAACGGTTCAGCGCCTTTGGCGAACTGACCCAGCAATCAAACCCCTCTTAACAATTTCGTAAACCGGTATGCAAAAATTAAAATATGAACGACCGCTCATTAAAAAAATGAACGCAGGTCTGATGAATAAATTCGGTTCCGAATCTGACCTTACCCCCGTTACTCACATTGACGGGGTGGCGGTCTAAAGCCTGATTGAGCACTATGGTTCTCCCGTTTTTGTGCTGAGCGAACAAAAAATCAGGCAAAATTACCGCGATGCAGTGCGGGCTTTTAAAACACGTTATCCAAAAGTGCAGTTTGCGTGGAGTTACAAAACGCATTACAATAATGCCATTTGTCGCATTTTCCATCAGGAAGGCAGTTGGGCAGAAGTTGTCAGCGGTTTTGAATACAAAAAAGCCTTGGGAAACGGCGTAGCAGGCAGCAATATTATCTTTAACGGTCCTGAAAAACACCATGACGAACTTCGTTTGGCCATTGAAAACAACTCCATCATTCACATTGACCATTTTGAAGAGCTGTATTCTTTAATTGAGCTATGCGGTGAGATGAACAAAAAAGCCAGAGTAGCCGTACGGGTCAACATGGACACGGGTGTGTATCCGATTTGGGACCGCTTCGGTTTCAATTACGAAAACGAACAGGCATGGACGGCTATTACTAAGATTGTGGCTTCGGGAAAAATGCAACTGGTGGGTGTTCACGCGCACATCGGGACCTATATGCTGAGCACCAATGCCTACAAAATAGCCGCGACCAAGCTTTGTGCCTTGGCCATGCGTTGTAAAAATGAACTGCAAACCCCCGTAAAATACGTCGATTTGGGTGGCGGGTTTCCGAGTGCCAATCCCTTAAAAGGGGCATTAATGGCCGGTTCCGTTCCGTCTGTCGACGAATTTGCCGAAGCCATTACGAGCACCATTCTGAATTTTGGTTTTAAAACCGATGAATTGCCCTTGTTGATATTGGAAACCGGCCGAGCCTTGATTGATGACGCGGGCTATTTGTTGGGAACTGTGCTGGCCAATAAGCGACTCAGCGACGGCCGCAAAGCTACCATCATGGATTTTGGAGTCAATATTATGTTTACTTCGTTTTGGTACGACCATAAGATCAGTCCTGCGCAGGAAACAAGCCACTTTGATGAAGAAACAGTAATGTTCGGGCCTTTGTGCATGAACATAGACGTGATTCGTGAGAGTGTGACCATGCCACTGCTCAACCGAGGCGACCACGTGGTGGTGCATAAAGTGGGGCCTACAACATGACTCAATGGATGCAGTTCATCGCAATGCGGCCCAACATCGTGCTGATTGATACGCACAATCAAACACACATCATCCGTAAAGCCGAGACATTGGAGTATTTACAACAATTGGAAGAGATTCCGGCTCATTTGCAATAGATACACAAGAACGTAGTGAATACGAAGCTAAAGCCCCACCTTGAAGCCGTTTTGAACAGTTACTCGGCTATTTTTTTCTCAAACAATCCATTGCTGGCCGGATTGGTATTATTGGTTACTTTTTTTAATCCCGGAGCAGGGGCGTCAGGACTGTTGGCGGTCATTTTTGCACTTGGCGTTTCGCATTTTACAGGCTTAAATAAATACTTGATTCAAACGGGAATTTATTCTTACAATGCGCTCCTGTTGGGCATCGGCATGGGCACATTCTACGAAATGGGCACCGCTTTTTTTCTGTTGTTTTTTGTCGCCGTTCTGTTTACGGTTATCCTGTCGGCGGTGCTTCAAAGTCGGCTTAGTTCGCTGGGTTTACCTTTTCTTTCCATTCCTTTTGTATTGAGTTTGTGGCTTATTCTACTGGTGACCAAAGAGTTTACTGCTATTGATTTAAGTACCCGCAACATTTACTGGATCAATGAAATGTATGCCATCGGTGATACTCAATTGGTCAATTTCGTCCTGTTTATGGAAAACATAGACCTTCCGCCTTTGATTACGGCCTTTTTCAGGGCGCTGAGTTCTTTGTTCTTTCAGAATAACATTTTAGCAGGTATTATCCTGAGCATTGGTATTTTACTCCACAGTCGTATTCTGTTTTCGTTATTAATCATTACGCGAACTTTTTGGGGAATTAGGTCAAAATGAGGGGTTCAGATGACAAAAATGAGCATAGAGAGAAAAAAGATAGTATTTTGGAGTTACCAAGCTTCAAAAACTAACCAATCCCTCCCTATGCTGA
>Ga0247843_1002131_pt1 | contig 37317 bp, 29 predicted proteins | sample LaCruzMarch2017__FD_192420 | JGI IMG/M metagenome (GOLD analysis project Ga0247843, IMG submission 192420) | Freshwater microbial communities from meromictic Lake La Cruz, Castile-La Mancha, Spain - LaCruzMarch2017_8m | ecosystem: Environmental > Aquatic > Freshwater > Lake | place: Spain...
CCAGACCGCAAGAATGCCTACCTTGCGGCCAGAGGGCCAAAGGTGGAGAGCCACAAAGCGCTCTACGAATATTACAAGAACCTTAGCATTTCACCCGAGCATTGAAATTTGGAGCTATCGATATTGGATCAAATGCCGTAAGGCTTCTGATTACCAACGTGTTTGAAACCCAAAATGGTCCCATTTTTAGAAAATCGGAATTAGTTAGGGTGCCCGTTCGCTTGGGCGAAGATGTGTTTGCACAGGGCCATATCACCGAGCTAAAAGCCCGTAAGTTGGTCGATACCATGCATGCCTTCAAACTGTTGTTAGGGGTGCATGATGCTGTTGCGTTTCGTGCCTGCGCCACTTCGGCCATGCGCAATGCTGCGAATAGCGAAGAATTGGTAGCACGTATTGCCCAGGTTACAGGCATAGATGTGGAGGTGATTCATGGCAAAACAGAAGCCGACATCATCTTCTCCAATCACGTGGAAGAGAATTTATATCAAGACAGAAGCTACCTCTATATCGATGTAGGTGGAGGCAGCACAGAGCTCACGCTTTTTAGTGATAATCGACCCGTAGCAAGCCGTTCGTTTCGCATTGGAACCATTCGTTTGCTGCAAGATAAAGTAGAAGAAGAATACTGGGAACGCCTTTTAGATTGGATTACCGAGCATACTTCGGGTATCGAAAAGCTAGATGGAATTGGTTCTGGAGGCAACATCAATAAGCTCTATAAAATGATTGCCGTTAAGGAGGGAAAACCATTGCGTTTCCGCCAGTTGAAACGGATGTACGCCAAACTAAATGCAATGACGTATGAAGAACGCGTTATGGATTTAGGCTTAAATCTCGACCGAGCAGATGTTATTATTCCAGCCTGCGAAATATTTTTACGCATTATGGAGGCGGCCAACATAAAAGATGTCATAGTGCCTCAATTCGGTTTATCGGATGGAATTACCCGCTTGCTCTATGAGAATTATGTGGCAAAACACGGGCAGCTGTCCCCACTTTAGTTATTCTGCTCTAGTGTCCTTTTAGGAGAAATATGTAACTCGCTATTTCAAATTCAGCATCATGGTACGCATATCCAATACAGTTCAAATTTTAGTGATTGAAGAGCAACGCTCCGAACGAGAGCAGCTGGAACGTGAGTTGCGAGAAGCGCATTTTAGTTATCGAATTTCCACGTGTGCAGGAAATGAAGAAGCAGTAGTTAACGCGCTGCATCCGTCAAATCTCATAGACATAGTGCTGTGCCCGTTTAGTCTAGTGGACACCAATGCCTTGAAACTACTCCACGCCATCCGAAATGCTGGTGTGGATGTTCCATTTATCCTGCTTGCTTTCGAATTGGCCGAAGAAATAGCCATCGAGCTTTTGGCTGATGGTGTGGAAGATTACGTACAGCGCTCAAGCCTAAAGCGTTTGCCAGTGGTAATTAGCAAAGCAATTCAACGCCATCAAACGGTATCAGAACTTAGAAAAAGCCGTTCGAAAATTCAGACTAGTGAACGTGCACTACGCAGCATGGTGCGCAACATGCCTATGGCGGTTGTAATGCTCGACACCGAATTGCGCCTTTTAGTGGCAAGCGATGTTTGGATGAATGCCACTGGAAATGCAGATTTGGAATTAACTGGAAGGCACTATCATGAGATAATTCCCAATCAGCCAGACCATTGGAAATCAGCCCAACTGAAGGCACTGGCAGGAGAATCGATTTCTGAGGAAGGGGAGAAATTCAATTACCAAGGCACAGACTATTGGACACGTTGGAAATTGAATCCATGGTATAGTGCTAACGGAAATGTGGGTGGATTGGTAATTTTTTCGGAAGATATTACCCACGAACGAGAGTTGAAGCTATCCCTTCAGCGCAGCGAAGCATCGCTCAATGCTTCACAGCGAAGTGCCAAAATGGGAAGCTGGGAGTGGAATATACAAACCAATGAAATATGGGGCTCCAAAGAGTTTCACCGCATTTTTGAACTTGGAGATGATGCTGGGTTAGTATCCTTTCAAGAGCTGATTTCGAGGGCACATCCCGATGATAGAATTATGCTTATTGACCGACTGAACAAACGAAGAGCTGGTGAGTTCATCGACCCGAACAAGGAAATTTTGGAGATTCGAGTAATCATACCTTCAGGAGCTCAAAAAAAAGTGCAAGCTCAGTTAGACAGCGAAGCTACAGCAGATGGGTTATCCGTGCGATTGTGGGGAACAATGCAGGAAATGTGAATCTGCGACTTCAAGAAAGTTTGGATTTAGCCGCCAATTTCAATGCTGAATTCTGCTGAAAAAGTTTCTGCTGGTTGAAGCACAATGGCGTGGTCTTTCTTAAAAAGGTCGTTGGTTCCACCGTCATCATCTGCGCAGCCAATCCAGGGCTCAATGCATACGTATCCAGCTCCAGGCACCGACCAAACGCCTAAATGCGGAAAGCCTTCAAATCTCATTTTCACATATTTTCCAGTCCGATTGTTTACCAGTGATGCTTCACTAATGCCTTCATTTTTGAAAACAATCGCATCTTCTGCAAATAGGTCATGATAGAGGTCGAATCGGTCTGTGTCGTGCAAAAAAGGGCGCTGCTCTCTGGAAAACAATCCGCCTTTGGTAAGCAAGTGGCGCGCAAAATCTCCTTTTTTATCCAGAACAATCGAATGGTCTGAATACGTTCCTCCCTTACCGCAAGGAACCGCAAATGCAGGATGGCCGCCCAATTGAAAGGCAAAAGGCACTTGGTCGATGTTTTTTACCAGAAACGATTGATGAATGATATTTCCCACAATCGTGTATTCCGTTTCGAACACAAATTGGAAGGGAAATCCTTTTAATGTTTCTGCATTCGGCAAGAGTTGAAACCGAATGCTGTTCGCGCTTTGGGCTAGAACAGAGAATTTTTCGAAGCGAGCAAATCCGTGCCTACCCAATGCATATTGCTTTCCATGCACCCCTATTTCACCACCCACACTTTCTCCAATCGTAGGAAAAAGAATAGGCGCATGTCGTCCCCAATAAGTTGGATCGGCATTCCATAGATGCTCGCAGCCATCGCGCAAATCAATAATACTGCACATTTCTGCACCTGTTAACTTTAGCGTAACCTGCAATTTTTCACTCCCAATGTTAAATTTTTCCATGTTTAGTAGGTTGTGGCAACAATTTTGAAATAAATGCGTTTACCTTTGTGTTAAGAAATCGTTAACACAATTCTGAAGAACGGTAACTTTGAATTAACAAGAAACTAGAAAACATGAAAGCAATCATCATCTCTCTCGGTCTTTTAATCTCTTTTGGTACAGAGGCGCAAAATACATTGAAGCAAGAATCTGGCGACAATGGAGCACCAAAAAGTGCATACGTTCAAGAAGGAAATCGCATTCACGTTACGCACTTTCACTTGAATGGAGAAGTACGTGAGTCAGGCTATTTCCGTAATGATGTGCCCGATGGTAAATGGGAAACCTTTGCTGAAAATGGAGATAAGACAGCAGAAATAAATTATAAAGACGGCAAACGTCATGGTGAATTCCGTACATGGGATGCATTTAGCGACAGCTATTTGGAAATGCAATATGCCGATGGCGCTGTGATTTCTGCAAACCGTTGGGTGAAGGAATCAGGATTTGCCGCTACCAAGTAATAGAGTTTTTATGTGAGGTTCAAAAGGCCGCTTAGCAAATTGCTTAGCGGCTTTTTTGTTTCATTGCGTTAACCTTTTAGCGCAATTTTACTAGTGTTGTTTGCTAAATGAAAAAAGGTCGTGATGCCCAACACCGCATGAAAATCGAAGAAAAAATTGGCGAAGGACACACAGAACACCGATGACTTAAACCCACTATTAGTACCTACTACTTCTGCAAGCCAAGCGAGGAAGAGAAAACGTATGTTCTAAAACATAGATTGTACTAGCATCAAAATTTATCGCATTCAAATCGTCTAAGTTTTATTAGGACTTACGGACTAAATCTTGAAGATGATTAACCTTTACCTTTGACGTATGAATTCCAAGTGGCTCAGAAACATGATGATGTACATGGCAGGTGCTGTCATTGTACTGCACAGTGTGCTTCCACATAGCCATGCCAGTGATATATCTGCCGAGGAACACGCAATTGTTCATGAACAATCCGATGGTGTTCTTAACCTAATTCAACTCCTGCTCCACGACTACGAGCAACTCCCAGAGACCTTTGTCACCCGCGATAGCACTGTAGAATTTTCCCTTCCTGCATTTATCACCCTTGTCCCGTTGGTCGCGCTTTTTGCCGACCTTATTTCGTTGGATGATAAGGTGGCGAAACTTCCACTGCCTATCGAAGATATTCGACTGGCCCAACAGGGTCACGTCAATGCGTGGGGCGTTCGCCCTCCGCCTGTTGCCTGAACTATTGCGCTCTGCTTGAGCGCCTTGGCTGTCCGTCTGTTCGGATAGTCGTTTCAGCAACCATTCATCAATAACTTATATCATGTTTGAAAGAATCATCGGCTATTCTCTAGCGAATAAGCTCATGGTGTTTGTCGGGGTCATTGCCCTCACTGGTGCAGGACTCTATGCGCTGAGCGGCCTGGCCGTGGATGCCGTGCCCGACATCACCAACAACCAAGTACAAATTGTAACCACATCGCCCACCCTTGCCGCGCAGGAGGTGGAGCAGTATGTCACCTTCCCCATCGAGGCTGCGATGGCCAACATTCCCGATGTCACCGAGGTGCGCAGCATATCGCGCTATGGCCTTTCGGTGGTCACGGTGGTGTTTGACGAGGATGTGGACCTAATGCGCGCCCGGCAGTTCGTGGCGGAGCAGATCACCCTCGTTTCGGGCGACATTCCCTCCGAACTCGGTTCGCCCGAGATGATGCCCATCACCACTGGACTGGGCGAGATATACCAGTATGTGTTGGCCGTGAAGCCGGGTTACGAAAAGAAGTTCGACATCATGGAACTGCGCACCATTCAGGACTGGATTGTCAAGAGGCAACTCACGGGCATTCCCGGCATCATCGAAGTGAGCAGCTTCGGTGGACTAGTGAAACAGTATGAGGTGGCGGTGAACCCCGAACTGATGCTGGCCCGCGATATCACGCTCAACGATGTGCTGGCCGCCCTCGAACGCAACAACGCCAATAGCGGAGGTAGCTACATTGAGCAGGGTGCGAATGCGTTTTACATTCGGACAGAAGGCCGTGCCGAGCATTTCGATGACATCCGCAACATCATCATTGAGGTGCAGAACGGGTTTCCTGTGCGGGTGATGGATGTGGCCACCGTTGGTTACGGAAGCCCGAAACGCTATGGTGCCATGACCATGGACGGCAAGGGCGAAGTGGTAGGCGGCATCACACTGATGCTTAAAGGCGGCAATTCATCTCAGGCCATTACCAATGTGAAAGAGCGGATGAAACAGGTGGAGAAGGCGCTGCCCGAAGGCGTGGTGATTTATCCTTACCTCGACCGTTCGGTACTTGTGGGCAAGACCATCGGTACAGTTACCAAGAACCTCATCGAGGGCGGCCTCATCGTCATCTTCGTTCTGGTGCTGATGCTGGGCAACCTGCGCGCAGGATTCGTGGTGGCCTCGGTCATTCCGCTGGCCATGCTGTTCGCCATCATCATGATGCGCATTTTCGGAGTGTCGGCCAACCTGATGAGCCTTGGCGCCATCGACTTCGGCATTGTGGTGGACGGGGCAGTAATCATCGTGGAAGGCGTGTTGCATTATCTGCATAAGCACCACAAGGGCATGCAACTGAGCCGTGAACAGATGGACAAGGCCATCGGCACGGCCGCAGGTCAGATCTACCGTTCGGCCGCCTTCGGGGTGCTTATCATTCTGGTGGTGTTCGTGCCTGTGTTCACGCTGGAGGGCGTGGAGGGCAAGACCTTCCTTCCCATGGCGCAGACCGTCAGTTTCGCCATTCTCGGTTCGCTGCTGCTGAGCATCACCTATGTGCCTGTGATGTCTTCCATTCTGCTCAAGCGCAAGGTGACCGACAAGGAGAATTTCGCTGATCGCATGATGACGCGCGTCTCCAACTTCTATGTTCCATCCTTGCGGATGGCGCTCAACAGGCCCATTGCCATCATCTCGGCCACGGTGGTCATTTTCTTCATTTCCATTTTCATCTTCTTGCGGATGGGAGCTGAATTCGTACCCACGCTTGAAGAAGGCGACCTAGCCATGCAGATGAGCATTCCTCCGGGAAGCTCGCTCAGTCAGAGCATCGCCACATCAACGGCCATCGAGAAGATTCTAAAAGATGAATTCCCAGAGGTGAATCACGTGGTTAGCAAGATCGGCACAGCCGAAGTGCCTACTGACCCGATGGCCATCGAGGATGCCGACATCATGATTCTGCTCAAGGAGCGCGAGGAATGGACCTCGGCCAACAGCCGCGAGGAACTTATCGCCAAGATGAAGGATGCCTTGGCCGATGTTCCCAACGTTTCGTTCGAGTTCACGCAACCCATCCAACTGCGGTTCAACGAGCTGATGACAGGCGCGAAGACCGACATCGCCATCAAGATCTTCGGGGAAGATGTGGTGGAGCTGAAACATCAGGCCGACCATGCTGCCACCATCATCCGCGAGGTGCAAGGTGCGGGCGATGTGAAGGTGGAACAGACGGCAGGCCTTCGTCAGCTCACTGTACGCATGAACCGCCAGCAGATGGCCATGTTCGGCATCAATGTAGAGGACGTGAACACTGCTATCCGTGCTGCCTATGCGGGCGAAGTTTCGGGTTCGGTGTATGAGAACGAGCGGAGGTTCGACCTCGTGCTACGCCTTGCGCCTGCCTATCGCGAACGTTTGAATCTGAGTCGTGTGTTCGTCCACTCGTCCGATGGCGCGCACATTCCATTGTCGCAGGTGGCTGAAATGGTGCCCTCCGAAGGGCCGATGATGATTTCGCGGGAGGATGCCAAGCGCAGGATATCAATCGGTGTCAACGTGCGCGACCGCGATGTGGCCTCCTTGGTGGGTGAGATAGAGCAGCGTTTGAATGCCGAGCTCAACCTTCCACCTGGATATTCCATCACCTACGGAGGTCAGTTCGAGAACCTGCAACACGCCACTGCCCGCCTGATGATAGCTGTACCCGTGGCGCTGTTGCTCATCCTCTTCCTGCTTTACCTGGCGTTCGACTCTATGCGTGAGGCACTGGTCATTTTCGCAGCGGTGCCGCTGGCCGCAGTAGGTGGGATATTGGCCTTGGAGCTGCGCGGACTTCCGTTCAGCATTTCGGCAGGCATCGGTTTCATCGCGCTGTTCGGTGTGGCGGTGCTCAACGGCCTTGTGCTGGTGAATGAATTCATCTGCTTGCGTGGCCGCGATGGCCTCGACCTGAAAGGACTAATCGAGGAAGGAGCGCGGGCAAGGCTGCGCCCTGTGCTCACCACGGCCTTGGTGGCCTCTTTGGGTTTCCTTCCCATGGCAATTTCCACCACGAATGGTGCGGAGGTGCAACGCCCGTTGGCCACGGTGGTCATCGGTGGGCTCGTCACCTCCACGCTGCTCACGCTCGTGGTGCTGCCCGCCATTTACTTCCTGGTGGAAAAGCGCAGGTACATCCGTCTCAAGGGAGGTGCTGTCGTGGCACTACTGCTCCTGTTCTTTGGCTTCAGCATCCCGACTCAGGCACAGGAATCGCTGGGACTGGATGAGCTGGTGCAGAGCGCCCGCACCAACCGTGTGGAGGTCATTACCGCAGGACTGCAACAGCAGCATTGGCAGCAGGAGCGCAAGATGAGCTACACGCTTCCCGACCTGACGATGGCGGTGCAGTATGGCCAGATCAACTACGAGAAGGCCGACTACAACACCAATGTGCATCAGGACCTTGGCAAACCATGGACAGCAGGAACGCACAAGCGCTGGGCCGATGCAGGAGCAGCGCAGGCCGCCAAGCAGGGCGAACTGGCCATGCACGATGTGACCTTTCAGGTACGGTCGGCCTATTACCACTGGCTGTTTGCCAAGGCGGCATTGGCAGAGATGGATTTCATTCGTGCCGAGCTGAAGCAGTTGACCACGGCCGCAGAGATGCAACGCACGGAAGGCGAGATCAGCAACCTCGACCATCAGAACATCCGCAGCCTCATCATCAGTTTCCGCGAATTGGAGCAGAACTACCGTTCCCTGAACCAGAGTGCTGAGCAGAGCCTGCGCTACTGGTCGGGCATAGGGCAGGAGAAGACCATCCGTGATACGGTTTTCCATCGCTTGCCGCTCTTGGCGATGAATGACAGTCTCAGTCCTGTGTTCCTAGCTGTGTATGCGCAGGAACTGGAGCAGCGCGAACTGGCCAGAAAGATGACCGCGCAGGAGGCCCTGCCCTCCATCGGAGTGGGCTATTTCAACCAGTCGCTCAACCATGTGAACAACTATCAGGGCGCTCAGGCATCGCTGTCCATCCCGCTTTTCCCAAGCGGAAGGAAGCAAAGGATGCAGCAGCAGCAAATCGCCACACAGCAATTGCAGGCCGAGATGACCGACCGCGACAGGGCATTGCGCACCGAACTGCACCAAACGGCCGATGCCTATCGCGCCAACGATGCCTTGTTCAACGAAATGGGCGATGACCATGCCGAGCAGATGCGCACGGCCCGCCAACAGCTCATTGAGCAGTTCACCGAAGGGCTCATCTCTCCCTTCGAATTTGCGCAGCAGGCCGAAATGCTTGTGCGCAGTGGTCTTCGCCATCTGGAAACCATCGACCGCCACGACCAATTGGTGTTGAAACTCAATTACCTCACTTCAAATAACTAAATCATGAAACGCTACATCACATTTCTTATCATACTTACCTACCTGTTCACAGGTTGTGGCAGTCCTACCCCTGTTGAACCAATTGCCGAAGAGGAAGCTCCCGACACTTCTTCTATCGTTGCTGAAATGGCCCAAAGCCCTGCTAATATGGGCATTGAGGCTGTTGGAATCATCGATGTGCCCCCATCATCTAAAGAGATGGTTTATTCCCGCACGGATGCCTATGTGCAAAGTATCAACGTGCTCGAAGGGCAGGAGGTGCACAAAGGCGAAGTGGTGGCGGTGCTGCAATCGCCTCTTTTCGCTCAGCTTCAGCGCGACCTGCAGGAGGCCAAGGCGGAGTTTGACCTCACGGGTTCGGCATTTGATCGTATCTCAAAGTTGAAGACCTCAGCGGCCGTATCCGACAAACAATTTGAACAGGCACGCTATGAGCATGACCGTGCCAATGCCCACTTTCAGGGGCTGAAGAGCGAATTACAGTCCATTGGGTTCAACACCTCCAAGCTCACCCTTTCGGACAGATTGGAGGTGCGCAGCCCCATCCATGGCGTGGTGACGCAACTGCCTGTAAGCAACGGACAGAAGGTGAATGCCGATACGCATCTCATGACCCTGATTGACCGAAGCCACATGCACGTGGAGGTGCAGGTGCCCGCCAATGTTATCGGGCAGTTGGCAGTTGGCGATACGTTTCGTTTCAGCAGTATGTCGCTATCGGATACGTTGCTCGGAACAGTGAATCTGGTGAATGATGCGGTGGACATGAGCACCAATACCGTGAAGGTGCATGGTCATTTTATGAAAGAGAGTGAAAACAGTAAACTAAAAGTGGGCGAGCGCGTGTTCGTGCGGTTTAACCAATAAGAAGCATTTTGTCCAGTGGTTCAATTTCCTTCATGTTAATTCTACACACGGTAGAATTGGCATGGAGGAAATACTTCTACTTGAAAAAACCGAGGTGAACTTTTCAGTTAAGACTCCAGTTGCCGAATGGCCAAATACGCCATTAGTCCTGAACCAATTTCAAGACTTGTTTCATCTACATCGAAGGTAGATGTGTGCACGCCAGAGGTAATTCCTTTGCTTTCATTTCGCGTGCCAAGACGATAAAAGCAAGCAGGCATAAGTTGCGAATAGTAGCTAAAGTCTTCAGCCGTCATGCGCATTTCCAAATCTACCACGTTCGCTGTGCCAAGATAGTTGCGCGCTGCGTCTATGGCCAACAGAGTAAGCGGTTCGTCATTTACCAAAAAGGGATAGCCGCGTTCCACGCGAAATTCGCAAGTTCCACCCATGCTTTTGGCAATGTTCTCGGCCACTTCAATCATGATTAGATGTGCCTCTGCACGCCATTCTTCATTCATAGTGCGAAAGGTGCCTTCCACTTCCACTTTATCTGGAATAATATTCGTGGCGCCATTGGCAATCACTTTTCCGAAAGAAAGCACGCTAGGAACGCCCGGTTTGCATCTGCGACTAACTATTTGTTGCAATGCCGTAATAATGTGCGCAGTGATTAGAACAGGGTCAATCAACGTGTGTGGTAGAGCTGCATGGCCGCCTTTTCCGTGTACCGTAAAATACAGCTCATCAGTGCTTGCCATATACATTCCTGCCCTAAAACCTACTTTGCCCACTTCGAGGTCTGGAGCTACGTGCTGCCCAAATATGGCTGATGCTTTAGGACTTTCTAACGCGCCTGCTTTAATCATTAAGGAAGCTCCACCAGGCAATTTTTCTTCTCCAGGTTGAAAAACCAGTTTTATAGTTCCCGAAAATTCCTCTTTCAAAGCATTTAGAATGCGCCCTGCTCCTAGTAAGCAAGCAGTATGTACATCGTGGCCGCAAGCGTGCATCACGCCACTATTTTGTGAGCAATATGCCGCGGTGTTTTGTTCTGTAATAGGCAAAGCATCCATATCACCGCGAAGTGCCACCACTTTTGATTCAGGTGCTTTACCATATATATGAGCCACAATGCCCGTATTTACATAGCCCTTTGTGTAAGCAATCCCCAAGGCATCTAGTTGCGAGCAGATGTATGCGCTGGTTTTAGTTTCTTCAAATGATAATTCAGGATGAGCATGCAAATGCCTGCGAATGGCGATTGTTTCAGGCAGATTTGTAGCGGCTATTTGCTTGATGCGCTCAATCATGGCAAGGTGGAAATATGGGTTTTTTCAAGAAGCGCTAAAGGTACAACGCTAATGAAAGGCAGAATTTCTTAAAAAACTTGGCTTGCCACAGCTTTAGTTGCTTCCGACCTTCCCATTGTATAAAAATGGAGGCAAGGCACATTAGCAGCAACTAATTCTTTGCATTGATTGATGCACCATTCTACACCAACCTTCATGGCCTCATCGTTCGATTTGCATTTCTCCACTTCGTCATAAAGGTCTGATGGAATGTCCATGTGGAACATACTTGGCAAAACGAGCGTTTGCGATTTGGTGGTAAGCGGTTTTATTCCTGGAATAATGGGAACGGTGATTCCCGCAGCTCTGCATTCGTCAACAAAACGAAAATACACCTGATTGTCGAAAAACATTTGCGTAACGATGTATTCTGCTCCAGCGTCAACTTTTTGTTTCAAATAGCGCAGGTCGGTTTTGCGATTTGGTGCTTTGATGTGCTTTTCGGGATAACCAGCTACGCCAATGCAAAAATTGGTGTTTTCAACCTCTTTTAAGTCTTCATCTAAAAACTGGCCGTTGTTCATTTGAACTACTTGTCGGACCAATTCGCTCGCATAGCTATGCCCATTAGGCTCGGGCACAAAGTCAGATTCCGTTTTAATGCTATCGCCTTGAAGGGCCAATACATTATCGATTCCAAGAAAGTTGAGGTCGATTAACGCGTTCTCCGTTTCTTCTTTAGAAAAGCCTCCACAAATGATGTGGGGCACAGCATCTACTCCGAAGCGATGCATAATAGCTGCGCAAATGCCTACAGTGCCGGGACGCTTCTTAATGCTAACTTTTTCGAGAAAACCGCCTGGCCGTTTTTTGTAATCGTATTCCTCTCTATGGTATGTAACATCAATAAAAGCGGGCTTAAACTCCATTAGTGGTTCTATGCCAGAGAACAATGTTTTAATTCCCTTTCCTTTCAAAGGCGGCAGAATCTCTATGGAGAAAAGCGTGCTTTCGGCCTGCTTAAGGTGATCTATAACTTTCATAAACAATATAATGAAACAAGCATTTGGTCAACAAAACACACTGCTCAATGTGTTGTTCAAACCCATGTATGGTAAACACATGAAACACAAATACTCGTTCAAATTAAGACGATGATTTAGCTGCCTTTGCTCACTTTGTGCACATATCCTGTAACGGCATCATAGCCATTGCGCGTAAGCACATAGAAGTAAACGCCATCCGAATCATTTTCTCCGTTCCAAGGATTCAAATGATAATCATCTTGGTCCAAAACTACACGGCCCCAACGATCATATATGCGCATGTTGTTTCCAGGATGCAGATTTAGCGCCTCTACATTAAAGTAACTATTGGCTTCAACTTCTGAATTTGGATTGAAAATGCTTGGTAACATCAAGTTGCAATCGATTACTTGGTACGTGAACTCATCCTCTGCCGCACCACAGAAATTTTCAATAGTTATAGACACTGTAAATAGGCTATCAATAGGACTATACGCAGTAGAATCTGTGCCGTAAATCAGCAATGAATCTTTTTCGCTACCAAATGGCGACCAGTTTAACACATCATACAAATCGGTATTCGTGCTGTAGGTGAGAATAATTTGATCTTCAACGCAGATGCGAGCTGTATCTGATAAGATTTCAATTGTAGGTGCTGGGGCAAATGCTATAGTACGATTATGAGTAGAGCCACATTCTGCATCAGTGTAGGTTAACTCATAAGTACCTGCGACCGAAGCACTCAAAGTAGGAGCTTCAGACTGTGCATCAGGACTAAATGTTATTATGCCACCAGTTGGCCCAGTGTAGGTCCATTCACCTCCTTCTCGCGAACCAGTTGCAAAAAGCTCTGCATTATCTTGCAAGCAAACTTCCAATTGCCCCCCTACTTGAACGTTAACAACGCGGATGGTGGCTGCATTAGTCATAGTTCCACAATCATTGTCGATTACAACCTGCACACCGGTAGTCGAAGTTACGCTATCAAGAGAGAAGGTCTGTTCAGTGGAACCACCAGGAGTCCATAGATATGTAGCATTTATACCGCTATTCAAGGCATCGAAATACACGGTATCTCCAGGGCAAACTGTATCGGTAAACAATGCAACGGGCACTGGAGCAAGTGCAAACAACACTTCAATTGTATCACTTTGACCGCAAAAATCAGAGGTATAAATGAACTGATATGTTCCTTGTTGATTTACAGTTACCGTTGGGGTACGATTAAATGCATTTGGACTGAATGAAGCTGTTGCTCCAACTACAGGAGCGATATACGTCCATTCGCCAAGAATGTCGTAATCAGCAGCTATTAGATTATAGCTCAATCCACAAGTAAAAGCATCGTTGAAAGAAGTTAGCGTTGGAACAACGTTTATAATTAGTGTTGTATCGTATTCACATCCAAAATTATCCGTTACATGGAAGGTGTAGCTGTAATTGCCTGGCACAGTGGGCATCACCTCAATGATGGTGTCACCTTGATTGTTGATGATGGTTGGGTCGTTCTCCCAAGCTGCTGTTTCAATCTCTGGAAAATAAAATTCAGCGTTAGGGTCAATTACAGGGTTGAATAGAACTCCCCATTCAAAAATGTATCCATCGTCAATACCTTGGTTATCCCGGATAGTGATAGTCCAAGTTCCATTGATAGGGCACCCTAATAAGTTATCATAACCTTGCTCAGGTTGATACGTGCCTCCTGGCATTGCGTTGCCTGGTGTGGTTCCTCCAACTGCCACTGTGTTTCCAGCTGCCAATTCATCACCCATGGTTCCCCATGTTGCATTGTCAGAAAAGCAATATTCGAAGCCTATTCCCGGAGTTCCATTGCCATTATCCAATGCTTGACCAAGATACGTTCCTCCTCCACCGAAACCACCAGGAAATAGACCATCCCCGGTATAAGCGTTAAACATGGAAATGCTTGTGCCATTGGGGCACGTTAACATCATTTCAAGGTCGCCAATATAACTGTGCTCCATTGTAACACAGATATCAAGAATGTCGGAAGGATTTTCAACTACTTGACCAACTTCAAAATTGTCAATTTCAATTGTAGTTTGGTAGCTAACCCCAGAACCATCTGGCAAATACGTCAAACCAGCAAAGATGCCACCATTGATAAATGAACCTTGCGTTGGAGCAACACCAGCGGTATCTGAAAACGTTACTCCGCCAGTTAGAAAAGTAGATTCTCCTAAACAAATAGTGTCTTGAAGCTGAACAGTAGTTTGAGAAAAATCGGGCAAGGTCGAAACACGAATTTTAGTTGTAGTTGCAGCTACACATCCCAACACATCGGTCATTCGCATTTCCACAAAATAACCTGCTCTTACTTGAGGAACGAAGAACACTGACTCTTGATCTGTAAAGGTTGTACCATCAGCAAATTCCCAGTTAAATGTGCTTGTAGCATCGCTTTGGTCATAGCCAATGCCACCATTTGTGCCAGAGTAAGGAAAAATCCCACCTCCATTTAACCAGACGGTGTCGCCCAAACAGATGTCAATCCAACCTGTATCAGCCGGTACTTCGGTCGGTGTAGAAGTGATGGTAGGAGTGAATGGTTGGCAAGGATATCCGCAGCTCAAAATTCCAGCAAACCCATCTCCTTCTGCCGAACCATTTGACACAAAAACAAAGGTTAAACAGCCAGATGGATTGTTGAAAGAAGCTTGTGGTCCAATGCCAGTAGGGTTTGTAGTGTTGTTAAAGGCTCCAAGCAATGGTGCTGTTGCATCGGTTCCGTCATAAACAAATAATGTGTCCGATGGGTGAATGTCCCAAGTATCGCCTTGATCGCTAAAGATTCGAAGGGAAACTTTACTACCATTGGTGCCGTCTGGGCAAACCGTAACTGTAAAGTTGGCATTCGAAGCGTATGTACCACTAGCGTTATCATCAACAAAAACGTGGTCGAAAGCAGCGCCAGTGCCACAATCAAGTGTGGTAGAACCCCCATCTGTTATAGCCACCGTAATTTGAGCCTGAGATGTGCCCGCAGCAAACATGGCGGCAGAAGCCAAGGCTAGACTTTTGGAAAAAATGCTCATAGGATAGTTTTTGGCTTGAAAAAGCCGTGATTACTTCGTTGATTTCTTGAAAGCAGCCTCCACTTCATTCTTCGGAAGGTGAATAAGCATCTTACCAGGATGGCCTTTAATTAGGTAATACTGACGGGCAAATTCATGTTGCTCCAGCTTTAAAGCATATAAGTTAATGTCTTTGGCATCCAAACTTTTTAGTTCGATGCTGGCCGAAACTCCATCTTCTTTCCCTTTTGGCACATCGGCAATTTGATAACCATTATTGAGGTAAAATGTAGATGCAGCAAGCGATGGGTCGTTAGCGGCTGCCATATCTTTTAGCTCCTTTTTCGAGAACTTGGCAGTGAGACGTTGGTCATATTCTTGCGCACTTGCGGTAAGGGCAACTGAGGCAACAAAAGCAAATGTGAGTAAAGCAAGAAATTGGTTTTTCATGGGTGAGTTTTTTTATGGAAGCGGCAAAATTAACAACTCGCTTATATTTTAACGCAACTGTGACGCAACGGTTAAGAAAAGGTGGCTTTAGGTCGTGAAAAATGATTCTTAGTTGAGCTGTTTGCAGGTTTGATAGAAAAAACTACTTTTGTCGCGGATTTTTTCGGGTCTGAAACTAGAAGGGGACGCAGAAGTCCCCTTTTTTAATGATGATAACAGAAGCACACATAACCGCCTTAGTGGAGGAAAAGAACGCTGACACCGACCGCTTTATTGTGGCCGTGCGCGTGCTTGCTGGCAATCGTATTCGAGTGTTTGTGGATGCCTTGAGCGGAATGACAGTGCGTGATTGCGTTCAAATAAGTCGTCACATTGAAGGTAGTCTAGATCGCGAGCAAGAAGATTTTGAGTTGGAAGTTTCAACTCCTGGTCTTACAGAACCGCTTCGACATCCACTGCAATTTTTGAAAAATGTGGGAAGAACCATCAAAGTTGATTTGTTGGATGGAACTAGTGTAAAAGGTGAAGTGCTATCTGCAACGCAAGAAGATGTAACTATTCAGCCCGAAGCCAAGAAAAATCCGAAGAAAACAGAAGAAGAATCTGGGCCGATTACCATTCAGCTCATTCAAATAAAAGAAGCCAAGACAGTCATTTCTTTCAATTAAACCCGAAAATGAAGAACCTTAATCTGGTAGAATCCTTCCAAGAATTCAAAGAATTCAAAAACATCGACCGTGTTACTATGATGAACATCATGGAAGACGTTTTCAAGAGCGTGCTCTTGAAACAGTACGGAACAGACGAAAACATTGATGTGATTGTGAACGTGGAAAAGGGAGACCTTGAAATATGGCGCAACCGCGATATTGTGGAAGATGGAGAAGTAGAGGATCCTGCAAAACAGATTTCTATTTCGGATGCCTTGAAAATTCAAGATGACTTTGAAGTGGGTGAAGACTGTTCGGAGCAAGTAGAATTAGAACGCTTTGGAAGAAGAGCGGTTCTAGCCATCCGTCAAAATCTTGCTGCGCGATTGATGGATTTGGAGAAAGATAACATCTTCAAAAAGTACAAAGACCGTGAAGGCGAACTGATGACGGGCGAAGTGTATCAAATCTGGAAACGCGAGATTCTTATTCTTGACGATGAGGGAAATGAGTTGATACTTCCAAAAACGGAACAGATTCCAAGCGATTACTTCAAAAAGGGAGAAACAGTTCGAGCGGTAATCAAGGAAGTAGAAATGCGTAACAATAATCCTGTGGTTATCCTTTCACGTATCGACACGCGTTTCATCGAACGTTTGTTTGAAAATGAGGTTCCGGAGGTATTTGATGGCTTAATCACCATTAAAAAAATTGTGCGTATTCCTGGTGAACGAGCCAAAGTTGCGGTTGAATCGTATGACGATCGCGTGGACCCAGTTGGTGCATGTGTTGGAATGAAAGGCTCGCGTATACATGGTATTGTTCGCGAATTGAAAAATGAGAATATAGACGTGATTAACTTCACGAACAACACCCAGCTGTTTATTCAGCGTGCATTGAGTCCAGCAAAAATCACACGTATTGAGTTACGTGAAGAGAAAAAGCGGGCTGATGTATATCTAAAAGCAGATCAAGTTTCACTGGCAATTGGAAAAGGCGGTTATAACATTCGTCTTGCTGGCCAACTTACAGGATATGAAATTGATGTGTACCGTGATTCAGATGCCGATCAAGAAGACGTTGATTTGGAAGAATTCGCAGACGAAATTGAAGGTTGGGTGCTAGACGCGCTAAAGGCCATTGGATGCGACACAGCGAAAAGCGTATTGCAAATTGGAAAAGCAGATTTGGTGAAACGTACCGATTTGGAAGAAGAGACCATCGAGGATGTGCTTCGTCTGCTTCGCGAAGAGTTTGAAGATTAAGTTGTGGCAAGGATGATTGCGGCAACCAATACAGGGTAAAAAAGAATACAAGAATTGATAATAGCTTCATATGTCAGAAGAGAAACTGGTACGAATTAGTAAAGTATTAAAGGAACTCGGTGTGGGTATGGGCACCGTTACGGAGTTTCTTGAAAAGAAAGGTTTCTCGGATATCAACCCGAATACCAAGCTTGACGACAAGACCTACAACCTTTTGCTTGACGAGTATCAGGCAGATCGCAAGGTGAAACAAGAGGCCGAGAAAAAGGCCGAAGTGCTTAAAGAGCGCAAAGACGAGCGCATGGCCGCTGCCGAGGAATCAAAACCCGAACCAGTAGCACCTAAAGTTGTTGTATTGGAGCCTGTTGTTGCGGCTGCACCTGTAATGGAAGAACCCAAAGCAGAAGCGCCAAGTGTGGGTCCTAAAGTGGTTGGTTCTATCGACCTAGCATCTATCGATCCTAAGGAACGCAAGAAGAAACAAGTAGAAAAAGAAAAGCAAGAGCGAGAAACTGCTGCCGCAATTGCTGCAGCAGAAAAAGCCCAGAAAGCTGCTGCCGAAGCCCAAGCAAAGCAAGAAGCAGAGCAAACTAAACTTGCAGCCGCAGCCGCTCCTGTGGTTGAAGAAGCGCCAAAAGCCCCAGAAAAGGCTCCAGAACCGGAAATAATACGTGCTGTGGCCGAGAAATTGGCAGGCACTAAAATTCTTGGTAGAATGGAACTTCCTGTAGCCAAGGAGAAGGAGAAAAAGCCCGTAGCATCTTCTGTTGTTGGCCCAGCCGACAACAAGAAAAAGCGCAAACGCGTTCGTGTTGACGCTCCGGGAACTGGTAACAACCGTCCAACAGTGCCTGCCGCAGGCGGGCAAAACCAGCGACCTACTGTGCCAGCCAAAGGCCGTAGAGAAATAAAACCAGCACTTACCGAAGAAGAAATTCAGAAGCAAGTGAAAGAAACCCTTGCACGTCTTACTGGTGGTGCAGGCAAATCAAAAGCATCAAAGCACAGAAGGGACAAACGTGCCATGGTGCAAGAGCGGATGCAAGAGGAGTTCGATCAAACTGAACGCGAAAAAGGCACCCTTAAAGTGACCGAATTCGTAACGGCAAACGAGCTTTCTAAAATGATGGACGTTTCGGTTACAGACGTTATCTCAGCGTGTATGAGTCTCGGATTGTTTGTTTCCATCAACCAACGTTTGGATGCCGAAACACTTTCTATTGTAGCCGAAGAGTTTGGCTTTGAAGTAGAATTCGTAAGTGCGGAGGTTCAGGATGCTGTAATCGAAGAAGTAGACCGCGAGGAAGATATTATAGAGCGTCCGCCAATCGTTACAATAATGGGTCACGTTGACCATGGTAAAACATCTTTGCTTGACTTTATTCGCAACGCAAACGTAATTGCTGGCGAAGCGGGTGGAATTACACAGCACATTGGTGCCTATGCCGTGGAATTAGAAAACGGTAAGAAGATTGCGTTTTTGGATACTCCGGGTCACGAGGCATTTACTGCTATGCGTGCTCGTGGAGCTAAGATTACTGACGTTGCGATTATTGTAGTTGCGGCAGATGATGATGTGATGCCACAAACGAAAGAGGCCATAAACCACGCACAAGCTGCGGGTGTGCCGATGATTTTTGCCATCAACAAGATTGATAAACCGGGCGCTGATCCCGAAAAAATCAAAGGTCAGTTGGCTAATCTCAACATTTTGGTGGAGGATTGGGGCGGCAAATATCAATGCCAAGAAATATCTGCCAAACATGGCCAAAACGTGGACAAGCTGCTCGAAAAGATATTGCTTGAAGCTGAAATGCTCGAATTGAAAGGCAATCCGAACAAGCGGGCCGTGGGTACAGTAATCGAAAGCGAATTGGATAAAGGCCGCGGATTCGTATCAACCGTTTTGGTACAGTCTGGCACCATGCGAGTGGGCGATGTGCTTCTTGCAGGTTGTTTCAGCGGTAAGGTAAAAGCCATCTTTAACGAACGCGGACAAAACATTGAAGAAGCGGGTCCATCAATGCCTGCCCAGGTACTTGGTTTGAATGGAGCTCCTCAAGCGGGCGACAATTTTAATGGTATGGTGGACGAAAAAGAAGCCAAAGCGCTAGCCAATAAACGCCTGCAATTGCAACGTGAGCAAGGCCTTCGCACCAAGAAACACATCACGTTGGACGAAATTGGAAGACGTATTGCCATTGGCAACTTCCAAGAACTCAACCTTATCATCAAAGGCGATGTGGATGGATCTATTGAAGCGCTTACCGACTCGTTGCTCAAACTTTCTACAGAGAAGATTGCTGTAAACATTTTGATGAAAGCCGTTGGTGCTGTAACCGAATCGGACGTGCTTTTGGCTTCCGCATCAGATGCAATTATCATTGGTTTCCAGGTGCGCCCATCGCTCAATGCTCGCAAATTGGCCGAGGCAGAGCAGATTCAAATCAAACTCTACAGCATTATCTACGATGCTATCGAAGAGGTGAAAGCGGCCATGGAAGGCATGTTGAAACCCGAGTTTGAGGAGAAAGTTGTTGGCAATATTGAAGTACGTGATGTGTTCAGAATCACACGTGTGGGTACCGTTGCGGGATGTATGGTATTGGATGGTAAAGTAAGCCGGCACACCAAAGTGCGGGTTATTCGCGATGGCATTGTGGTCTACACTGGTGAACTTGCCTCCCTCAAACGTTTTAAAGACGATGTGAAAGAGGTAACCAAAGGCTTCGAATGTGGTCTTAATATCAACAACTTCAACGACATTAAAGTTGGCGATATCATCGAAGGATACGACATTGTAGAGATAAAGGCGAAACTCTAGAACTTAGGTTCTAGCTAGACTTAAAAAGAGGGCTGCCAAATTGGTGGCCCTCTTTTTTGTTAAAGGTTATTCAACTAATCTTCCGCTCAGGTCTCCCACAATTTAGTTTGATTACGATTAAGGTCGGAATTAACGTATGTCACTTTGTGAAGGGCATTTATCTTCCCTCATCAATAGACTGCGTTTGTATTTCTACAGGAGCATCTATGCCGTTAGCATCCATACCATCCTCTTGCTGTTCAATGGATAGATGAGGAAGCTTAATGATGTCGCGCACAACAAACCCTTGCGGAAAATCATACTCTAAGGCACGTTTCAGGCGAATAGCTTCCACCTCTGTGCGGCAATCGCCCACTCTGACTTTAAAATTGGGTGGCTGATACACTAAGTGTGCTGCCAAATCAGGATTTGATGTAATGATTTGTTTCCGCACATCGTTTGCTCCTTTTCTAGCTTCGTTTCCCGAACCCGAATAGACTTGAACTCTGTAGCCTTCTATACCAACGCGGTTTTTGTTTTGAGTGATGTGCGCTTGTAGCAGTAAGTCTATTCGGCTATCACGCACCACATGGCGCAGGGTGTCGCTACTTCCTGCCACAACTCCTTGAGCATGTGCATTACCATGACCATAATAAAGAAGCCCAAATACTATAGCAACTACCAGTTTAATATTCATGGCGCAAATGTCGGAAACCCAGTCCAACCTTCCTATATATGTTAGGTCAGTGACCGTATTATTTAGAACGGTTCTAAATTATATCTAGTTAACTTTTTTTCTGATAGCCTATGGTTTGTCTACTATTTTTGCAGCGGCTGAAAAACAGGTGTTAATCAGTCAAAGTACCCATAAACAAAGGGTTTGACAAGCATGAAGACCTCTAACGGGATGAGTTGGATTAAAGGGATTTCCCACGTATTGTGCGCTTTGGTAGTGTTTTTATCGTCTTCAGCGCTAGCGCAAGACGGTGAGAAACTATTTAAACAGAATTGTGCCTCTTGCCACATGATCACCGATAAGAAGGTGGTTGGTCCAGGTTTGGCTGGTATGTTCGACCGTGTTCCAAGTGAAGAATGGGCCATAAAGTGGATTAAGAACTCAGGCGCTATGATAGCCGCAGGAGATGCCTACGCGGTTAAAATCTTCAACGAGAACGGTAAGGCGCAAATGACTGCCTTCGAATACTTGTCTGACGATGAGATTAAGGCCATTCTGGGTTACATTAAGAATCCACCTGTAGCAGCCGCGCCAGTAGTTGTGGTAACTGATGGAGGAGCTACGGCACCAACTGGAGAGTCTGGAACGTTGTCGGCAGATATGCTCACGTACATTTTAGGTGGCATTGCTCTACTATTGTTTCTGCTTATCACAGTATTGAGTGGGGTTAATCGTTCATTAAAGAAGGTAGTAAGCGAAAAAGAAGGGACGGCACAAGAGCCTGAACTAGGTGCGGTTGCTTCAGTTCTAGCTTGGATGAACTCACATAGGGCTTGGGTAGCGTTTGTGAGCTTAGCAGTGTTGTTGGTGTTGGCGCGTATGGGAGTTCAAGATTTGATGACTATAGGTGTTTATAAAGGGTATGCGCCAGAACAGCCTATTGCATTCTCCCACAAAATCCATGCGGGTCAAAATGGAATTAACTGTGTGTATTGCCACACATCTGCAGAAAAAGGCAAGCATTCTGGTATTCCATCGTTGAATGTATGTATGAACTGTCACTCGTATGTTCAAGAAGGCCCAAGTGGAAAAACTGAAATAGCCAAAATCTACAAGGCGTTGGATTATAACCCAGATACTAAGGTTTATGGCGCCAATCCAACTCCAGTAAAATGGGTAAGGGTTCACAACTTGCCTGATTTGGCTTATTTCAATCACTCACAACACGTGGTTGCAGGTAAAGTGGAATGTCAAACATGCCATGGTGAAGTGGAGAATATGGAAGTGATGACGCAGCATACCGATTTAACTATGGGATGGTGTATTGATTGTCACCGCACTACAAACGTTCAAGTGGCTGATAATGCGTATTATGAGGATTTGCATAAACGTACACCAGCATGGCACGATGGCAATCCAATTACCGTTGACCGCATTGGAGGATTGGAATGCGCCAAGTGCCACTATTGATTAACAGGAATATTAAATTTTTGGAGCCGACTCTAAAATGAGCAAAACCAAAATATACTGGAAAGGATTAGATGAGTTGCACAACACTCCTGAGTTTCAGGAGCGTGCGGCAAGTGAGTTCATGCCCGAAGCCTCTGTAGAGAGCTTTGTGGATAACAACAATCTTGACGAAGGAACCACCAAGCGCAGAGACTTCTTGAAGTTCATGGGCTTCACGGTAGGTGCGGCCACGTTAGCTGCATGCGAAACTCCTGTAAATAGGTCTGTTCCGTATCTTAACAAGCCAGAGGAAATTACTCCTGGAGTACCCAACTATTACGCTTCTACTTATTTTGACGGAACCGATTACGCAAGTATTCTTGTAAAAACTCGTGAAGGTCGTCCTATTAAAGTTGTAGGCAACAAGAAATCAAAGGTTACTCACGGTGCGGTTAACTCACGCATCAATTCATCTGTTCTTTCGCTTTACGATAGTGGCCGTGCAAAAGGTCCTATGAAAGGTGGTGAATCAGCGGATTGGAATGAAGTTGACCGTGATATTATCGTTGGTCTAAAGAAAGCTGCTGCTGAGGGAAAGCAAATCGTTTTGCTTACAGAGACCATCATTAGCCCTTCTACAAAGAAAGCTATCGCTGATTTTGCAGTAGCATTCCCAACAGCAAAGCATGTGATGTTGGATACCCTTTCGTATTCCGGAACATTGGATGCCAATTTTGAATCGTTTGGTGTTCGTGCTTTGGCGGATTATGCCTTTGATCAGGCAGAAGTGATTGTGAGCTTTGGAGCAGATTTTCTTGCTTCCATGCCAAATAGCCCTGCGTATGCGTATCGCTATGCGCAAATGCGCAAACCGAAGAATGGTAAAATGTCGAGGCATTTCCAGTTTGAGGCAAATATGTCGCTTTCAGGAAGTAATGCAGATGTGCGTGTAGCATTGAAGCCCTCTGAAAGCGTTAGTGCCCTTGTTGCGCTTTACAACAAAGTTGCTTCGGCCACAGGTGGAACATCTATCTCAGGCGGAACAGATAGCCCTGAGGTGACTAAAGCTGCTAAGGAACTTTTGGCTGCGAAAGGAAAAGGTATCGTTCTCTCAGGTTCTAATAATAAAGGGGAGCAAATCCTTGTGAATGCTATCAACAGCCTTTTGGGCAATGTTGGTACAACTGTAGATTTGAGCAACCCACTGTATTTGCGTCAAGGTAGCGATGCAGAGTATGCCACTCTTGTGGATGAAATGAATGCTGGAAAAGTTGGTGCTATCTTAATTCATGGCGTTAATCCGTCCTATTCTCAGGCCAATGCAGCTAAGTTTAATAGCGGTTTGACTAAGGTGAAATTGTCAGTTTCTTTTGCTGACCGTTTGGATGAAACTGCTACGAATGCCGCGTACCTAGCACCCGACAATAATTATTTGGAAAGCTGGAATGATGCACTTCCAAAGGCAGGTCATTATAGCTTAACTCAACCAACGATACATCCGTTGTTTGACACACGTCAGTTTCAAGAATCGCTGCTTAAATGGAGTGGAAATGATACTACGTTTTATGCGTACATGCAACAGAACTGGCAGTCGACAGTGTATGTTGGAAGCTTAAACCCATTGTTTTCTAATTTCTTCAATACCGCCTTGTTTGATGGTTTGTTGGAGACTTCAGTGAATGCTCCTGCAGCCATCGCTTTTGCTGGCGATGTGAGTGCAGCTGCAGCTACTCTTCCAAAATTGGCTGGAACAATTGAGCTTCAATTGTATGTGAAAGCTGGTATTGGTGATGGTGGATTGGCAAACAATCCGTGGTTGCAAGAATTGCCTGACCCAATTTCAAGGGTAACTTGGGACAATTACTTGACTATGGCACCTAAACAAATGCAAGAAATGGGCTTTACGCTATTGGAGCGTGGCGATTTCATGGCAGATGTAGCGGAAGTTTCGGCAAATGGTGTAACTGTAAAGGTTCCTGTGTATCCGTCTCCAGGTCAGAAGTATGGAACAGTTGGTTTGGCGGTTGGTTATGGTCGCACTGCAGCTGGAAAGTGTGGAAATGGTATTGGGGTAAATGCATTTCCGTTTGTTAAAGGAGGTTCATTTGCTGTAGGAGATGTTACTGTAAAATCTGCAGGAGAGAAATACGAGATTGCTCAATTGCAGACGCATCACACCATGATGGGTCGCGATGGTATTTTGAAAGAAACCACATTTGCGGAGTATTCAAAAGACCCAAAAGCGGGTAACCCAGACTTGGTGTATTACCTAAGCAGTGCTCCTAGCCAAATGCGTAAGTTGGCCGAGAAAGAGGCAGGACATGGCGCATCGGCTGCTCATGGTCATGCTGCTGAAGGTCATGGAGAATATGGCGCAGAAGGTGGCCATGGTGAAGAGAACTACATGGTTTCGTCCGATCAAGAGCGGACATCGGTGGGGTATGACCATCGACTTGAATAAATGTATTGGTTGTGGTGCTTGCGTTACTGCATGTGGTGCAGAAAATAACGTTCCGGTTGTTGGTAAAGAAGAAGTACGCAGAGGTCGTGATATGCATTGGTTGCGTATTGACCGCTACTACACTTCGGACATGACCGAAGAGCGTGCTAAAGCCGAAGGAATTAGTGCAATCGATAAGTTTACGTTGATGGAAGCGGCTGCCGAGGCACCTCGTGTTGCTTACCAGCCGTTGATGTGCCAACATTGCAATCACGCTCCATGCGAAACAGTTTGTCCAGTTGCTGCAACTACGCATAGCAACGAAGGCATGAACCAAATGGCGTACAATCGTTGCATTGGCACACGTTATTGCGCGAACAACTGCCCGTACAAAGTGCGTAGATTCAACTGGTTCCAGTATTATAACGGAAGCAAAGAATTCGCAAACAATCCATCAGGAGATGAATTGGGACGTATGGTATTGAATCCAGACGTTGTGGTTCGCGATCGCGGTGTGATGGAGAAATGCAGCTTCTGCGTACAAGGAATTCAAGCAGCTAAGCTAAAAGCGAAGAAAGCAGGACGTAAAGTTCAGGATGATGATGTACAAAGTGCTTGTGCAGAAGCTTGTCCTACTCATGCTATTGCTTTTGGAGATTTGAACGATACAGAAAGTAAAGTAGCAGAGAAAGCTGCAGACGAGCGTAGCTATAATTTGCTAGAAGAAGTAGGAACACAGCCAAACGTGTACTACCTCACCAAAGTGCGGAACTTACTTGCAAATGAAGCTTAAGCTATGATATCAGCTCAAGTAATAATTGATAAACAATCTTAGATGGCGAGTCACGAAGCTGCAATACGCGAACCACTGATTCTGAATGATAAGACCTATCATCAGATTTCTGAGGATATCGCTCGGCCTATTGAGGGAACAGCGAATCGGTCGTGGTGGATTTTATTCACCATATCGGTTATTGCTATGCTCTGGGGCGTTGGGTGTATACTATATACCATTGGTGTTGGTATAGGCACTTGGGGACTTAACAAAACGGTAGAATGGGCTTGGGACATCACCAACTTCGTTTGGTGGGTAGGTATAGGCCACGCAGGTACCCTTATTTCTGCGGTTCTATTGCTTTTCCGTCAAAAATGGAGAATGGCGATTAACCGCTCCGCGGAGGCAATGACCATCTTCGCGGTAATCTGTGCGGCATTGTTTCCAGGCATTCACATGGGTCGTATTTGGATGGCCTACTGGGTACTTCCTCTTCCAAACCAATTTGGTTCGTTGTGGGTCAACTTCAACTCACCGCTTCTTTGGGACGTATTCGCAATTTCGACATATTTCTCGGTTTCCTTGGTGTTTTGGTACATTGGATTGATTCCTGACTTTGCAACCATCCGCGACCGTGCAACGGCTGCATCCAAACCCATTCGTGAAGCTATTTATGGTATCATGTCTTTTGGATGGAGCGGAAATGCTCGCGCTTGGCATCGTTTCGAGGAAATTTCTCTAGTTCTTGCAGGTATTGCAACTCCCTTGGTATTGTCGGTTCACACCATTGTATCCATGGACTTTGCAACTTCGGTAATTCCAGGTTGGCACACTACCATCTTCCCTCCATACTTTGTTGCTGGAGCTATTTTCTCGGGTTTCGCCATGGTGCAAACGCTGATGTTGGTAATGCGCAAAGTGGTGAGCTTGGAAGCATACATCACCATCAACCATGTGGAGTTGATGAATAAGGTTATTACACTTACTGGGTCTATTGTAGGTGTGGCATATATCACAGAATTGTTTATTGCTTGGTACTCAGGTGTTGAATATGAGCAATACGCTTTCCTTAATCGTGCTACTGGACCATATTGGTGGGCATATTGGGCAATGATGAGTTGCAACGTAATTACGCCACAGGTATTTTGGTTCCGCAAGGTGCGCAGAAGCATTTGGTTGACGTTTGTAATCTCCATTTTCGTAAACATTGGTATGTGGTTCGAGCGTTTTGTGATTATCGTTACCTCGTTGCACCGCGACTATTTGCCATCAAGTTGGATAATGTTCTATCCATCATGGGTTGACATAGGAATCTTTATCGGTACACTCGGCATATTTGGAACGCTATTCTTGCTCTATGCTCGCACTTTCCCAGTGCTGCCAATTGCAGAGGTTAAATCCATCCTGAAATCATCAGGTTCACAATACAAGAAACACTAAGGTTATATACGGATGAGCCATCACAAGGAGATACACGGTCTATTCGGTGACGAAGAGGTGTTGCTAAAGGCCGCCAAGAAATTGGTGGCAAAAGGTGTGCACATTAACGATGTCTTTTCGCCTTTCCCAATTCACGGAATTGACCCAGTAATTGGCGTACCACACACACGTCTTCACATTGCAGGTTTTATCTATGGCTTAATTGGCTTGAGTTTAGCCCTGTTCATGTTTTGGTTCACCAGCATTTTGGATTGGCCAATGAACATTGGGGGTAAACCAAACTTCTCGTTGCTTGAAAATCTTCCTGCATTTATTCCAATCACTTTCGAGATGACAGTGTTTTGCGCAGCTCACGGTATGGCGGTAACATACATGTTGAGGAATGGCATCTATCCAGGAAAGAAGAACTGGAATCCAGACATCAGAACAACGGACGATAAGTTTTTGATGTTGATAGATATGGAGGAGAATCATGGCGTTAGTGCAGAGGAGATTAAATCGATTCTGAAAGAAAACGGTGTAGAGGAAATCTCTGAAAAGTAATTGGTTGCACACCCGCAAGTATAAAAGAAGGATGAACAAGGCATTCACATATAACCTCACATTATTGACCTCAGCCTTTGTAGGTGGGTTGGTTATGTTGAGCTCTTGCACCAAAGACCCCCTAAGTCCGGGAGTGGAATACATGCCCGACATGTATCGTTCCCCGTCTTACGAAACGTATTCTGTTAATGCGCTTTTTTCTGATAGCAGCACTGCGCGTAAACCTGTAGCTGGTTCTATCACTCAAGGAGAGTGGCCCTACGAAGGAAGTTTAATTAACGCACTTCCTTATGCTCGATTAAATACACCAGAGGAATATGCTGCTGCGGCTGCCGACAAAAGTCCTTTAGATTCTAGTGCTGCACATACGGAACAGGGTAAAGTCATTTTCGAAAAGATGTGCATTCACTGTCATGGTGAAAAGGGTGCTGGTGACGGCAAGTTGATTGCTACTGGAAAGTATCCACCACCACCAGCTTATAATGGGCCCCTAAAAGCACTGGAGGAAGGAAAGATGTTTTTTACCATTACTTATGGTAAGGGTTTGATGGGTCCTCATGCATCTCAATTGAGCAAAGAGGATCGTTGGAAAGTAATTCGCTACGTACAAGAGTTGCAAAAACTCTAATTGGCAATCTGATAAAAAGATAGAAATGGAATATAAGGTTAAATCGAGCACAAGGAATCTAACTCTGGGACTTGCCCTGTTAGGTGTTCTTGCTGTGGTTTATGGGATAATGACCCATATACCAGGGCAACGAATTTGGGCAAACGTGTTGGTCAATTCCTATTTTTTCCTTGGCATTTCGGTTATAGGCACATTGTGGATGGCAATTCAATATGTGGCCGAAGCAGGATGGTCGTCTGGTTTGAAAAGAGTTCCAGAGGCAATGGCTCAGTTTATTCCAATTCCAGGTGCGTTGCTTCTTTTGGTAATTATTGGTGGTCACCCAAGTTTGCATTGGCATCACTTGTACCATTGGATGGATCCAGCCATTACCGACCCAACTAGCGACCACTTCGATGCTATTATTGCTGGAAAGTCTGCTTATTTGAACTTCAATTTCTTCTTTGGAAGAGCCTTGATTTACATTCTTGGATGGTTTGCCTTCACCTATTTCTTTCGCAAAGCTTCGCTTCGTGAGGATGCTGAAGCTGGCATGACCTACTATAAGAAGAGCTTGACAATTGGAGCTATGTTCTTGGTGTTTTACGGTGTATCTTCTTCAACTTCTGCGTGGGATTGGATGATGAGCATTGACACGCACTGGTTCAGCACCTTGTTTGGCTGGTACAACTTTGCCACCATGTGGGTTTCTGGAATTGCCATGATGGCAATGATTACAGTGTATTTGAAGCGTGATGGCTATTTAGAGCACATCAATAACGACCACCTGCACGACTTGGGTAAGTTTATGTTTGCCTTCTCTATTTTCTGGACGTATCTATGGTTCTCCCAGTTTATGTTGATTTGGTATTCTAACATTCCAGAGGAGGTTACCTACTTTATGGATCGTTGGGAGAACTATAGAGCGGTTTGGTTTGCGCTACCCATTATCAATTTTGTACTACCCATCTTGGTATTGATGGATCGTGAAGCCAAACGCAGTTTCAATATGATTACAATCGCTGGGGTGTTAATCGTGTTCGGACACTGGTTGGATGTGTTTCAAATGGTAATGCCCGGAGCGGTGAAAGACGAGTGGGGCATGGGTCCACTAGAAATTGGCATGTTCCTAGGATTTCTTGGAGCTTTCCTTTTCGTAACGCACAATGCCTTGAGTAAGGCTTCTTTGGTAGCTAAGAATCACCCATTCTTGGACGAGGCAGCTAACCATCACGTATAATTTGCACTACAAGCCTACAACAGACAAGAACTGAGAAATGGTTAATCTGCTTATTGCAATAGTTATCATCCTTGCCATCTTAGTGTTGGCGCGTTTGATTCATGTATTTGAATTGGGTTCTAAACTTCGTGGTGAAGATCCATCTGCTATCACGGAGAGTGACAACCGCACACAAGCATCATTGGTTGTTTTAGGCGGTATAGCTTTTATGATTTATGTGTTCTACCAAATTTTTTGGGGACCTGAAATTCTACCAGAGGCCGCTTCTGAGCATGGAGTGAAAACAGATTTTCTGCTTGGTCTGAGTTTCGTAATTATCCTTCCTGTATTTTTTATTACCCACATTCTCCTTATCTATTTCGGCTACAAATACTTCTACCGCAAAAGCCACAAGTCAGATTTCTTTGCGCATAGCACTAAACTAGAGGCTATTTGGACTATCATTCCAACGATTGTACTTTCATCGTTAATCATTTACGGTATTGGTACATGGAATGAAATTACCAGCGATGCTCCCGAAGAAGCGATTGTAGTGGAGTTGTATGCCAAACAATTTGACTGGACCGCTCGCTATGCTGGTGCTGACAATCAATTGGGTGCATCAGGATATCGCTTGATAGAAGGAGCAAATACCTTAGGACTTGATACCACAGATGCTGCTACTCAGGACGATAAAGTGGTGAGAGGTGAGTTCCACCTTCCAATTGGAAAGCCCGTTGTGTTTAAGTTCCATAGCCGCGATGTATTGCATAGCGCTTATATGCCTCACTTCCGCGCACAAATGAACTGTGTGCCGGGCATGACTACCCAGTTTCACTTTGTGCCAACAATTACCACGGCAGAAATGAAAGCCAAAACTGGTAATCCAGCGTTTGAGTATATTCTATTGTGCAACAAGATTTGTGGCGCTGCACACAATAACATGCAGATGAATATTATAGTAGAGTCTGAGGCAGATTACAATGCTTGGTTGGCGAAGCAAAAAACAGTTGCCGAGCAAAATACGGTTGTTGAAGCTGCTCTTGCCGACACGCTAACTGTGACAGCGTTGCCAGTTGATACCGCTGCCACAGCAAAGCTTTAATACTCTCGTTTTAATCGAATAGCATACCCAGAGCAAAAGAATTAAGAAGATGTCAGATCACGAAGAACACGTACATCACGCACATCATGGCAAACCTGATTTCTGGACACATTACGTGTTCTCTCAGGATCATAAGATGATTTCGAAGCAATTTCTTATCACGGCCATGGTGATGGGATTTATTGCTATGATGATGTCCACCATGTTTCGCCTTCAATTGGGCTGGCCAGGTGAATCCTTTGCTTTGCTCGAAATGCTTTTGGGCGAATGGGCTCCAGGTGGTGTGCTTGACCCAAATATGTACCTCGCTTTGGTTACCATTCACGGCACTATCATGGTGTTTATGGTGCTTACGGGTGGTTTGAGCGGAACATTTGCCAACTTGCTTATTCCCTTCCAGATTGGAGCGCGCGACATGGCGTCTGGGTTCTTGAACATGTTATCGTTTTGGTTCTTTGCAGGTTCTTCGGCCGTAATGTTGGCTTCATTGTTTATTGAAACAGGACCAGCTTCTGCAGGATGGACCATTTATCCACCGCTTAGTGCATTGCCGCAAGCTATTCCAGGTTCAGGACTTGGTATGACCCTTTGGTTGGTAAGTATGACCTTGTTCATCGTGTCTTCACTTTTGGGCGGTATCAACTATATCGTAACCATCATCAATCTTAGAACGAAAGGCATGAGCATGGATCGCCTTCCACTTACCATGTGGGCGCTCCTTATCACAGCAATTCTTGGTGTGCTTTCGTTCCCCGTATTGTTGTCAGCCGCATTGTTGTTGGTGTTCGACCGTAGTTTCGGCACTAGCTTCTACCTAAGCGATATCTTCATTAGCGGACAAGCACTGGAGCACACTGGTGGTAGCCCAATTCTTTTCCAACACTTATTTTGGTTCCTTGGTCACCCTGAGGTGTATATCGTGTTGCTTCCTGCATTGGGTATCACATCAGAAGTAGTTGCCACCATGGCGCGCAAACCCATCTTCGGTTATAAAGCCATGGTTGGGTCCATGCTTGCCATTGCATTCTTGTCGTTTATCGTGTGGGGTCACCACATGTTCCTAACAGGTATGAACCCATTCTTGGGCTCTGTGTTCACGTTCACCACACTATTGGTGGCTATTCCATCAGCAGTAAAGGTGTTCAACTACCTCACCACCCTATGGAAGGGAAATATCGTGTATAGCCCGGCCATGCTGTTTGCTATTGGTTTGGTGAGCACGTTCATCACTGGTGGATTAACAGGAATTATCCTTGGAGACTCTGCATTGGACATCAATGTTCACGACACCTATTTCGTGGTTGGTCACTTCCACATTGTAATGGGAGCCTCGGCCATATTCGGAATGTTTGCTGGTGTGTATCACTGGTTCCCAAAAATGTATGGCCGCATGATGAACAAGAATCTTGGCTATGCCCACTTTTGGACAACCATAATCTCCATGTATGGCGTGTTCTTCCCAATGCACTTTTTGGGTCTAGCTGGTATACCACGTAGATACTACGACAACACTGCATTCCCAATTTTTGATGGGTTGCAAGATGTGAACGAACTCATCAGCATTTTCGCTATTCTAGGCGCAATTGCACAGGTTATTTTCTTCTTCAATTTCTTCTACAGCGTATATCGTGGGCCACGTGCTTCGCAAAACCCATGGCACAGCAATTCACTTGAATGGACTACACCAGTAGACCCCATTCACGGCAACTGGCCAGGTGCTATTCCAACAGTATACCGTTGGGCGTATGACTACAGCCGCCCAGACAAGGATGTAGATTTCATCCCGCAAAACGTACCGCCTACCGAAGGCGAAAAAGAGATTCACTAAGCAAAGTGAGCGATACTTTGGTAAAAATGTCCTTGAGCAATCAGGGACATTTTTTTTTAGTTCGAGTGCTAGTCCTATGTGTGGGGCTTCATGTTGGAATGGCGCAAAGCCACGCCCAAACCCCCGAGAAGAAAGTGCGGGTAATGGGCAAAGTGGAAACCCGCAACTCGTTTGTGCGCACGCATCATGCCCTGTTTATTGGGGTAAGGGCAGGCGTAGAGTTCAAATTCCCGTTGCGCATTGGTGTGGGCTATTATTGGATGCAGTCGCATTTCACATCTTCGCTCTACAAACCAAGTGAATATCCTGCCCAAGGCACATCGGCACAACCGCGCATGCACTACGGCATTGCCTATGTGGAATACACCTTTTGGCAAGAGGATGACTGGGCGCTAAGCGTGCCGTTGCAAATTGGTTTTGGCGAAACATTGTATCGCACCAATACAGATGAAACCGTTGCCAACGGCTTTGTGATGCCCATAGAGGCGGGCATCGACATCAGTTATATGTTCGCCAAGTGGGCAGGGCTGGGCGTAGGCATAGGGTATCGCGTTATGGCAATAGACAACGCTTTGGTGCACGAAACCTTCAATTCACCCTACTACCAAGTGCGCATAAACCTTGTGTTCAGTGAGATTTTTAAGAAGCGGAAGGAAAAGTGAATGGGAAATGGGGCACACCGCGTTCGGTTAGTGCGCTATCAATCTCCACGGGGCACACCAGCCCCTTATAATTCCCAGCGGTGGCAGGTGCAATGGTCTTCACTACCTGCTTGCTGTTCGCCCTAGCACCGCCTCCCAATATTTATCGCGTTCGGCTTCGGTGGCTACAAGTCGCGCGCTGAGTTCGGCTATTTGCTGTTTTAGGGCTAGTTCTGTCTCGGTGGGGCCCACGGTGGGCGGCAGCAGGGCGATGTAGGGTTCCAGAAGGTTGTGTTGCAACATATCGCTTAGTTGTAGCAGCAACCCAACTCGAGGGTCGCCTTTGGCCAAGGCTTGATGCAGGTAATTGCTGCTTTTTCCCATCCCACGGCTCATTTTGCTTAGGGTATAGTTGCGTTGGTGCGCAAGGCCGGCTATATGCGCTAGCATGTTGGGCATTTTTGGCTTGCTAACCGCTTTTTTCTTTGGTGTAGGTTCCAATGTATCACTCATGGCTTAGATTTAAGTAGTTCATACCGGCATTTAGGCACTATCAGCCCTCATAATTAAATAGAAATGAGACGTGTAAATGTAATTATAAGAAGTGTATATAGATAAATTGGATATAGGTATGATTAAAATAGAAGTATATATATATTAATAATATGTTTCTATATAATAATAGTATGTATATATAGATATATGATAAAACGATGTAAAGAAATGAGAATGCGATATAGCTATATAAGAAACACGGGCGTATAGAATCACTTGCAGAGGCAGAAATGCAGGTGTCTATCCTATTTCTGCGCGGTAAGTAGCGGGCGAATCGCTAGTGGTAGTCACAAGCAATGAATCGCCACGGTCGGCAAGACGAGCCAACACTCCCACGTATGCCGATAGAGGCGCTAAGGTGATGATGCGCCCAACGGCCTCCTTGTTGTCAACCATTTGAAAAAGCAAGGTGCTATCCGAAAAATTCACCAGCATCAAACCTTTGGTAGGGCCATAGCGAAATGGACCAACTATAGCAGGTGTAGCTTCTGTCACCTCTCCACTACTGATATTAGCTGCCTTGGCAGTGCTATGGTGCCCTATTTCGCGAGCTAGATAATAGGATTCTACCAAATCGCTATAGTCATCTATAAAAAGGTCTATCAACGCATCAAGTCGTTTGTCCATAAGTTGGTACGCGGCCTGCAATTGGTGTATTACCTCAGCATGTGATAGGGTTTGAACCAGCTTATTATGCTCCATATTCGTTTGGGCATTCAAGAAATTTTTACCCAATGTGCCAATTAGTGCAATAGCTGCATCGTCTATTTGATAGGGCACCAATTGAGCGGCAATTAACTCGGCTGATTCTTTTATTTGACGGCAAAAAACCAGCAAATCGCTGTCGGTCTTTTTTTGCAATGCGGATTTGGAATGATTAGAAGCCACCATTAGCAACTGATTTTCGGTAGCAAGGGCTAGGCTATGCATGCCCAGTAGCACTGTCTTGGTGGCAGCCGTCAGCTCCTGGCGAACTTGAGCCTTGAGGGCGGTGTGGCCAGAATAATCTGCGGTAGAAATGCCATCGTCCTGAATGATTTTTTGCAGCATTTGTTGTAAGGTCGTTTCCACTGTGGCAACGCTTGCCACCTCACTCAGCGTGGTTTCGTTGTCGTGGAGCCACTGCACCACACGAATTAGTGCTTTGAAGCGATAATAGTGGTGAGCATTCATAGTGCTAGGACATGTGACGCAAGAAAAACGCTGCCATTTCCGATGCAGCTTCGGGGTTTAAGAAGACCTTCATGGTGCTATAAAAGACACCACATTGGCGACTGAAAAATATGAATTAAATACAGTAGTCATGTATTTTTCCTTCCCCAGAACCCTAGACCTTGTGCCGGTGCCCGTTCCGTAATGTTCTTGCACTTAAATCTAAAAAGCCCTGCCTTTCTACAAAGTGAGGCTTTTTTGTGGGGAAAGCAGGTTGTTGATGATGCTATTAATTGGACATCTCCGTATGAGTCAATCTAATTACTCTTTATGACTGAAGAACGTCCAGTAAGCTATTATTGCGGGGTTAGTATTATGGGATAATTAGCATCGAATATGCCAACAGGGTCGTTGAAATAAATAGTAATAACACCAGTTGTTTGGTTTCGCGTACCTGAGCCCGAGAAAGTGACATCGCTTTCAGACAAATCAGACCACTGAGTCTGAGGAGCAATTGTTAAATTTATGTTATCCGTTAAGGTAATATTTAGATTGTGCGTTCCGCACAGACCTACCAGAAGGAGTGCCATCGACCCAGCCTCACTTGCCTCGATGGAAGCACTAAAAGTTAAGCATTCAGGGAATCCTCCTCCACCAACTGGTCGAGAACCACTAAAGTTGCCAATGAATGCAGCCCTCACTTCTGTCTGGCAATTAGTACCTGTATACGCATCAGGACAGTCGCAAATTCCGCTAACACAAATACCACCGTTCTGACATACAACGTCTGTGCAGGAATCCACAGTTTGGCAAAACTCTCCCATAAATCCATCAGGACAGTCGCATAAACCGTCTAAGCAAGTACCTCCATTCTGACAAGCAATGTTAGCACAGGGGTCAATAGACTGGCAGTATTCCCCAATAAATCCATCAGGACATACACATGCACCATCGTTACATGCACCACCGTTGAGGCAACTCACGGTATCGCATGGGTCAGAACATCCTGCGATGCCCATGAATGCGATAGTAAAAAGCATTAAAATTCTTGATTTCATTGGAATTGGTTTTGTGTTTAGAAATTAAAATTCTCTTGCCAGCGCTATGCTATGCGCTTGCACGAGCGAGCGTGTTTCGCTCGTTCGTCCTATTTGGAGGGCTCCAGCCCACCCCATAATAGCGTTTATACAACTCATATTTATTTGGCTCGTGCCAAAGATGGCCATTTTTAGGTTACCTACGGGAGTCATCTTTTGATGATAATAGCGTAGCGAGGACGCTACCCGCTGCGTTTCTACCACTTATTTAAACATCTTTGAACCCAACAACCGCTACCCATGAATCCATCTAGCATCAACTCCAATCGCGCTCCCGAACCTGTGGGGTTATATCCGCATGCCCGCAAGGTGGGCAACCTGTTGTTCCTTTCGGGTGTTGGGCCACGCGAGCGAGGCACAAAGAAAATACCAGGCGTAGAGCTAGACAGCGAAGGCCGCATCGTTTCGTACGATATAGAAACCCAATGCCGCTCGGTGTTTCAAAACGTGCGCCTCATTTTGGAAGATGCTGGCTCTAGCTGGGAGCAAATTGTGGACGTCACGGTGTTTCTCACCAACATGAAGGCCGACTTTGCTACCTACAACCGCATCTATGCCGAGTATTTCAAAGATGCCTTGCCGTGCCGCACCACAGTAGAAATAAATTGTCTGCCCACCCCCATAGCCATCGAGCTAAAGGTGATTGCCACCATTTAATGTGCAAATGGTTGGCCGAAGGCGGCTTTTTTGGGAACTTATATGCGTGCCGTGCGTACATCGGCCACCGCACCCAAAGCGCATTTGAACAAACCTACTTTTGATTAAACGCCTACTTTTTATAGCGCTATTCATTTTTATCGGTATGCCTTGGGCTTTGGCACAGGTATATCCGTTGCGCACGTTTACCACCGAGTCGGGTTTGCAAAGCGCCAGAATTACCGCCTTGGTGCAAGACCACCAAGGGTTTATGTGGGTGGGCACTGCGGCAGGCGTTAGCAAAACAGATGGCCTCACGTTTCAGAACTACACCGAGAAAGACGGCCTTGCTGGCGATAAAGTAACCTGCCTAGCGGTCGATAGCCAAAACCGCATTTGGGTGGGCCATCAAAATGCCGGCATCTCCATCATTAGCCGCGACACCATTCTGCGTATTACCGAGCAAGATGGCCTAGTAAACAACGAGGTAAATGCCCTGCTATGCGCCAAAGATGGGGCAATGTGGGCAGGCACGTTTGCAGGCATCACGGTGTTTGAAGCGCAGAAAGCTAAATCCTACACTACAGAAGATGGGCTAGCGGGTACTACCATTCGCGCCCTAGCGCAAGATGCCCAAGGCACCATTTGGATAGGAACTTTTGGACAAGGAATAACGCAGTTTGCCAATCAATCATTTCGCCCGTTTAATTTATCTGGCGTATTTGTCAATGGTTACATCACCCATTTGCAATCCAGCGGCACCGACATGCTTATTGGCACTATGGATGGTGCTTTTCGTTTTGATGGTAAGCGCGTTGCCACAGTGCTTTCGGCCGTTGGGCAGGTGAATGCCATTGCGCAAGTTGGGCCATCGAGCTGGGTAGCCACTTTGAGTGGCATGGCCCGCGTGCAGCGCGATGCAACCCTATTTCTTTCCGAACAAAACGGATTGGTGAGCAACGAAGTGCTCTGCCTTTTTGCCGACAGCGAAGGAATTTTGTGGGCAGGCACAGCCAAAGG
>Ga0247843_1002132_pt1 | contig 37292 bp, 34 predicted proteins | sample LaCruzMarch2017__FD_192420 | JGI IMG/M metagenome (GOLD analysis project Ga0247843, IMG submission 192420) | Freshwater microbial communities from meromictic Lake La Cruz, Castile-La Mancha, Spain - LaCruzMarch2017_8m | ecosystem: Environmental > Aquatic > Freshwater > Lake | place: Spain...
TGGTCAAGGACAGAAACTGAGTCTGATTTTGACGTATTTCTAAATAGTTCATTGTTGATTTCGTTAGTAATCTCAAAGGTACTGTTCGCGCATCAACTTAACTTATATTTCGGCATAATCACTATTGGTTAAAAATTTTCTGCGTTTCATGATGAGATTTTTTTATTGTTGAGAAAAATAGTCAGCAATCAATTTGATTTCTTCGGTTGTGTATGCCTTGGCGTGGGCATTCATAATTTCTGCCCGAGGATTTTTGGTTTGCATTTCCATCAGTTCATCCACTATTTCAGAGGCACTTTCGCCCGCTAAGTGCTCCAATCCGTAGCCATTAGTGCCGTGGCATTGAAAACAATTGGCTGCGAGTGTACGCCCCGGATGGTCTAAGGTAGCTGATACACGGGCGTTTCGAGTAGATAATTGGCTCTCTGTAGTCGAGCTTTCATCGGCAAAGTCTTCCTTGCAGGATAGCATCAGTATCATCATACCCAATGCCACTCCCAGTGTCTGGAGTTTAAGTAATAAGATTTTCATAATTTGAAAAATGATTAGTTTATGTAAAGAGAATCGCACTCATAGAGAAGATAAAAAAAGACACAAAAGGGTGGGGTGAGTAATAAAATAAAGTTGGATTTTACTACTCTTCCGATTTATTTTTAAGGCTCATCAACAACGCATACGCCCCTTTTACCACAAAGTTTTGAGTGGTCTTGTCAGGATTAAGAATTTCAGTAAAACCGTTTTCGGTGTTGCCAATTTGCACTTCTTTCATCTCAAATTCATTGGCGGCTTTCTTGATAAAAGCATAGTGTTTGCCTTCGTAGCGCACAATGGCGTCTTCGGGCAATACATACGCGCTGCTGTTTTTGACTTCTACTTCGGCGTTCATGTACGTGCCTGGAATAAGAGCTTTGTCGTAATTTTTGAAATGGCACTGCACTTCGCTCACACGGTCGGCAGTGAGGTCTTTGCCAATCATAATCACTTCCGAAACATATTTCTTATCGGGACGATTATTGGTAAAAGTCAATATCTTTTGCCCGATAAACAGCTTATCCACGTCTTTTTCAAACACCTTTAACGCCAGGTGAATATCGGTCGGATTGATGAGCTCAAACATCACTTCGGTGGGTGAGACGTACTTGCCGATGTTGCTGTTGATTTTGGACACGTAACCGCTGATGGGTGAATAAATACTAACAGTGCGAGAAATATTGTCTTCGGTCAATTTCGTTGGATTGATGCCTGCCAATTTTAACTTTTCGGCCAAGGCACTTAACAACACCCGTTGCCCTCTAAATTCCGCTTCTGATTGTTGATAGACCTTGTCGCTACTGGCTTTGCTTTGGTTGAGGTCTTTTTGGCGCAGGTACTCGTTTTCTAAGAAATTGATTTTTGATTTGGCCGTCAAATAATCCTGCTGCAACTGAATGTACTGCTGGTCTTCAATCACGGCCAACAATTGCCCTTTACGTACGTTCATGCCTACCAACAAGCCCGTATTTTTCAAATAACCGCCCATCGGCACACTGATGGAAACCACGTTTTGGGGTGGTACTTCTATTTTCCCATTGACTTTCAGCACCGACGAGATTTGTTTTTGCTCTAAACTTCCCGTCACGATTCCCGCGTTTTTGATTTGAATTTCGGTGAGTTTTACAGCGTTTTTGTTGGATGGCGCAGTCGCCGTTTGTTCTTCGGTCGTTTTGCTTCCGCAGGCGGTCAATAGTCCAAGAATTGTGATGAATATGAATGTATTTTTCATGGTGATTGTCTATTTATTGTTGAAATAATTGAGTTGAATAACGGCCTCATTCAGGTTCCGAACGGCTTCTACGTAGTCGTTTCTCACAGTGGTGGCTTGGTTTACCAATTGCACCCATTCGAGGTAATTGATATTTCCCGCAAACAGTTGTTGGTTGGCCGTGGTCGTAATCAAACGGGCGTTTGCCAAGGCCGTATTTTCAAAATAAGCGACCGTTTGAGCAAACTTATCGTACTGATTTTGAGCCGTTTTGTACTCAATATCCAATGATTGTAAACCCACCGAATAATTGCTTTCGGCCACGAGTTGAAGCACTTTGGCGCTGTTGATTTGGGCTTTTTGAGCGGCCGTAAAAATAGGAATCCCAACGCCCAACTGCACCGACTGGAATCGGTGGGTTCCCGAATAGGTTTTATTGTCCGCACCCACGCCCCGAATACTGCCGTTGTTGTACATCACAGAAAGATTGGGAAGCAATCGTGCTTTTTCAACCTCAACAGAGGCCGCCGCAATGAACTGCTGTTGTTTTAGCAATTGCATAAACGGGTGCTCGTTTAACGACATCTCAGTGGCCGTTCTTGCGAGTTTGAAGTTGTTGGCAGAAGGGCTAAAGGTGGTGGACGAATTGAGCAACAACTGAAACTGCAACTGCATCATGTCAATATCCTGCAAAAGCTGATTCAATTGCGTCGTAATTTGTCCCAACTGGGTTTCGGCAGTGGCTTTTTCCAGCACATTGCTTTCACCTTTCGACAAACGCAATTCGGCCCTTTTGAAAAAATCGGTGTAAAGCGTGTCGGCAAATTGCAGTAATTGCCGCTTTTGTTGTAGATATAGCAAGCCGTAAAAAACCTGCGTTACTTGTTTTTTCAATAAAACTTCCCGTACGTTCACCGCCAAAAGGCTTCGTTTCCATTCTTCGTTCAACAGATTTTTTTGGGTGCTATAAACTTTCGGAAAACTGAACGCCTGCCCAATGCCGATTTTTGAGTCCACGTACGCGCTGTTGATTTGCCCAATCTCGGCGGTGGCATTGGCCTGCGGCAAATTCTTTGCCGTTTTTATCAACTCCTGTTGGTAAGTCGAAATCAGTTTTTCATTTTTCACCAACAGGTTGTTTTTCAGGGCTGTATCAATGGCGGCCTGCAAGGTAATGGGCATTTGGGCTTGGGCATGATTGCCCCAAAAACCTAAAAGTAAAACAATACTTGCGGCTGTTTTTTTAATAGGTTTAATGCTTACTTTTTCAAAAACCATGTACAAAACGGGCAGTACAAACAAGGTCAGAAAAGTAGCAATTAACAGCCCGCCAATGACGACCGTGGCTAACGGACGCTGCACTTCGGCCCCTGCGCCGTTGCTGATGGCCATGGGCAAAAAGCCGAGGGATGCTACAAAAGCCGTCATCAAAACGGGGCGAAGGCGTACTTTGGTACCGTTCAGAACAATGCTTTTTGTATCATCTAATCCGCTTGCTTTGAGACGGTTAAACTCTGCAATCAGTACAATACCGTTCAGCACCGCTACGCCAAACAACGCAATAAATCCCACCCCTGCGCTGATGCTGAACGGCATTCCGCGCATCGCCAAAAACAAAATGCCGCCAATGGCCGACAGCGGAATGGCCGAGTAAATCAGCAAGCCCTGTTTGACCGAATTGAAGGCAAAAAAGAGCAATAAAAATATCAATATCAACGACACAGGTACGGCAATCATCAGGCGTTCTTTGGCCGCGTTGAGGTTTTCAAATGCCCCGCCGTAGGTCACGTAATAGCCCGCAGGAAAGCGAATTTGCTTATCTACTTTGGCTTGTAGTTCGGTGACAATGGTTTGCACATCGCGGCCACGAACGTTGAAACCCACCACAATTCGGCGTTTGGCATCTTCGCGCTGAATTTGATTGGGGCCTTCCTTGATTTGAACGTCGGCCAATTGATACAGCGGAATTTGCGTGCCTTGTGGCGTAGGAATCAGCAGGTTTTGAACGGCGGTCACGTCCTTTTTTTGCTCACCGCCGAGGCGCACCACCAAATCAAAGCGTTTTTCACCTTCAAAAACCATTCCGCTGCTTTGTCCGGCAAAAGCCGTATTGACTACCCGATTGATGTCGGCGATGTTGAGATTGTATTGGGCAATGGTATTTCTGTTGTACTTAATAATGATTTGCGGCATTCCCGATACCGCCTCTACGTACAGGTTTTTTGCCCCTTCCACGGTGTTGATGAGTCCGCCCAGTTTATGGGCGTAAGCCGCCAAGGTGTCTAAATCTTCCCCAAAAATCTTACAAACTACGTCTTGTCGTGCGCCCGTCATCAGTTCGTTGAAACGCATCTGAACGGGATACTGAAAACCAGCCGTTACGCCAGGGATTTCGGCCAAGGCCGTTCCCATTTTTTCGGCCAATTCGTTAAAGGTTTTTGCCGAAGTCCATTCGCTTTTGTCCTTCAAAATCACCATCATATCGCTGGCTTCCATGGGCATGGGGTCGGTCGGAACTTCGCCGCTGCCTATTTTGGTCACCACTTTTTCTACTTCGGGAAAACGACTTTTAAGAATATGAGCCGCTTTTTGGGTATTGGCAATGGTAGTCGTTAAGTTACTGCCCGTCAGCACTCGCGTGTCCACTGCAAAATCGCCTTCTTCGAGGGCAGGAATGAACTCACCTCCCAAAGTTGAAAACACAAAAATCGCAAAAACAAAAAGGGAAATGGTAGCGATTAAGACCGTTTTGGGAAAACCAACGACTTTATTCAGCGCAATTTGATAGGCATTTTCTACCTTGGCCATGAGTCGGTCCGAGAAGTTGAGGTCATGTTTGATTTTCTTGCTCAAAAACACCGCACTCATCATTGGAATGTAGGTCAGCGACAGGATAAACGCCCCCAACAACGCAAACGCCACCGTCTGCGCCATGGGCTTAAACATTTTTCCTTCAATACCTTGCAGGGTAAAAATGGGCAGATACACCACTAAAATGATGATTTGACCAAACACAGCGCTGTTCATCATCTTGCCCGCTGATTGATTTACCTCGGCATCCATCTGCGGCTGACTGAGCTGCGCAATGCCGCTAAATTTCTTATTGTGAGAGAGTTGGTGCATGACGGCTTCGACAATAATTACGGCCCCATCCACAATCAACCCAAAATCCAGCGCCCCCAAGCTCATCAAATTGCCGCTGACGCCGAAGAGGTTCATCATAATAATGGCAAACAACATCGCCAACGGAATCACCGACGCCACCAGAAGTCCTGCTCGGAAATTTCCCAGAAACAGCACCAACACAAAAATGACAATCAACGCCCCTTCCAAGAGGTTTTTTTCTACGGTGCCAATGGCGTTGTTCACCATTTTGGTTCTGTCCAAAAACGGTTCGATGATTACGCCTTCGGGCAGGGTTTTCTGAATTTGGGCGATGCGCTCTTTCACTACTTTAATCACCTCGCTGCTGTTGGCGCCTTTCAACATCATCACCACCGCACCCGCTACTTCGCCTTGGTCGTTGTAGGTCATGGCCCCAAAACGAGTGGCAAAACCGATTTTTACGTCGGCTACATCGCCAATAAACAGGGGCGTGCCACCGCTGAAGCTTTTGATGGAAATGTTTTTGATATCGTCCATGCCACCCACCAAGCCTTCGCTTCTAATGTACAAAACGGTGGAAGCTTTTTCGATGTACGAGCCACCCGTGTTTTGGTTGTTGTTTTCGAGGGCTTTGAAAACGTCGTTGATGGTGATGTTATTGGCCTGCAATTTTGCGGGGTCCACTTCGATGGAATACTGTTTGAGTTTCCCACCAAAACTGCTGACTTCGGCCACGCCCTTTACGCCCAACAATTGCCGACGTACAATCCAATCCTGAATGGTACGAAGGTCGGTTTCGTTGTATTTGCCTTCGTAGCCGTTTTTGGGGCGTACCACGTATTGGTAAATTTCGCCCAAACCCGTCGTAACGGGGCCCAATTCAGGTACACCAACCCCTTGAGGAATAACGGATTGTACTTTTTGCAAACGCTCGGCTACTTGTTGGCGTGCCCAGTAAATATCAGTTGCGTCGTCAAAAACGATGGTAACGAGCGACAACCCAAATCTGGAAAAACTACGGATTTCGTGCATTCCCGATATGTTGCTGTTGGCCTGCTCAATGGGAAACGTAATGAGACGTTCAATATCGGTAGCCCCAAAAGACGGAGCAATGGTTATAACCTGAACCTGATTGTTGGTAATGTCGGGAACGGCGTCAATGGGGAGTTTGGTAACTTCGTAAGTACCGTAGCCGAGGAGGGCAATGACAAATAGCCCAATGATGAGTTTATTCCTGACGGAAAACTCAATGATTGAATTTAACATGAAAATGGTATTTAATGAAACAATAGAACACCCTCATCGAAACCGATGAAGGATACAATGCGGATAGCCCGCTCAAAAAAGTTCCATTAAAGGGTTCGGGGGGGGCTGCCAAACAGCCGAAAGATGAGCCGCAAGAATATTAGCGTCAGAATAACACGAAGGTTTTTCTTCGGGGAGAAGGGTGACGCTTAGTGATAAAGGCGTAAAACTCAGAAAGAAGTAAAAAGGAAATTGAAACGAACTGCAATTGTCGTGCGAACGAAAAGGAAGTTGACTGTCTCTTTCGGTATCGCCGTCGTCTGCGTGATTGATGGCGTAGTGATGATGGAGGAATTGAAAAAACGAAAGGGAAGGGTTCTTTTGCTGATGTTCCTGAAAATGAATAACAAGTACCGGCAGCTTCAACAACTGACTGAACTCAGTGGCTGAAAACAGGTAAATAATCAACAAAAGTCTTGAAACAAACATTTTCACGGGGCAAAAGTAATCTTTTTTAAAGATATTTTTTTGATAGGACTTTATAAATGATTTCTATCATATCTGCATCGGGAGAATTGAGACCTACTTTTTGCCGACCGATATAGATTCCGGGTGACTCAATTACTGCTTTTAATTCTTGCGCTAAGAAAACTGAACAAAACAATTGCGCAAACAACCTGTTCATCAATTATAGTATCATTTTATACTATCAACAAAACTAAAAAACCAAAAAATGAAATTCATCAAAAACACCATTTTCGCTTTTGCAGTAAGCTTAGTTGCCGTAAGTGCCATGGCGCAGGACAAAAAAGACGTGGTTGACATTGCCATCGGTTCAGCTGACCATACCACGTTGGTAGCCGCCGTAAAAGCCGCTGATTTGGTAACAACTCTAAAAGGAACAGGCCCCTTTACCGTATTTGCACCTACCAACGCAGCATTTGCGAAATTGCCCGCTGGTACGGTAGAAACGTTGCTGAAGCCTGAAAATAAGGCAAAACTGGCGGGTATTCTTACTTACCACGTAGTAGCCGGAAATTTGGATGCCACCAAAGTGTTAGCCGCCATCAAAGGAGGCATGGGGAAAGTTGTATTGACAACCGTAGCGGGCGGTAAATTAACTGCTTCGATTGAAGGTGGAAAAGTGATTTTGACCGACGAAAAAGGTGCAAAGGCAATCGTGACAGCTACTGATTTGAAAGGCAGCAACGGCGTTATTCACGTGATTGATTCGGTGTTATTGCCAAAGTAATCAGGGACTAATCAAACAAACCGACACAAACGGGCGACAGGAATGGGAACTTTACCCATGAACGTCGCCCGTTTTTTTGTTATTTTAGGGTGGTTTTGGGGTTGACGTACCTAATTTCGCCTTATTTTTCTATTTTTACTGCCGACTCTTTCATCAACCAATTCCTTACCTCCTTATGCTTCTCAACAAACGTCAATTTCTCCAATCACTGACCGGACTGGCCACGATACCAAACATAAACTTAGATTCGCTGCTTCCTTCCATCACCTCACAAACACCCGAGGAAGTAGCTCAAAACGAGGCATTTTGGTCAGAATTACGCAAAGGATTTACGGTAACGAAGGATTTTATTCATCTCGAAAACGGCTATTATGTATTGGCATCCAATGAGGTGTTGGAATCCTTTATTCAGCACATTCGTGACATTAATCCCATTTCGTCATACTACATGCGAACGCGGCAGTTTGATGATAAATTGGAGGTACGGAAACAATTGGCGGAATTGGTCGGAGCGTCGCACGAAGAAGTGGTCATTACCCGAAATACCACCGAGTCATTGGATACCATCATTTCGGGAATGGACTGGAAAGCGGGTGATGAAGCCATCATGGCCATGCAGGATTACGGTGCCATGGTGGATATGTTCAAACAGCAGGCGCGTCGCTACGGAATTGTCAATAAAATCATTTCCATCCCCAATCATCCCACATCGGACGAGGAAATTGTGGAACTGTACGCGCAAGCCATTACGCCCAAAACACGACTGTTGATGGTGTGTCATATCATCAACGTGACGGGGCATATTTTGCCAGTGCAAAAAATCGCCGACATGGCTCATGCCAAAGGAGTGGAAGTTATGGTAGATGGTGCCCACGCCGTAGGTCATTTTGATTTTAAGATTCCTGACCTGCACTGCGATTATTACGGAAGCAGCTTGCACAAATGGTTGGGGTGTCCGTTGGGTGCGGGTTTGTTGTACGTCAAAAAAGACAAAACCAAGCAAATTTGGCCATTAATAGGTGAAACAGGCCATCCTGACGATGATATTCGCAAGTTGAACCATACGGGCACACACCCCGTTCACACGGACTTAGCGTTGGCGGATGCCATCAAGTTCCACCAAAAAATCGGCATTCAACGCAAAGAAGCGCGTCTTCGCTATCTGCAAAGCTACTGGACGGCACAGGTCAGAAACCATCCGGGCATTGTGGTCAATACACCTGCCGACCCCAAACGCCACGGAGCCATCGCCAACGTGGGTGTCACCAAACTCAAACCCGCCGACCTTGCCAAAACCCTCATGGACAAGTACAAAATCTGGACCGTCGCTATTGACTACGCCAACGTCCACGGCGTACGCGTGACCCCGCATTTATTTACCACTACCGAGGAATTGGATACGTTTGTGAAGGCGTTGAAGGAATTGGCGTAATGTTATTAAAATACGTATAACAAACTAAAGTTAGACCGAAGGGCTCCGTTTAAATTGGCACCCCATGTTTTTGATTCCGCCGTATGCGTCAAATTAAGTTCAGCAAGTTGAGCTTCCACCAAAAAATGATTGCTGATGATATAAGCTAATCCAAGACTCGGTCCTAAGCTATAGTTATTGCTCTGTGAAAAACCCGTGTTTGAATTGTTGACGATTTGTTTGGACTCGGCTCTGCCATAATTCAACTGAAACCCGATATAAGGAGTAAAGCGAGCCGGCACAAGGTACTTTCTCGAATAAAGACCTATAGTGTAATTAGTGAAGTAATTTTCATTTTTCTGACCATTGTTATACGTGTTGATACCCTTACGGGTGGAATAACCTAAATACACCCCTACCCTTGTTCTGTCTTTTACAAATTTTCCGATTTGAACATTAACTGACCCTTCATTTTCAGTATCCTGTGCAGTATTTGAATAATTCGGATTCGTATTTTTAAATAAAGACCCATTTATATCAAAACCTCCCCCAAGCACCCAACCTCCTTTTTTTAAAGCCGTTAGCTCTTTGGGCTCTATTTCAAAAGAAGTAGGTTTAATCCAATAGATTAAACCTGCATAAAACGAAGCAGTATTGATGGGAAATGAATTAGTAATCGTCGATACTTCTAACGCCAGATGTTTATTGAAAAAATACAGAGCACCCACTTCAAAAAGAGGCTTTATTGTAAAATTTGACCGTTTTTGGGTATAATCATACGGAAAAGAACTCTCCGTTCTCGTATTTTTTGTTTTGTTAAAATTCCCATTGAAATTTATTCCTCCGCCTACAAAACCCCTCCAGCGGTCTTTTCCAAAATAATAGAGCCCTACCGAACTGAGTGAAACGGTTGTGGGGAGTATGGTTGCAGTTACCTGCGAACCATCGTTTGTCTGATTAAAAATACGATCAAACCCTCCGTATAAAGAGTTACGCCAAACAATGTTATCTTTTACAAACTTTCCATACGAAACTCCTGTCGAAAATGAGAAGTAATTGGATTTCGTTAATGCTTCTTTTGGGTAGGCATTAACAGAATATCCCGTTGAAATATTCCCTGAAATAAATGAATTACCTTTTTCTGTTTGACTGAAGGAGCTGATAGCAAATACAAAGAAGACGAATGTAAAAGTGTGTTTCATGGCGTTGAAAGTGGATAAGTTTACACTAACAACGCCTTTTTGAAGAAAATATTGATTTTTAAATTCTAAAAAATGTTAAAAAAGTACAAGGTTCAAAAACCTTATTTCACTTCAAAAAAATCACCCTTTTTCCAAGTGGGACGTTGGGGATTTTGAGCAATTAAATAGCCAATTAAAAAATTGAGTTGCGCATATTTTCGACCGGCCGACCAATAAAAAGTGCCTCCGCTGAAGTTATCCGCAGGCTTATGGTAGGTGGCTTCACGCCATTTTTTGACCGATTCCAACAAATTGAAATTGGGCAACGAGGTTTTACTGCCGTATTTGATATGCAACGCCGGAATGCCCGCCCGAACAAAACTGTATTGATCGCTTCTCACAAAACGTCCTTCTTTGGGCTCTAAGTCGGGCTCCACGTCCAATTTCAAGGCTTTGGTTGCCTGATTCACCACTTCCTGAAGACTGCTGTGCTCGGCTCCCAATGGCGAAACCGACTCCAACGGAGCGATAATTGTGGGCATATCGGTATTGACATCCGCAACCAACGCTGACTTGGGAACCGTGGGATTCGCGGCAAAATAAGCCGATCCCAAAAGCCCCATTTCTTCGGCCGTTACGATGACAAACAATACCGAGCGCTTCGGCTTTCTCTCCAAACGGGTGTACATTCGAGCCATTTCCAAGGCACACGCTACCCCCGACGCATTGTCGTGGGCACCATTATAAATTGAATCCCCTTCCACTGCTTTCCCGATTCCCAAATGGTCTAAATGAGCCGTATGAACCACGTATTCATTTTTCAATTCGGCATCGCTTCCTTCAATTTTTCCTATCAAATTGTAACTTATAATATCTTCATGCTGAGTACCATAGCTTGCTTGAAGAGTGGAAGAAAGGTAGGCACTCACGTTTTCTCCCTTATCCATTTTATCCCCAATTTTTTCAAAATCCAGTCCTTCGGCCTTCATCAAGTCACTCAGCATTTTGATGGAGATGGAACCGGAAATTTGCAGAGGCAATCCTCGGTGCGTTATCGACCCAACCACTTTTCCATGGTCGTCCATCGAAGCATTTTGTCCGGTAGAAGTCATGGTGTTGGCCTGAGCCTTAAACTGCGTCGTGGTCGTCATATAATTGCAGGTCAAAATTCCAATCGCTCCGTGTTTTATGGCGTATTCCTGCGTCGTAGCGGCATAATTGAGGTGCAGTTTTACATTGGCGGCGAGACTGTCCGGTACTTTTTTCATCACCACCACGATTTTACCTTTTACATCCACGTTGGCATAATCGTTGAAGCCCATTTCGGGGCGGTCAAACCCGGCACCTACAAACACCATCGGCGCTGAAATATCAACCGAAGTCTTTTCGGGATGCGGAAAAATCAAATACTCAGAGCCATATTCCAAGGTTTTCGTCTCTCCGTTTTTCAAATTCATGCGAAGAGACAAGGCGTCTTTTTTCAGAATGGATTTTCTCAAAATCACTTTCTGCGTATATCCGCCTCCTTCGCCTGCGGGAATCAACCCCATGGATTTGAATTGACCGCTCACATAATCCACCGCCATTTGATACCCTTCCTGTCCCGGCAACCGTCCTTTCAACTTATCATCTGCTAAAAATTGAACGTGTGCTCTGATTTGGTTGGAATCTATTTTATTCAACGATTTCAGCAACTTTCGGTTGATAACTTTCTGGGAATGAACAAAGAAAGGCAGGAGTAAAAGCAGTAGCAGTTTTTTCACTTGGGAAGTTTTGAGCGTAGGTATCCAACTGCAAAAGTAGAGGATTTGAAGAAAAAATAACTATACAAATGAGGAGGGAGGCAACGGCCCCATGATTTTATTGCGGTGAATGGTCTTCCCTCTGTTTGAAAAATTGCTTTCCCCAAATCGGGCCAGGGAGGCAGTACTAAATTTCCTTTAAAAAAGCCTTGAGTGACTATTTCCCTGTCTCATCCAAATAGTTGATTACGCTTGTTGCGATATGAAAGGCAAAGGGGACAGGCACGCTGTTACCTACCTGTCTTGATTGCTCGCTTTTAGGCCCATAAAAAATATAATCATCAGGATAGCCCTGTATTCTTGCCATTTCGCGTATTGTTACTCTTCGGTGTTCGGTTGGGTGATAGTAATGGTCATTGTTATTGTGGACAATCGTTGGACTTACCTCATTGAGATGTAATCTTCTCATTGCTCTTTTTAAATCCGAGTTATTTTGTAATTCCACTGGGCAGTCTTTCATAGAACCGCCTTGAGGTATGTATTTTATCCTATTCTCATTGAGAGTAGAAAGTTTTGCAATGTCATGATTATAGTTATTGCCATTTATGGGTTTATTCAACAGCACGTCACCTACCGTTTTATATCGTCCAAACAAAGGCGGATTGACCACCGGCGGCGGATAGTCATAGGTAGAAGTTACGTTTTTTTTTGTTCCAACAATGATCGTTCTTCTTCTGCTTTGGGCTGTTTCGTAATCCTTCGCATTCAATATCTTGTATTGTACCTTATATCCCTGATGTTCAAGTTCTTGCAAAATCATTGTAAGGACAGCCCCCTTTTCCAGAGTAACCATCCCTGATACATTTTCCATAACGAAAATAGTGGGATTGGATTCCGATAAAATGCGGGCATACTCTTTAAAAAGCCAGTTTCGCGGATCATCAAACGACCTGTTGGGATTGGCAGTGGAAAAGCCCTGGCAAGGCGGTCCTCCTATTACTATATCTGCCTGGGGCATATTTTTTAGTTCTCTTATATCCTGACAAAGAATATGATTTCCAATATTTTTAGCATACGATTCACAGGCGTATTTATTGATGTCATTTGCCAACACTATTTCTGCACGGTTGGTTGCCAAAAAACCCAAATCTAACCCTCCGCTTCCGGAAAACATGGAAACTACACGGTACTTCTTCTCTTTACCCATTATCTATTGTTACATCCAATATGAACGTCTTTCCGCATTTAATTGCCTCAAAATTACTGAAAATACTATACGAGCAGTGTTCTATTCCCTTTAGTACCCTATCCTGCTAATTTTACAGGTCACTACATTGTCCAGTTGAAAAATTGCTCTTCCAAATCGGGCTATAAATTCAGTGCTAAAATTCCCTTAAAACGAATGCTGCTCTACTGCCCAATGCCTTGAAAAATAGGTTGCAAGTGATATTTTTGATTTTTCGAAAGGCAGGCCTGAATGTTTCTGAATTCGATTATTCTTTACTATTTGTTTTTATAATTAATACTGAACCGACTTTAATTTTTGAGCGCCGTATTTCTTGCTTAATGGCAAATTGAAACTCTTCATCTATACCCGATGGGTTATAAAATTCTCCTTTATCATTTATAAAATACATTGCTTTTTCAATTCCAGAATTAGATTCTAATAAGTCCATCACTGTTTGGCTATCCATTTCCAATTGATTATCAATAAAAAACAGTTGTAACCCGGTTGCTAAATTTACTTGGTTCATATTTGGCGCGAAGACCCATTGAGAATTGTTAGAATTATTGCTAAAAGAGTTAATTGAGGTCTTATGAACGACAGGATAATCACCCATATCATTTATAGAAAATTTCATCTTAGGTATGGAATCGATTTTAGGCGCATTTTTTTGGCAAAGAGCCAAATGGCAAAAAGAAACGAAGAAAGTAAGGATTATATATTTCATAGCCTATTTGCTTTTTAAACAAGAAACATTGATATAAAACTACAGTCCAGCACTGAAATAAAATTTCAGTGAGGCAATTATTTTTTATCTTTTTTAAAGAGAAAAATACTTTTGATACCGCCGCTCCCACAATAGCCAATAGTACTATCCCATACAGCACCATACGTAGACCTTACCCTTACCTGAAGTAGATAGAGCGGGGCCGCTGCTGCGGTTAGTGGTGTTTTCTAAAAAAGTATCGGGTCGGACCGTTGCTACGGAGGATTTGAGGCATTGATTTGTTTTTTTAGAATTATGCGTTAATTTTGTTTTATACATCTAATTATTTTAAACGATGTCTTCGCCACTTACTACTCCGCAATTGGAGCTCTTACAGATGTTTTCGCGACCCGTTGATGAGGCCGATTGGATAGCTATCAAGCAACTCATTACCAATTATTTTGGACAAAAAGCCATTCAAGAAGCTAACAAAATATGGGACGAACAACAATGGAACAGTGATACAGTAGAAACCCTGCTATCAGCCAATCTCCGTACTCCTTACAAGAAATGACCCATGTTGTTTTAGACACCAATGTTTTGTTGGTTTGTGTATCCGACCGCTCACCTTATCATCTTATTTTTAAGGCGTTTTTGGAAAACAAATATACACTTTGCGTTACCACCGACATTCTTGATGAATACGCCGAAATTTTGACACGCTTCTCCGGTCTTGCATTAAGTAATCTTGTACTTGAAACCATTGAAAATGCCCCCAATACGCGCCTTATCACACGATATTTTGCCTTTGATTTGATAAAAATCGACCCGGACGACAACAAGTTTGTAGACTGTGCCATTGCTTCCAACGCCGATTTTATTGTTACGCACGACAATCATTTTAATGTCCTCAAAACTACCCTTTTTCCAAAAGTTACTATTTGTAACGCCAACCAATTTTTAGAAATCTTACGTGTGTAGTGGGCGGCACCATGCTATACAGCAGCATAGAGAGCGCCTTTATCTGTGGTAGGTAGAGGCGGGCCGCCGCTGCGGTGAGTGGTGTTTTCTAAAAAAGTATCGGAGCGGACCGTTGCTACGGAGAAAAAAACCAGATCTAACCCTCCGCTCCCGGAAAACATGGAAACTATACTGTACTTCTTTTCTTTACCTATTCTGTGTATCGTTACATCCAACCTTTGCCTCAAAATTACTGAAAATACAAAACAGGCCGTGTTCCTTTCTCTCTAATACCATAATCACCATTACCCATTTTCAGTTTCTTTATTGCCCAATCCCATTTCACCTCACCTTTCATATTTATACCTCCCTTCCTCCCGGTATTTTTACCCCCCTCTGCGCTTTTATGGTTTGTTAGTTCAAACGTGTTAAAAGAATGAAAAAGCGTCTTTTGCTGAGTTGGTTATGGATAGGAATCGTTGGGACAATTGCCGTGGCGCAGGTGCCGGGTGCGGTGGTGGCGTACAGTCCGGCTTCGTCGGGATTGTACATTGGTTCGCCGAGTCTCTGCATTTTACAAAATGGTGATTACCTGGCCTCACATGATTTGTTTGGCCCTAAATCCAGTGAATTTGAACACCCCGTTTCGCGCATTTATCGCTCTTCCGATAAGGGCAAAACGTGGGTTCAAATTTCTGAAATCAACGGGCAATTTTGGTCTAAACTCTTTGTGCATCGGAATGGACTGTATTTTCTCGGCACAAGCAAACACCACGGCAACACCATCATCCGAAAATCTGCGGACAACGGCGTTACCTGGACCGAACCCACCAACGGCGAAACTGGATTGCTTTTGGCGGGTGAATACCACTGCGCCCCCGTGCCGCTCATCGAACACAACGGGCGATTGTGGCGAGCCATGGAAGATGCCATGGGGCCCATCAAAAAATGGGGCAAGCGCTACGGCGCTTTTATGATGTCTATCCCGTTGGAAGCCGACCTGATGAAAGCTGCCAACTGGACCCACAGCAATGTGTTGCCGTTTGATTCTACGTTGTTGGGCGGGAATTTCGGCGCGTGGATTGAAGGAAACGCCGTGGTCACTCCCGAAGGGCAATTAGTCGATATTTTGCGGGTGGACGACAAATCGACGTTGGAAGAAAAGGCCGCTTTTGTACACATCAGTCCCGATGGAAAATCCGCCACTTTCGACCCTGCCACGGGATTTGTGCCTTTTCCGGGAGGGAGCAAAAAATTCACGATTCGCTATGACCCCAAATCCAAACTGTACTGGACCCTTTCTAACTATATTCCGCAGGAGGTCAAAGCAGCCAATGCGGGTAAAAATCCCGCGAGTTTGCGAAATACGCAGGCACTTTTCAGTTCCAAAAACCTGCTGAAATGGGACCTGCGACGCATTGTATTGCAACATCCCGAACCCATCAAACACGGTTTTCAGTACGTGGATTGGCTGTTTGAAGGGAAAAATATTGTTTTTCTCTCCCGCACCGCTTACGACGACGGCGTGGGTGGCGCTCACAACAACCACGACGCCAATTACCTGACGTTTCACCGAATCAGGAAATTCAGGAAAATACCGATTTTGGAGTAAAAAGTAGTAACATGTAAACCCCGTACTTGAAATAGCAATAGACCTAAACTTAGTATTAACAGTATTTTTAGGAATACAGAACGGTCCGCCGTTGCGGTATCACAGAGTGCTTCACAGAGTTACACAGAGAGCATAAAACTCAGTGAAACTCCGTAATTTTTTAAACTCTGCGTAACTCTGTGTTATAAAAAAACAAAGACGATATCACTTAAAATTTCTTATTAATTACAACCTAAAAAATGAAAACCACTTTTCAATCAGGCGCCTCTCAAGGTCGCTTGGCTTCGCTCGATGCACTTCGCGGTTTTGATATGCTCATGATTTCGGGCGGCGGCGCTTTCCTTTCCCTGATGGGAGGCAAAACCAACATCGCCTTTATTGATGCCGTGGCGGCGCAGTTTCATCATCCCGATTGGAACGGCTTTACTTTCTACGATTTTATCTTCCCTTTGTTTCTGTTTATGGCCGGCACTTCGCTGTCTTTTAGCTTGCGAAGCGGCTTGGCCAAAGGTATTTCTAAAGCAGATTTGGCTAAAAAGGTGTTTAAGCGGATGCTGATTCTTTTCTTTTTTGGCATTTTAGACAAAAACGCTCCGCTCGATATTTTTGACCCGGCCCACATTCGTTACGGAACCGTACTGGGACGAATCGGCATTGCCACATTTATTGCCGCTTTGCTTTATATGAATTTTTCGTGGAAACAAATGCTGTTCATCGCGGCGGGAATTCTTATTTTGTACTTTGCCGCGTTGATGCTCATCCCTGCTCCCGGCTTCAGCGCCGGCGACCTTACCTTTGAAGGGAATTTGGTAGGCTGGCTCGACCGCAATTTTATGCCCGGGCGTTTGAAGCAAACCACTTACGACGAACTGGCCATGACGACTCAGCTTTCGGCCACGTGTTTAACTATTTTTGGCTGTTTGGCGGGAGATTTGTTACAGAAAAGACTGCCGGTCAACAAAAAACTATCGCAATTGGCATTAATGGGAATCGTTGGAATCGGGGTGGGTTTGCTTTGGTCGCTTGGGTTTCCGCTCAATAAACACCTGTGGTCCAGCTCGTTTATATTGGTTACTGCCGGAATGTCCTGCCTGTTGGTGGTGCTTTTCTATTGGGTCATTGACGTGAAAAAATATACCCGTTGGGCTTTTTTCTTTAAGGTCATCGGCATGAATTCCTTGGTCATTTATCTGCTTTGCCGTTTTGTAGATTTTGGTAAGTCTTCCCAACTGCTCTTTGCGGGACTGTATAATCATTTACCCGAAAAATGGCACGAAGTATTTAATGCCTTAGGAGGTTTAGCGCTCGTTTGGTTGGTTTTATACGTGATGTATCGCCACAAGATTTTTGTAAAATTTTGAACCAAACCTATGAGGTCCGAAAATCATCGTTTATCAGACCTCATAGGTTTATCGAAACAAATCCTCATAATGCGCCGAAGGCTCCAAAATCCCGGCACTTTGGGCATAAAACGTGGCGTCCGTAGGATACACTCCCTTTTGTGTTTTGGTCCACGTTGCTCCTGCTTTGGGGTGGTAGGACATGAGTCTGTCCCAATTCTTATAGTACTGATGCCCGTTGGTTTCCTGTAATCCAATCGACATATTGGGAAAAGGCGACAAGCGAGCTGCCACCGATTTATTCCAATCAACCAAAATTGGGTTGACCGTCAGGTCCGCGCAAAAGCAGGGGACTTTCTTTTCATAGGCATACTGAACGATTTTCATCGTCATACTCAGGGTTTTAGCAATGGCTTTCACGGCAATGGCCGAATATCCCTGCTCTATCCGTCGGGCGGCGTCTTCTACAGTATGGGCGCTTTCGTCGGCGGCCACTCGTACGCCCATATCCCCCACGTAAACCTCGTTGCTTTCTTGAAACGGCTCTTCAATCACCGCTATTTGTTCAAAAGCGCCGATTTTTTTGGCATGGTCTAAAAAGCGCAGCATTGTATCTTTTTGTTCATAACGGCCGTTGGCGTCAAAGTAATAGGGAATTTTTCCGCTCTTGGTGTAGGGCGTTTCGTAATGCCCGATGGTCTTGTGCAAAGTTGTCAAAAAGGCAATGTCTTTTTCGAGCATTTCTTTCTGCGTCCCTGCCGCGCCCGTTTTGAGTTTCATGATAAAATATCCTTCATCGGCGGCGGTTTTGATGCGTTCGGCAGTCGTTCCTACGCTAAACGATGGAATACTCGCTACCTTCTCGTGGCGGTACGACAATCCAGGACGGTAGGCGGCAGGAATCATTTCATCAAACGTATTCATTTTGTTTTCGTGGGCATAAAGCAGCCAAGCCGCGTTGTCTACGCACACCAACGAATTGAGGGCAAAGGTTTTACGCAAATCAGTAATCCCCGTAATCTTTCTTCCGTAATTCAGGACTTCGGGCAAAACAGCATCCAACAGTTGGACCGGATTCGTAAATGAATTTCCCTTTATCAGTTGCAACGCTCGTTCGCTCATGGCGTACATGAGGGCATTACCTGCGCTTTCGGAATGCCCTGCGGCCACTCTCGCATCCGACCAAAGCACGCCCTGCGTTCCCAATCCTACCTTTCTTACGCCTGATTCGGATTCCAGCATAGCTACCGCTTGCCAACTGTCGGTAATGGCACCACCTTTGAAACGATACGCGTTAAGGGGCTCGCGTTCAAAATTGGCATCCACGTTTTTGATGCGAATGGGATTCTCTTTTTTTTCCATAAAGGATAATTCGGTCATGCCCAGCGCCATTGCTGAACCCGTATATTGGACAAATTCTCTTCGATTCATGACTAATTTTTGATAAAGAGGTAGATTAATTGGGAATTGCATTCAACGTATACCAAGTTTCCGACGACCACAGCGACTGGCCTCTGTTGCTTTTGAGATTATCCGGCAAACGGAAATAAACGACGTGTTTCTCTTTCAGGTTCGGGATTTCCAGATACACCTTTGTTCGGTCTTTGGACACTTGTATTTGAGTGATTTCCATTTGCTCCAAATCCATTTTAGGGCCGCCGTAGTTTTTCGTAGCATTATACCACCATTGCTGCACCAAAAAATCAGAAGGCTGAAGGCTTTTTCCTATTTTCAGCGGTTCAGTAAATTCTATCTCAAAACCGTGAGGTTGAGCACGTACCGCCAACATTTCAAACGTCGATTTTCCGTTGTATTTCAACCGTTGCAGGCCGCTGAGGCGTTCTTTCCAACTCCATCCACCGCCTTCCATTCCGACTTCACCCAAGTACAATGCCCCGTCAGTTCCCCAGCGCATCCGATTGATTCCTGCCTCAAATCCCTGCGAAAACCGAAAAACCGCGCCTTGGTATTCGCCGTTGATTTTTTCCAAAAAATCGCGCTGAATTCCGCCGTGGGTCACGTCTCCGTGCAACATTTGGCCTTTGTAAGGACCTTCGTGCACCAACACCGGCTCAGAAGGGGAGTTTCCAATTTCGTCTTCGGGTAACCAAATAGCGGGTAGTGCCATCGGAGGGGCTGCTTCGTCACTGAGCCATCCCCAAGCCATGCCGTGGTAGTCGCCTTTTTTAACGTGAATGAATTTATTCCCCGGCAGCCATTGCCCCTGATTGTCAGTCACAAATAGTTCATTATCCACACCCAATCCAATACCGTTTGGTGTACGCAATCCATAATTAACGGATTCAAAACTGCCGTCTTTGCTGATTTTCAGAGTTCGACCACGGTCAGGCAGTTGTTTTTCATCGGGTTTGAGGCGCATCGCCATCGAAAGAGTGACGTAAAAATGATTGTCTTTGTGGACCAACCCAAAAGCAAACTCGTGAAAATCAGCCGTTACGCCCCAACTATTGCACACCACTTGGTATTCATCAATGAGTTCATCTCCGTCTACATCAACGAGTTTGGTGAGTTCCTGCTTTTGTAACACATAAATTTCACCGTTTACCACTTCGATGCCGAGCGGCTCGGCCAAACCCGATGCAATGCGTTTTATCTTGATTTTACTGCTATCGCCCGTGGTTACGCCATCCAACACATAGACACCGCCCACTTTGTCCCAAGTCGTGACCAACAAGCGCCCATCGGGCAAAAAAGCCATGGCCGCTACGCGCGGTTTGAAATTTTTGGAATGCAATGTACTCAGGTCATAACTCGGATGAACGCCTTGAAGCGCCATTCCAAAACCGGGCTTATTCACTCGCGGAACAGCCTGTGTTTTTTTAGTGGAAACGGCAGGGGTAGCTACGATGGTTGCTTTGGGTTTGAGGGTAAAAATATAACCGACGATGGTTCTTAACGCACTGTCCGGCAGTAAGGCGTGCGAATTCATTACGCCCGTCCCCCACACACCCGTTCCTCCATCCCTGATTTTGGTGACCAAATATTCTACCGATTTTTTATCATTGGGGTAGCGTTGAGCAATCCGCTGAAACGCGGGCCCCACTTCATTTTCTTCTATCTTGTGACAGGTAAAACAATCGCTTTTTTCCATCGACGCCCTGCCGGCATGAACAAATTTTACGGTGGGTTTAGGTGGAAATTGCTCGGGAAGCGGTTCAAAGTAAGTTGTATTATTGGTCGTTGTATTGGCGTTCAATGAAAGGATTGTACCTGCTGATTTTAAGAAAATGGATACGCCATTCGGTACGTTTGACGTTTTAAAAAGGCGCTCTAATCCCGGCTTGCCCGTTTTATCTTGCACAAACTCGGGTCGTTCTTCAATGAAAATTGTGTCTTTTGTAGTTAAAAAAAGCGCATATTTCAGGTAAATTTGATTGTTTTTGAAGGTATATCCCCGATGCATGATGCGAGAAAAAACTTCCTGACCGTTCAGTTGCGCACTCCATTGGAAGGATTGAAGGCTATCCGAAAAATAGGCTGTCCCCCAGGAAGTAGGTTGAATTTCTTTTTTGTCGGTGTAGGCCGCGCCTTCCATAGACACGCCGCCTTTCCACACTTTGTAGAGTTTGCAATGAGCTAAATCGTAAGCCGCGTAAAAGTCAGAATTTAAGGCCAACGTGAGCATTCGAGGCTTTTTGTCCAACACCGAGCGGAATGCCCACACATCAAGCGGACGTTGCTTTGCTTCTTCTTTGGGAAGGTGGCTTGCGGTAAAAAAGGCAACCACAGCCACCGATATAATCACATTGAATAAACCGACTTTCATAGAATGCAAACGTTCTGAATGGCATTGATTTAGACACAATGCCATTTTGTAAGGAAGTCATTTTTTGCGCCTATATACTTGTTTAAGAACAAGGCAACAAGACCTTAATCAATTTGTTAAACCTACCAAACCTCGAAAAAGATGTGTAAATTTGCCAATAACATACATAGGAGGCATTTGAAATGAAGGCAAAATACATAAACCCTTTTACAGACTTTGGATGCAAAAAAATCTTTGGAGAAGAAGCAAGTAAGCCCCTATTGATTGACTTTTTAAATGCCCTGTTGCCTCAATCTAACAAAATCATTGATTTAACTTTTAAGAATTTAGAACAACTTGGGCAAACGGATACTGACAGAAAAGCTATTTATGAGATTTATTATGAGAATGAAATTGGCGAGAAATTCATAGTTGAACTTCAGAAAGCTAAACAAAATTATTTTAAAGAAAGAACCATCTACTATTCAACTTTTCCAATAAGAGAACAGGCCGAAAAAGGGGAATGGAAGGGTCCGACCCCTCGGTATAATCTAAAGGCCGTTTATTGTATCGGTATTTTGGATTTCACTTTTGAAGATTACAAAAATGAGCCTGAACAGAGTGGAGTAGTACATACCATTAAACTCAAAAACCACAATGGCAAGGTTTTTTATGACAAATTAACGTACATTTATCTTGAAATGCCCAATTTCAAGCAGACAGAAAATGAATTAAATACGAGATTGGACAAGTGGTTATTTTTCATTAAATATTTGGAAGATTTCCAAACAATACCATCCATTTTTACAGACGAAATTTTCACAAAAGCCTTTGAAAAAGCAGAACTTGCAAAATTTGGACAAGCTGAATTAGACAGTTACGAAAACAGTTTAAAAACTTACCGAGACCTCAAAGGCGTCATTGAAACCGCTTTCGACGAAGGCATTATATCGGTGGCTAAAAAATTAAAACAGAAAGGAATGGAAATTGAGTTTATAATTGAAATGACAGGTTTGCCCAAAGAAAAAATTGAATTGCTTTAGTAAAGTTACTCATTTAATTTACCGCTTTTAAACTTCTGATTTTCCCAATTTCTGCACACTAAGAACTCGCTATTTCTTCCTTGATTTCCGAATAGGCTTTCCGTACTTTTTCATCATTTCTTCGGCGTGATTGCGCCGAACATTGACTTTTTGATTCTTTTCAGATTTTACGTGAAACGCTCCGCCGAAGGTCTCACTTTTGATGATTTTTACTTCGGGAATTTTCAGGTAGCTTCTCGGAATTTCTTCGCTGATGAGTTCATCCGAAATTTCTAGATGTTTGGGCAAAGGCCGTACTGGAATGGGTTGTTGCATCAGGTTTTCAATCGCTTCCTGTTGCTCTTTTTCATTTTCTGTAATAAAACTGATGGCAATTCCTTTTTTATCCACGCGTCCTGTTCTTCCAATGCGGTGAATATAAGTTTCGGGATGTTCGGGCATATCGAAATTGATAACGTGCGACACCTCTACCACATCCAATCCCCGGGCAATAATATCGGTGGCAATCAGAACCCGACATTCCCCGCTTTCAAATCGGTTGACGGCTTCAAAACGCTGCGTTTGGGCTTTATTAGAGTGAATAACACCCAATTGTTCGCCAAACTCACGGCCCAATTGTTCATACACTAAATCAGCTAAGTGCTTGGTAGCGACAAAAACCAGTACTTTGACCATGTCGGGGTCGTGTCCCAGCAAAAGCTCTAATAAGTTTACTTTTGTATTAAAATTAGGAACGTCATAGGCCATTTGGTAAATATTTTCCAACGGAGTACCTGCGGGCGTGGCTTCTACTTTTACGGGGTGGTTAAAGTAGGTTTGCATTAACTCCTCCACTTCATCGGTAATGGTAGCCGAGAATAGCAGGTTCTGCCGTTTAACGGGCAACGTATCCAAAATGAGTTTCAGCTGCGCCCGAAAACCCAGATTCAGCATTTCATCCGCTTCGTCAATAACGAATTTTTTTATGGCTTTGGGCTTTACCACTCCACTCGCCAACAAATCAACCAAACGTCCCGGCGTAGCCACCAAAATATCTACCCCATTTGACACTTCGGCCACCTGCGGTTTTAGGTTGACACCTCCATACACCCCAACAACCAGTAAATTCATGTACTTGGTCAGTTTTTTAGCCGATTCTACGACCTGAACCACCAATTCACGCGTGGGTACAATGATAACCAATTGAGGAATCTTCTCTTTTGAGAATTGAAATTGGCGCAAACAGGGCAAAAGATAAGCGAGGGTTTTTCCCGTACCCGTTTGGGCGATTCCGTAGACGTCTTTGCCAGACATCACCACCGAAAACACCTTTTGCTGAATGGTGGTGGGGGTGGTGTAGCCTAAGTCGTCTAAGGCATTTAAAAGTGATTTATTCAGATTTAATTCGTCAAAAGTCATACTGGAAAGTGTAAAATATAGGGGTGCAGTATTTAATGTGGACTGCCAACTGTGGACTGTAAACTGTGGACTACTTACTTATTTCTCAGGCAAATGGACTTCGGCCATCATGCAGCGTGCCGAGCCGCCGCCGTTGCCTTCAATAATCGACAAATCGAAGTGTACCAATGCTGCGTAGTCGTCGATTTCGTCGCGCTGTTTATGGGTAAGTGATTCAAACGCCTGCGTGGACATAACCAATAGTTTTTCACCGCGTTTGTTATTGACCAACAGCATATTACCCGCAAAACTATTCATTTGTTCCAACGTGATTTCAATGACTTGCTTGCCCGTTTTTTCGAGTTCGTCACGCACCATCAATCGCTCGTCGAGGTCATTGATGGATTGCAAACACACCACGGCAAAAGAGTCTCCCATGCACATCACCACATTGGTGTGATACACGTCTTTTCCGGCGGCATCAGTCGCATTAAACTTCACTACTTTATAACCCGTAGCTTCAACAAAAGCGTCCAATACCTCGGCATTGGTACGAGGCGACAAACAGGCATAAGCAATTTTATAACGACGGTCGAGCACCATACTGCCTGTGCCTTCCAAGTAGTTTCCTTCCTTTTCAAAGTGTGTCAAATCAATGATTTGCTCCACCTGAAAATTACTCTTGAGATCTTCAATAATATCCATCCGACGCTCCAACCGGCGATTGACTGCCTGCATCGGATACAAAACAATCTTACCGCTTTGGTGAAAAGAAATCCAATTATTCGGAAATATAGAATCCGGCGTGTGAGGCTCTTCCGTATCTTCATAGACCATCACATCCACACCGGCAGCTTTGAGATGCGCTACCATGTTGTCAAATTGTTCCAAAGCGTCTTCTTGAGCCACGTCTTTGGTCTTAGCAGCTATTTCCGCATCCTGAAAGGCATTGCTTTCTGCTGTTTCTTCATTGAAACCAAATCGCACCGGACGAATCATCAAAATATGCGACGTAGCCTGCGGCTGCATTTTATGCGTTATTTCCACTTTTTTACTGATTTATTAGGAAAACATATTAGAAACTTCAAACTGATTTTACCCTAAAGTTAATGATAAAACTAAGGAATTAAAACTAAAAACTGTCACGGAAAATAGGCAGACTCATGCAGTGAGAACCTCCTCGTGCCCGTGAAAGCTCAGCCGAAGGCAACATAATAAACGTATTCGTAAGCGTATCGGGTGATGAAATTCCTGCCTCAAATTCATCCAACAAATCTTTGGCGCGAATTGTCCGAAAACCTGCCGTACGGAACGCTTCTAAGGTTTTATCATTGCGGTCATAACCTATTACCACTCCATCTTTCAGCGCCAATAAGTTGCAGGAATCCGTCCATTGCTCGCGGGCACCAAACGGAAATTCATTGTTTCCCGAATAAATAAACTGCACCGGGTCACTGCAACCCAAGTCGTTTTTGCTGATGTCGGTCAGCAAGTCTTCCAAGTTCTCGATTTCGGTAGGTTTGTTTTCCCAACCTTTATTAAACTGCATGATTTGCAGGCGGTCGGGGTCTTCTTTGGGGGCAAAAAAATGCAGCACATCACGTTTTTTTGCTTCGTCACCCTGCCTTGCAATGGAACCCAACAGTACCCACATATTGCGTTTTACCTGCGTAAAAACCGTATCAATGTGCATATAATCGCGCTTTTTGGGAATTTTCACCACCGTAATGGTATCCACTACATTTCGCTCAAACAACACTTTCATTACCTGTTGTGCGGCGTAAAGCGTGGTGCGCTCGCTGCACCCAATCAACAAGTGGCGCGGCGCCACCATCATCACATCTCCGCCTTCGAGCGTAGAGCGGTGATAATCACTTTTCAGTTCATCGTCCGTCAACAAAAAATGGTGTTCGTTGTCGGGAATTTCGATGATGTTGTTGCGCTGTTGTTCAAATTTTGGGTGGTAAAAGAAAATGTATTGGGTCAAAAGCGACTCACGGGTACGCGCTGTTTTGGCAGGCTTATTGAGCAAAACATAGTCATTGATGACAATTCCAATGTCTCGCGTAAAGATAAAATTAGGCAACGGCGCAAAAATCATGTGTTTATCAGGCAACGAGCCCGAAATCAGGATTTTGGCTAATTCTACCGAATGATATTCTTTCAATTTTTGCTGAATTTTGAACGAACATCTTTCTACCGCACAAATAGACGCAATCAATTTGGTACGTACCGAATCATCTTCCAAAATCTCCGCCAAAAGCTTTTGAATATCAATCACTTTATCAGAGTTGAAATACGTAGGGCTGTCGGGTTTATAAAAAGCACGGGACGTATCCGCATCAATGTCTTTTAGTTTTCCTTTAATTTTCTCAGGGTCAAGAAAATACAGTAAAATCTTAACGTAATAATCGTATTCCTCGCGGCGCATGGTATCCAAATGCACAATGTCTTCAAACAGCCAGTCCTGCGCTTTGGAAGGAACTACTTTCCCCAATCCTCGGTCAGGACTGTGAATGAGGAGTTTGCGAAGTGTACCAACTTCTGAAGAGACTTTAAACTGATTTTCAGGATTCATAAAAAAATCGGTAGTTAATATCTGTCAATCGCTATTCAAAACGCTGAGTGGAAAGCAATGGATACAGATAATGATGAAGGTTTATTTTTGTTTTTCGCAAAATACAATTTTGACTCAAAATAAATAATCAATGAATCAAAACAACTTTAAATGCTCTTTTTTAGAAAAAAATTTCCCTAAAAAAGAGCATTTAAAAATCATTTCAACAGTTGACAATTTACTGAACGGACACCGCCTGACTTGCGTAATATACTTGCTTCGAAACACGGTCAAAGGTAAAATCTAAACGTCCGAGACTTGCTCCGCCCCAACCGGCCTGATTGACCAGAATCTGCTTTCCAGCTTGATTTTTCAATACCGTAGGGGTGTCCAAAAACGTATGAGTGTGTCCTCCGATGATCAAATCAATGTCTTTGGTCTGAGGTGCCATGATCAAATCTGAGACTTCGTCGCCGGTCATTTTGTAGCCCAAGTGAGAAAGGCAGACGACTAAGGTGCATTTTTTCTCATTGCGCAGAAAAGCAGCCGTTTCGTTGGCTACTTTAATCGGATCAAGGTATTTGATTCCGCCAAACAGCTTTTCGGGGATGAGTCCCTGTGGGTTAATGCCCAATCCAAATACACCAATTTTCACGCCGTGTATGTTAAAAATCTTGTACGGCTGCCCCAATCCCTGCATGGCGGTATTGGTAAAGTCATAGTTGGCCACTAACACCGGAAATTTAGCATAGTCTTTGATTTGTTTTACGTACAAATCAATCCCCCCGTCGAAATCGTGGTTTCCCATCGTAACGGCATCGTAGCCCATTTGGGTCATCAATTCAATTTCAGGACGGCCTTTGTAGAAATTAAAATAGGGAGTTCCCTGAAAAATATCACCCGCGTCAAAAAGCAGGATATTGGGCTCTTCCGACCTGATTTTAGTTAAAATTCGTGCTCTATTCACCACGCCGCCGCGCCCTGCCAATCGGTCCGTTTTTGGAAACGGCTCCAAACGGCTGTGTTGATCGTTGGTATGGAGAATGGTGATTTTTAGGCTCGTAGCATTGGTCTCTGCCCAGCTTTCCAGCGGCCATTGTCCCAGTGCTACTGCGCCGCTTACACCCATTATATTTTTGAGAAATAGTCTTCTTTGCATCTTAGTTTGTCACCCTGAAAGGGTCTGCTTGTGTTCGATAGTATTGAATTATAAGGCGGCTATGCGTTACGCCAAAACCGGGTTTAAAATCCTGTAAAAGTTTCTTAGTGTACGACAGTCCGACCGTCTTTTTTAGGAGCAATTTCCTGATTTTGTTGCCCTTTGCGACGCAGGTAATCAGCAATGGAATCGCGCATCAGGTAACGAAGGATTTGGAAGCCTTTATTGTCTTTTACAATGGCTGCCATGTCACTGCTTATGGCCATGTAATCGCTGGTAATGAGCGTATACGTGCCTTGCAAATCCAACGGCTTTCCGCCAATGAGTACTTCGGTTGGTTTGTTCGAAGCTTTGTCAATTACCAGTTTCAAACCCGATTGCGGCTCTTTGCGCTGCGCCAAATAATCGATGACTTTTTTCATAGTTTCTCCCGAAAGGGTAATGGCTACCAGCTCATTATCAAAAGGCATCACTTCAAATACGTTGCCCATTGTGATATTCCCGGCAGGAAAATCTGTCCGAATTCCGCCGTTATTAGTAATCGCTACGTCCACGGGTTTACCGTAACGTTCCTGACCCATTTCCCGCATAATATCCGCCATCAAATTCCCTAATTCCGACTCGGGTATTCCTTTGCTTAACCTACGCGGCGACTTTACCAGCACAGTATTCATCTGAGCATCCAGGCTGTCACGATACGGTTTGAGATAGGAAGCAATCTGTTGGGAAAGGGCACTTACGGGTGCAGAAACGGTATCACTTACCGTTACGAGTCGCAAGGTGCCGGGTTTACTGATAAAATAATGGGTACAGGAAGAAAGGGAAAGGGCAATCAGCGCTATCGAATATAAAATTTTTCTCATCGTTTTCAGTTTGTTTTTAACTCTTTATCCTACCACTTTCAGCTCTCTTTCCAAAGATTCCTGACTTTCGGCGACAACGCGTTCGTAAAAAGACTCGTACTGCGGTAAAATATTGGCTAAATCAAATTCCTTCGCTCTTGCCAATGCGTTTTCTTTGAAACGCGACAGATTTTCATCCTGAAGAATATATACGGCATTTTTTACCATGTCATCAATATCACCTACATTACTCATAAAACCGGTCACGCCTTGAATATTCAATTCAGGCAAACCGCCGGCGTTGGAGGTAATCAGCGGAACTTCGCAGGCCATCGCTTCCAAAGCCGCCAATCCAAAACTTTCGGTCTCGGAAGGCATGACAAACAAATCTGCTACCGACAATACTTCTTCAATCGCGTCCAAGTTACCCAAAAAACGAACACACTGCATCAAATCCAAATCGCGGCACATATTTTCGATTTCGTTGCGCTCCGGGCCATCTCCTACCAACAAAAGTTTGCTCGGAATGAGATTTTTGACTTTGTTGAACATCAAAACAATATCTTGAATACGTTTTACTTTACGGAAATTGGAAGTATGAACGAGTAATTTTTCTCCATTGGGACAAATCGCCAGTTTGAAATGGTCTTTCTTTTGTTTCTTGAAACGGCTTAAATCTATGAAATTCGGAATCACCTCAATTTCTTTCGCTATTGGGAAATAATCATATGTCGCTTTTTTCAGAAACTCCGATACGGAAGTTACACCGTCCGACTGATTGATACTGAAAGTAATGACCGGTTCGTACGAACGGTCTTTGCCAACCAACGTAATATCTGTACCGTGAAGAGTAGTTATAATCGGAATATGAATTCCCTGCGATTGTAAAATTTGTTTGGCCAGATAAGCGGCTGACGCGTGCGGAATGGCGTAATGGACATGAAGTAAGTCTAATTTTTCATTTTTAACCACATTGACCATCGAACTCGACAGGGCCGATTCGTAAGGGGCATATTGAAATAGTGGATAATTAGGAATATGAACTTCGTGGTAATAAATATTATCGCTGAAAAAATCCAAACGAGTGGGCTGAGAGTAAGTGATAAAGTGTACTTTATGGCCAACGGCGGCGAGGGCTTTGCCCAATTCAGTAGCGACAACGCCACTACCACCAAACGTAGGATAACAAACAATACCTATTTTCATTCGCAAATGGAGAGTTAAATGGACAGATTTTCAATGACAACAAAAAAAATCCTACTTTTTCTCCGTATTGTGTGTAAAGATTTTGTGAACTCCCGAAACGCAACCAAAATATCCTTTGCTTTGCATATAACTTAGGTCTATCCCAAACAAACTCATTGTATTGAAACGACGCCTTACCATACCAGACATTGTCTTAGGATTTTTGCGACTCATCCGCTGGCCTAACCTGCTCATGATTGCCTTAACGCAATATATGACACGGATTTTTTTGATAGGCCCTGTCAGCGAATGGAAGTTAATTTTAGGAGAAAACACCCTTTTTTTAATTACCCTCTCTACCGTACTTATCGCGGCGGCGGGATATGTTATCAATGATTACTTTGATGTAAAAATTGACCTCATTAACAAACCTGACCGCGTCATTATCGGCAGGTATCTCAAGCGCCGTGTCGCCATGACCACCCACCAAGTTTTTAATGTTTTGGGCTGTGTCATTGGGCTTTATGTGAGCAAATGGGTATTTCTGGTGAGCGTTTTATCGGTTACTTTACTGTGGCTGTATGCTTCATTTTTCAAAAAAAGGCCTTTTGTTGGTAATGTTATCGTTTCGCTACTGACAGCATTATCACTTATTATTTTAGCCGTTTATTTTCCTCAAAATCGTGAATTGGTAAGTTTATATGCCTTGTTTGCTTTTGGCATTTCGCTCATTCGAGAAATCATCAAAGACATGGAAGATGTACGCGGCGACGCCTCTCACGGTTGTCGTACATTACCCATTGTGTGGGGAATTCCCCGTACTAAATTATTTTTGTACGCATTGATTATGCTGTTTATTCCAGCTTTATTTTTAGCAGCTCACTGGCTACAAAATCCTCAATTGGCTTGGCTTTTTTTCGCACTATTAGGGTTGATTAGTTGGTTGGTATATCGTTTAGTTTATGCTGATACCAAACGGGAATTTGGAGCGTTAAGTAGTTTATGTAAAATTATCATGCTGGTCGGGATGATGAGCATGATTTTACTCGTATATTAATTGTTGATTTTTTTCGCTTACTCTAAATTTTACTCTTCTATGAAACGGTTTATTTCCTTTTTATTCGTACTCTCACTTTTGAGTACCTACATCCAAGCTCAAAAGTGTATGGGTGTCAACGTCAAATCAGGAATGGGCTTTGAAATGACCAATTACAACGCCAAAGACAAACCAACTGGTAAGATTTTATATACCATCAAAGAAGTAACCAACGACAACGGAGCCACCGTTATGAAAATGGAACTACAATCCTTTGATGCAAAAGACAAACCTCAAATGACCAATAGCTACCAATGCCGCTGCAAAGGCAACGAACTGATGATAGATATGACGGCAATGATGGCAAGCCAGGAAAATCCTATGCTCAAAGATGCCCAAATGACGTTTACTTCCAATGACCTCATTTACAGCGATAGTTATACGGTGGGTTCCACGCTCAAAGATGCATCCCTGAATGGTCAGGGCACCATGGGCGGCGGCATGAACATATCCTATGGAATGACGCTAAAAAGCCGCAAAGTAGTGGGGCAGGAAAGTCTGACCGTACCCGCAGGCACCTTTAATGTCTACAAAGTGACGTCTGATATGACCATCAGCAATAAGACTGTCATCAACCTTTCTTTTGATTTTCAGACGGTTAGCTACCGTGTGCCCGAAGTACTTTGGGATATTAAAACAGAGACTTACCGCAAAGACAAACTCATGGGTTACAGCTTGCTGACGAAGCTATTTTAACACATTTTTTAACCTTAGTTAAAACGTTAACCGAGGCTTATTTCTTCCATTTCAGAGTATTTAGCATGTGCATTACATCCTTTCTGAGGTAATTGATGGCAGGCTGAAGTGAGTCCTGCTTATCGGCTACTGTAAAATAAAGTGCTCCCCGCAGATAATGGGTAGTAGTATCGGTCGTAAAAAACTGAATATAACTGGGAACATCGCCCGCTAACTCAAATAATACCACCGTCCGTCCAGACTTGGTTTTAATTACCTGTTCACGAATCCCCGTGGCCCGAACCTGATGTTTTCCCGCTAATTTGTAGGCATCATTAATAAACCCCGAAAGGCGTTGTGGATTATTCTGTACAGGCTTATAAGTCAATTGAATACTGGCTTTTAAGGAAGGATACGCCACAAAAATCCAATGGGGTTCCGATTTGCTGAACGTATCAGGCAAAAGCACGGCACTTTTTGAATATTCAAATGAATATGGATGCACATCTTTCATAGTTTGGTATTCCTGAGGTGGCAAATCCATACGCGGATACCCTTTGGGTTTGGGGAAATAATCGGGTTCAGATGAAGAGCAGGCTGTAAACAGGAGACAGGAGAAAGTAAACAGGAGAAAGTAAACAGTTTGTGGTTTACGGTTTACTGTTAGCTGTTTATAGTAGGCAGCGACCCATCGCACGGCAGGCAGTAGAATCTGACTCCCGACTTCATACCTCCGACTTCTTACCTCTAAGTCCCAACTTTTCACTACTGATTTCTGACTTCTGACTTCTAATTCAAAATCCATAACTAATTTCCTTAAAATCAAAATATTCTAAACGATTTTCAATTTGTACTGCCAAAAGTCCCGCTTCTGATACTCCTATAATCATTCCCTCAAAAGGTACATCGTTGCGGGCAAAAACATATTTTTCCTGATAACGAAAAAGATTTTGTAAATAACGGGTTTTAAGCAGTCCATAATGTCCGTTACGAAGCAAAAGATAATTTTTTTCGAGCAAAGCCAATAAGTCTGGCAACAGTTCTTCCAATGAAAAAGTCTTTGACATTAGCCTCCTCAATGAAGTAGCTCGCGGATGCTCAAACTCCATCTGATTGATATTCAAACCCATTCCGATTACTGAACTCTCTATTCGACCTCGTTGAATGGTATTTTCAATCAAAACACCTCCCAATTTTTGGTCACCGAAAAAAAGATCATTCGGCCATTTTATTTTCAGGTGTTCATTCAAAAATGAGGCAAAAAATTCGTATATTCCAACGGAAACAGCTATATTGAGATGGAATTGTTGGACAGCTGTAAGAAAATTCGGACGCAGAATAAGCGACAGAGTAAAGTTTTCGCCTGCCTGTGCCAACCATTGATTGCCTCGTTGTCCTCGTCCTGCGGACTGATAGTCAGTTATGACAACTGTGCCTTCCAGGCCTTTGCCAAGACGCAACAAATCAGCCGCTTCGTCGTTAGTGGACTGACAAGTTGGCAGATAAATCAGTTTTTTCCCAATAAAAAGGGTTCCGGACTTACTTTTGTACAATATTTCTTAATTTTAAGGATGCAATTTAAAACTTACGCATGAAACAACGCAAATCAATCGCTATATCTTCAGAACAACTGTGCCAATTAGTAGTAAAAGGAATGCAGGAAAAAAAGGCAATGGATGTGGTAGTAATGGACCTGCGCGAAATAAAAAACGCAATTACCGATTTCTTCGTCATCTGTACAGGTAACTCCGATACCCAAATCGACGCCATTGCCGACTCCGTGGAGGCCGAAGTGTACAAGCTTATCTCCGAACACCCATGGCAACGCGAAGGGAAAGAAGCCAAAGAATGGATTTTAATTGACTATGTAGACGTTGTAGTCCACGTTTTCAAGAAAGACCGCCGCGAATACTACGGACTCGAACAACTCTGGGGAGATGCCAAATTGACTTATGTCGAGGAAGAATTTGCCTGATTGAACATTACCCAAAAAAATAGTGTTGGTTCTGTTATCGGCCCGGGTATTAATTGGTTTTGTTTTTCAATAAACAGATGCTGATACAACCACCCAAGCATTGGATACAGATTTTAACCGATGACCACAGAATCCAATAATTAAATTGAAAAATAATCATGTCCGAAAACAATGGAAATCCGCTTAATTCCAACAACCGAAATCCACGCCGTACCGGCTACCAAGGGTGGATCATCGCGGCGTTGGTATTAGCAATTTTGGGAATCACTTTTTTTAGTCGTAATACGGCAGTACGACCCATTACCCAAAAGAAATTTGAGAAAATGGTGCAGGCACATGAGGTGCAAAATATAGTTATCGTCAACAATGAATTTGTAGAGGTTACGCTAACCGCAAAAGCATTGGAAGACCCTAAGTACCGCGCACTGTTTGCTGACAAGCCTTATTTTGGCAACGCCGGAGCCCAATTTCAGTTTGAGATTACTTCTGCCGATAAGTTTTTAGATGATTTCCAGAAACTTAAACCTGACAGCGATTCGATAGATTATGATTTTGATCGCCGTAGTGACTGGACAGGCTTCCTGAGTACGTGGGGCTTTTTAATCATTATGATTTTAGCTATGTACTTCCTGTTGGGCAGGATGACCGGTGGTGGTGGCCCCGGAGGTCAAATCTTCAACATAGGTCGCTCAAAGGCTACGCTGTTTGATGCCGAAAATAAAGTCAAAATTACTTTTAGCGATGTAGCCGGTTTGGAAGAGGCCAAAGAGGAAATCATGGAAATCGTTGATTATCTCAAAAGCCCGACCAAATTCACCAAATTAGGCGCAAAAATTCCGAAAGGCGCTCTATTGGTAGGCCCTCCAGGTACGGGCAAAACTCTTATTGCCAAAGCGGTAGCAGGTGAAGCGGGTGTGCCGTTTTTCTCCCTTTCTGGTTCAGACTTTGTTGAAATGTTTGTAGGGGTAGGTGCTGCTCGGGTACGTGATTTATTTAAGCAAGCCAAAGAAAAAGCACCTTGTATTATATTCATTGACGAAATTGACGCCGTTGGTCGTTCACGTGGACGCAGCGGAATGCCCGGAGCTAACGACGAGCGAGAAAATACGCTGAACTCCTTGCTGGTAGAAATGGACGGTTTTGCTACTGATTCAGGAATTATCATCATGGCAGCTACCAACCGCCCCGATGTATTGGATTCAGCCTTACTCCGCCCGGGTCGTTTTGACCGTCAGATTTCAGTGGACAAACCGGATATTATAGGCCGTGAAGCCATTTTTAAAGTGCACTTGAAACCTATTAAATTAGGTACTGACGTTGACCCGAAAAAGCTCGCCGCTCAGACCCCCGGTTTTGCCGGTGCTGAAATTGCCAACGTTTGTAATGAAGCAGCTCTTATTGCTGCTCGCCGTGACCGTGAGGAAGTAACCATGCAGGACTTCCAAGATGCAATGGACCGTGTAATTGGTGGTTTGGAAAAGAAAAATAAGATTATTTCTCCGGATGAGAAGAAAATTGTAGCCTACCACGAGGCAGGTCACGCAGTAGCCGGTTGGTTTTTGGAACACGCCGATCCATTGGTAAAAGTTACAATTGTACCGCGTGGAATGACCGCTTTAGGCTATGCCCAGTATCTCCCCCGTGAGCAGTATCTGTACCGTTCTGAGCAGCTCTTGGACGAAATGTGCATGACTTTAGGAGGACGTGCGGCAGAAGACGTTGTTTTTGGTAAAGTCTCTACTGGTGCCTTGAGTGATTTGGAACGAGTGACCAAATTGGCCCACAGTATGGTAACCGTGTACGGTATGAACGATAAGATTGGAAACATGTCGTACTACGACTCCAAACAATCGGAATATTCTTTCAATAAGCCTTACTCGGAAGAAACGGCTCGAATGATTGACGAAGAAGTACGGAAAATCATTGAGCTGGCCTACGTTCGTTGTGTAGAATTGCTTTCTAAACATAAAGAAGCTCTGGAAGTAATCGCAAAAGAGTTGTTGTTGAAAGAAATTCTATTCCAAAGTGATTTGGAACGCTTGATTGGCAAAAGACCTTTTGAAAGAGAAACGGCTTATCAGGAGTTTATGAACAACACCAACGGTGCATCCAAAGAAGAGGCAAAACCAGCCAAGGTAGAAGTGAAAGAAGAAGAAGCTTCTGAAGAGGCAAAATAAAGAATATCATTCCATAAGTAAAGGTTAGAAAGTAACGGGTAAAACCTTATTTTCTAACCTTTTTTATTTGAACTACGTAGCTTGTCCGTGAAGACAAGGGCATTAAAAAAGCAAGCGGTTCAATTTTCGCTTCTTACCTTTACACTTTCATTTACTTTAACCTTTACACTTCAATTTATGTTATTTGTGATTCATGCTTACGATTATACCGACGCTGATGCGTTGGAGCGTAGAATGTCGGTTCGTGCCAACCATTTGGAGGGTGCCAAAGTACTGAAAGCCAACGGTAACTTTGTAATGGGTGGCGCACTGTTAAGTCCCGAAGGAAAGATGATTGGCTCCATGATGGTCGTTGATTTCGAAGAAGAAGACCAAATGAATCAATGGCTTCAAAACGACCCTTATGTCACGGGCAAGGTATGGGAAAAGATAGATGCAAAGCCCTTTCGACAGGCCGCTGTTTAGAAGCAGAAAAAGGCACTGCAACGAATTGCAGTGCCTTAAAATATATCTTGAAAGGGAAGTCGTCTTAAATTACGTCGTTCTCGCGCATCTTCTGTACGTAAGATGCATGAATCACTTGTTGACGACGTTTCACTGATTTTTTCTCAAAAGCCGAACGCGAACGCAATTCTTTTAAAACTCCGGTTTTTTCAAATTTTTTCTTGAAACGCTTTAGCGCCTTGTCAATTGATTCGTTTTCTTTAATCTGGATGAGCAGCATATTTTTTTAGTGTTTTTATCTTTTTTACAAAACGGACTGCAAAAATAACGGTCTGCTTTTAAAAAATCAACTTTATTTGCACTTTTCTTTCAGCTTATTCATTTCCGCCTTTCATGCAAAAGCCAATAAACAGTAGATACGCCATTATTGACCTCGGGAGCAATACATTTCATTTGTTAATTATTGAAAAACAAAGCGATACAATTCGCACGTTGGTGAAAGAACAAATCCCTGCCAAAATCGCTATGGCAGGGATTAATCAGGGAATTATTACGGAAGAAGCCATTGAACGCGCCTTAAAAGTCCTTCACTTCTTTCGTCAGCAAATAGATGAACAAAGGGTTCCTTTGGAAAATAGTATAGCACTCGGTACCAGTGCTATAAGAAATGCCAAAAACGGAACGGAGTTTTGCAAAACGATTGAAAAGGAGATGGGAATTGTAATAGAAATTATTTCAGGAGACCGCGAAGCCGAACTGATTTATGAAGGAGTGCGTCGGGCCTTGAATTTGGGGACGGTCCCTTCGCTTATCATGGATATTGGCGGCGGAAGCGTTGAATTTATCATTTGCCACGCTACCCGTATTTTTTGGAAGCAAAGTTTTGAAATCGGCGGGCAGCGATTACTGGAAAAATTTCTTCATACCGACCCTATTTCTTCTTCGGCTATTCAACGAATGAATAATTACTTTCAGGAACAGTTACTGCCACTTGTCAATGCGGCTCACCAATACGCACCGCAAACCCTCGTCGGTTCATCGGGTTCATTTGATACGTTGGTAGATATGGATTATATGCACCGACTCGATCATTTACCCGACCCTGAGAAAACCGATTTTAACTATCCTTTGGAAGAATTTTATCGTGCCTACGAACTTTTCACTTCTCTCAATCACGACGAACGGATGACGATTCCCGGTATGATTGAACTTCGGGTAGATATGATTGTGCCTGCCGCTGTACTAATTGCTCATGTACTGAAAAGTCTGAATATTAGACAAATTCGCTGCTCAACGTTTGCGCTGAAAGAAGGGATTATGGCTTGGGTACTAAAAGAAGCGTCAACCGGTTATACTGAACTAAATTAGGTTTGCAATAAAGTGGGAGTATGATTTCGTTAGTATGGTATGGAATTAATCTTAGAAAAAGAACAATTAATGTTGTTAAAGGAGCTACAACAGAACACCTCTGATAGA
>Ga0247843_1002133_pt1 | contig 37274 bp, 21 predicted proteins | sample LaCruzMarch2017__FD_192420 | JGI IMG/M metagenome (GOLD analysis project Ga0247843, IMG submission 192420) | Freshwater microbial communities from meromictic Lake La Cruz, Castile-La Mancha, Spain - LaCruzMarch2017_8m | ecosystem: Environmental > Aquatic > Freshwater > Lake | place: Spain...
AAAGCCCCGGACATCGCCGCCCTCTTCGATTTCGATCCCTACCCCGACCACGTCATGCGGGACAAACGGCGTCGTCAATCCCCCGTGGAATCAGGGATCCGGGCCTTAACCTGACGCGAATGACCAGCTAGCTAATCCGAAAGACTTCCGTGTTTGAGTGTCGCATCAGGAAGGACTTTGGCAACAATGCTGCAACCACACGCGACCTATTTTTTACCACCTGAAGCAAAGTCACGAGTCAGGGGGGAGCCGGCACCGAAGACCTTCTCTCGCTCATCCGGTGGCAAGAGGTTCGAGATCTGGAGAGCTTTCTCCAAGCTCTTGACATGCTCAGGAGCTGTCCCCCCTTCGAGGTAGCTGGCACTCATGGACAGCGCTACCCCGTTGATTGCATTCCTCTTCGCAGGCTCACTTGGAATCGAAGACAGCCACTGAGCAAGACCTTCCATTCCGCGCTCGCGCTCCACCACATGCCACCCGGTTGAGGCGATCGACCCTATCAACTCATCCGAATCTAAACTGGAATCACTGAGCACTACGTCCGCAACGTGAATTGGATCCGTCCTCGCCCAATTCTCCAACACCGTACTCTTGAGCAGAGACAATTTCACTTCGGCATTCCGGGCGGAGAATTTATTGAGCACCTCAAGCGTTTTCTCGAACTGCTCCGCCGAATTCCCCTGATGCACCAAGTTTACCAATGTATGGGAATCCAAGGTTTGCAGGCCACCAACTTCGCGCAACCGTTCAAGGGTCGACTCCATGACACCAGCGAGCTGTTCCGGAGATCTCTCCACCTGATATCCCCCCCGAACCAGCAGTGCCTTCTTCGCAAGCTCGGGCTGGTGCCCCTTCAGATCTTGATACAGTTCTTCAAAGTCAGAATCCGACCCGGAATCGGCTAATAGGCCGACCACGCTCCCATATGGGCTCGCAGCCGAAACCTTGTTCCCGAGGTCGTGAAGCGTCAGCACTAGTGAAACCCTCAAATCCCCCCAAAACGCAGGATCCACCTCCAGAATCTTCCTGTGAAACGCGAGGAGTCCCGCTCCATTCCGATTGATTGGAATCTCGTTCTCAATAAGAAAGGCATCCAACTCAAACGCACCTGCGGACAACTTAAGCGACCGCAGCGACTCAATCGCCAACTTTTCCCTCTCGGTAATATCCTCGTCCGACATTCCTATCGACGGATTGATCGACCTTAACGCCATCCATTGACGTTTAAGCTCCTCGAAAGAAATATTGCCTCCCTCCGGTCTTCGCTCTTGCCTCGGTTTATCCGGGCGCTGCGTCACCCTTCTGTCGAGCCCCGACGGGTGGGGGGGCGGAACCAACCCGTGTTCATTGATGTCACTACCAGCCTCTCTGATTGATGGGCTCGAGTCATAAACTGCCAGGAACGCAGCAATCACTAACAAAACCGATAGAATGCCCCCCTTTGACCACAGATACTTCATGTTGAATATGTTTTCAATCGAACTCGCTGACAGAATTGACCCTCAAGTCGACAACGTCCAAGCCTACAGCGGCGTTACAGGAACAGGCAGACCAACCGGGGCTGGGTTCGTATATTGCGGTGGATAGGGATTGGGAAGAGGTGCCGGGGCTTGGTTCGCGGGCTTCCACACAAAGTTCGGCCAATCGACAGTGTATTTCACGACGAGCTCAACCGGGGAAGGGTAATCCACATCGCGGCAAGACGGGAGGACTGAGCAGCGCGGCTTGCGCATGAGTTGGCTCCATTGGGAAAACAGAGTAGCATTGGTGATCGCGATGCACCCGGAGGTACCCGGCTTCCTGATGGGGCCATGCACGAGAATAGCGTCCCTGCCATCATCCGGGATCGAAATGTCAACATAATGACCGGAGGGAATTAGCCCCCACCCCTTCGGATTTCGTTCGACGGTCCATGTTCCGGGCGGGATCCCAGCATCGGTATCTTGACTTTTGTCGAGGTGGTCCGAAACGCAGTAGCCACCGGTCTCAATCGGGTAGCCGACAGTCCTTAGGTCACCATTACATTTTACGAGAAGACACCATAAAGTTCCTGTGTAAATTTTTCCGCTCCTGTCAGCCAAGTCCTCCGCATTATCGTTTAAAGGAGGTGCGAAGGAACCGGTGAAGTCAGCATACAATCTAAACACCCATTCCTTGGGGGTGTGTTTATCTGTCGTTGCAATGGTAGTTGTCTCATGCGAAGTGGTTTCCCACGGATCGGTTGTCATCCACGGATCAGTCGTCGCCCACGGATCGGTCGTCCACACCGGTTCCGTAACCGGTTCCGTCCCGCCCCACGGATCCGTCGTCCCCGTCCCCCCGCCTCCCCCTTGCGCCCGGATCAAGCCGGCGAGGATGGTCGGTTGCGCCGCGATGATGGAGGCGGCGAGCGACTTCTTGACGAAGTTGCGGCGGCTGTCGTTGGGGAGGGACGGATCGAAGTTCATGCTGGAATGGACACGATTCGCCAGCATGATTGACACGGGGGGGGGCGTGGCAAGCACTCTTTTGTGAGTTGGACAGAAATTTTTCCGGTCTTGGATGAGTCGATGATAAGTGCCTACCGCTCCGGAGTGACGGACGGGGAGCGGGAGGAGTTCGAGGGGTGGTTCGGGGTCCAGACGCAAGACTTGAAGACTCAAGACGGAAGACTTGAGAAACCTGAGGCGGGGCCTCGCAAGCGGCACATCGTGAGCGTGTCGCTGTTCTGGAAGCACGTGAACGGGGGCGATCCGGCACTGCCGACGCCGACCCGCGAATTGCTGATCGACGCGCGCCGACTGGGGCTTGTGAAGCGATTTTCACCATGGGAGTGCTATATCGAACCGCTTTACTTGCATAGCTCGGAGATGAAGAAACAGCATCCGAATGTCACCTTCCGGGTCTATCTGGCGGCGGATCTGGAATTCCTCGCGGCGGAACTGGCGGAGTTGGGGTGGGAGGTCCGCCTGATGAAGAGTTCCTCGATCCGCTACTGCCCCGGCGGCTTCTGGCGCTTCCTGGCGCTGGAGGAGGCGGACGCGCTGGTCACGGTGGTCGATGCCGACCGGATCGGCCAGGCGAGCGGGGACATCGAGCGGACCGAACTGATGGACCGGCTCGGACTCTCGCTGTGGCGGGTGCCGGGCTACTACAACGCGGACACCCGCAAGGAAGTCCGCTACCGCCCCATCCTCGGCGGGCATTTCGGCGCACGGGGCGGGCTGATGCCGGTGCGCGAATGCATCGAGGCCTTCGTCTGGCACTGGCGCCACGGCAGCCTGCCGCTGACCGCGAACATCCCCGGCCGCGGCCCGGTCCCGATGAAATTCGCGAACTGGCCGGACTACGGCTTTGACGAGTGGTTCCAGCTCGCCGCGATGTATCCCCGCCTCGTCCCCGGCGGCACCCTGAGCTTCATCCCCAACGACGCCCGCTCGCAATTGCTGCCGGCGGACATCGAATACGCCACCTGGGCGAACTCCCGGAGCGAGCTGGTGTATTTCTGAACCGCGCGCCGCCGTCGCCATGGACCCATTTTCAAAAGCCGTTGTCTCCGTGCTTCTGCCCCGCGAGCATGTGCCTTTCATCCGGGAATGGTGCCTGCACCACATCTCGGACGGCTGGCACGTCTTCCTCTACGACAACACCGGCTCCGTGGCTTCGACCCGCAAGACCAGCTCCTTTTACCATGGCAAACCCCAACAAAACCGGACCGACAAGCGGGGGAACCCTTACGGCGAGTACACCCGTGACCTGAGCGATGCGGACGTGCAGCAGGAACTGAAGCGCGAAATCGCCGGACTGGATGTCACGGTGGTAGCCTGGCAGCCGGAAGACACGCGGGGGCGGATCGTCCACGGTCAGGTCGAGGCATACGTGGATTTCATCCGGAACCATGGCGACCGCTTTTCATGGGCGGCATTCATCGACGCGGACGAGTATCTCCAAGCCGCTCCCGGCTATGAATGGGACAACGCTCTCCGCTTTCTGGAGAACAAAGGATACCACCGCCTCCGGCTCGATGGAGTGATCTACGAATCCCGCTGGGACCGGGATGGCCAGCCCCGGCCGCTCGAAGCGCTGCGCTGCTGCGGTCACCAGCAGGGTGGGTATAAAAACATTGTCCGTCCGGAGCGGACAATCATGGCGGACATTCATTGGGGCTGGCGGATGGAAGGCTCGAACAGGTTCGTTTCAGCCGACCCCTTCCAGTTCCACTTCAAGCACTACCGGGCAGCCGAGCCGGTGTTCCTATTCGATGACCACACGCCACCCGGCCCGAAACAGGAATCCGAGAGTCTGCCGATTTACCGCGCTTCAGAAGCCTTGCTGATGCCACAGCCCGGCGTCGGCCATGAAGACCTACCCGTCGGCCATTGGAAAATCTCACGTGAACTTGAGCGCTTCATTCACGACGAGTTGCCGGCGTTTCTACCCGGCGCGACTTCAATCGTGGAACTCGGCCCAGGTCTGAGCACTCGCGGGCTATGCGCCACGTTCCCCCAAGCCCGGCTTGTCTCCTTGGAACACGATTCGTCGTGGCTGGAGCGGATCGAGGCCTTCCTCGCCCCGTGCGGGGCGCGCGTCACCTTGAAACTCGCTCCACTGCATCCGTATACCCGTTGGTATGACATTTGCCCCGACGATCTTGGTGAATTCGATCTGCTGCTGGTGGACGGTCCGCCCGGGAACGTGGCACCGATGGCGAGAGCCCGCGCGATCGAGTTGGCGGGGAATCTGACTCCCGGTGGCATGGTCCTGCTGGACGACACGAATCGCGCGGATGAACGGGCGATGGTGGACCTCTGGCTTGAAGCGGGCTTTGAGCTGCGGGCGGAGCGAAGGAGCTTCGTCCTGCTTCAGAAGAGACCGCGGCCGCTCGCGAGCGAAACGGAACATGCTTGTTTCCACCGCGCGGAAGCCACACGCCAACCCACTCCATCCGGCCATGAGTAATCAAGAGATCGCCCCCCTGCCATTTGCCAGTATCCCCGGATTCAGTCCTTTTTCCGGCGACCCGCTCCTGCTTGCGGAAGTCGCCCGGCTGATCGGGAAATGGCGTGTCGCCGCAGCGGTTGAAACGGGAACGCACCACGGGCATACGACGCTTGCCTTGTCGCTGCTGTGTGCGGGAGTTGCGACCTTCGAAACTAATCCGGCGCGCGCTGACATCGCCGAATCGCTGTTCCGCCGAACGGGCCGGGATAACATCCGGCTGTTCCGACTTTCTTCGGAGACCGGGATAGCCGCGCTGGCCGAAGAACTAGGTGCCGGGCGTATCCTCTATTATCTGGATGCCCACTGGAATGACTACTGGCCGCTGCTCGATGAACTGAAAGCGATTTCGAAGGTGCGCGGACCCAAACCGGTGATCGTGATCCATGATTTCCAAGTTCCCGGGAGACTCGAGCTGGGCCACGACTCTTATAAAGGCGTGGATCTGAATCTCGATTATGTTCATCGAGCCCTTGAAGGTGTGTATCGCGGCCGTTTCTCCATCCATTTCAATTCAGAGGCACTGGGGAAGCGCCGTGGCGTCTTGTTTGCAGAGCCGGAGGAGTGAACGGGTGCTTCCGGCCACCGGGATACCGGGCACGGCCTCGAAAACGCGGGGACGGGTCGCCCCGCCTCGAGAGCCCGGCCCGGATCTCCCGCCCTAATCGCCCAATCAACCCAATTTCCCAATCCCCCCACATCCCCCAAGCTTGCGCCAGGGAATAAGCAACCTACCTTCCTCTCCCATCGCCATGAAACGCCGCCACCTGCTCGCGCTCTTCCTTTTCATCCCGACCCTCGCCTCCTGCGAACCCGAAAAAGCCATGCCCGCCGACGCCAAGCTCCCCGCCCCCGCTCCGAAAGTCCCCGAAGGCTCCGAAGTCATCACCCTCGGCGCCGGCTGCTTCTGGTGCATCGAGGCCGCCTACCGGCAGCTCGATGGCGTCCACGCCGCGGTTTCCGGCTACATGGGCGGCACCGTGGCCGATCCCACCTATGAGCAGATCTGCGAAGGCACCACCGGCCACGCCGAGGTCGTCCAGGTGGTCTTCGACCCGAAAAAGATCACCGCCGAGAAAATCCTCGCCTGGTTTTGGGATCTCCACGACCCCACCACCCTGAACCGTCAGGGAGCCGACGTCGGCACCCAGTACCGCTCCGCCATCTTCTACCACTCCGACGCCCAGAAGACCGTCGCCGAGGCCTCGAAAAAGGCCGCCCAGGCCAACTTCAAGGATCCGATCGTCACCGAAATCACCAAGGCTCCCGTCTTCTATCCTGCGGAGAACTACCACCAGGACTTCTACTTCCAGAACAAGTCCAACAACGGCTACTGCCGCGTGGTGGTCGAGCCGAAGCTGAAAAAGCTCAAGCTCAAGCACTGAGGGGGGAGAAGTTCCAAGTAGGGAAGTTCCAAGTGCCAAATCAGGGAAGTTCCAAGGAGGAAGTGCCAAGTTCCAAAGAGGGCAAAGGCACTTCGCCCCAGTGCGTTGGAGTCTCTCCACCTTGGCACTTGGCACTTCCTCACCTCGGCATTTGAAACTTCCCTACTTGGAACTTCCTCACCTTGGCACTTGGAACTTCTTAACTTGGAACTTCCTCACCTTGGCACTTGGCACTTTTCACTTGGAACTTCAGCCTCTCCCGCATGTCCAAATACGCCGGCGAGCAAGTGCTCGTAGTCCCCCGTCCGTTGTTCGATTCCATCGGCACCTTCCAAGGCATCCGTACCCACGGCCTCGAAGCGGCCATCGACCGCCTGCTCGACCCGGAGAACCACTTCTTCATGGACCGCGAGGAAGCCGAGGCGGACCCGACCCACAAGCAGCTCATCCCGTATTGCCTGATCCGCTGCGGAACCTCGATCCTCAACTACACCCGCGGCAAGTCCGGCGGCGAGGACCGGCTCCACGCGAAGCTTTCGGTCGGCGTCGGCGGCCACATCAATCCGGTCGATACCGGTAACGGGCGCACCGGCAAGGACGCCTACTTCGCCGCCGTGGAGCGCGAGCTCCAGGAGGAACTGGTCTTCGACACCGCCCACACCAACCGGATCGCCGCGCTGCTGAACGACGACAGCAACGAGGTCGGCCGCGTCCATCTCGGCGTTGTCCACGTCATCGACCTCGAAAACACCCGCGTCCACGCCCGCGAAGACGCCATCGCAAATCTCGTGTTCAGCGAGCTGGTGGAACTCCAGGGCATTCTGTTCCCCAATCTCGAAAGCTGGTCGCAGCACGTGATCCAGGACATTGCGAATCTCTGAAGATCCGCCTGAGCGCCCGAAGGCCCCACGCGATCGCGTGAAGGCCGCCCGTTGACCCCGGATTCCTGTCCGCTAGGATCGGCGCGCCCCCTGCTGCGCCCTCCCCATGAGAATCCTCGTCCACGACTACGCCGGCCACGCCTTTCCCACTTCGCTGAGCCGCGAACTCGCGGCCCGCGGCCACGATGTGGTCCACGCTTTCGCCGGCTCCCTGCAGACCCCCCGCGGCGACCTCCAGCGCGGCCCGGGCGATGCGGCGACGCTGGAATTCCGCGAAATCCCGATGGATCCGGAATACCCGCGCTACAAGTATTCCTTCCGCCGCCGCCGCCGCATGGAGATCCGCTACGGCCATGCCGCCGCCGATTTCGTCCGCCAGTGGAAGCCCGATGCGGTGCTTTCCGGCAACACGCCGACCGAGACCCAAGAGCCGATCACCCGCGCCACCGTCGAGTGCGGCGGCCGCTTCTACTACTGGGTCCAGGATTTCTACAGCCTGGCGGTGGACAAGCTGCTGCGGAAAAAAATCCCGGTCGCCGGTGGCTTTATCGGAGCTTGGTACCGGCTGTTAGACTCCCGCCAGTTCAAGCGCAGCAGCGGCATCGTGACCATCACGGAAGACTTCACGCCGATCCTCGCTGCGGAGTTCGGCATCGATCCCAGCCGTATCTCCGTCGTCCCGAACTGGGCCGTCATCGAGGAAATCCCCGCCTTGCCCAAGGACAACGACTGGTCGCGCCGCCACGGCTTGCATGACAAGTTCGTCTTCCTCTACTCCGGCACCATCGGCATGAAGCACAACCCCGCCATGCTGCTGGAGCTGGCCAGGCGCTTCCGCGACAACCCGTCGGTCGAAGTGGTCATCGTCTCCGAAGGCATCGGCGCCGAGTGGCTGCGCCGCGAGTCCGCCGAGGCCGGGCTGACCAATCTCCGCATCCTCCCCTACCAGCCCTTCGCCGAGCTGCCGTCGGTGCTCGCGTCCGGCGACGTGCTGGTCGGCATCCTGGAAGAAGAAGCCGGCGTGTTCTCGGTGCCGTCGAAAACCCTCAGCTACCTCTGCGCCGCCCGCCCGCTGCTGCTCGCCGTGCCGAAGGAAAACCTGGCCGCGCGGATCACCCGTGACCACGGCGCCGGGCTCACCGTCGCGCCGCGGGACATGGAAGGCTTCCTCTCCGCCGCCGGCTACCTGCACGACTCGCCGGACGAGTGCGCGGAGTTTGGCAAAAAGGCCCGTGCCTATGCCGAGGCAACCTTTCCGATCGGCAAGACCGCCACCACTTTCGAAAACATTCTCACGGCCAAGTCCTGAGACTTCCGCTAGAAGCCCCCCGCCTGTCATGCGCTGCCTCTGGATCACCCGGCAAGACCCCCGCCCCGCGGACAGCGGAGAGCTGATCTACACGCTGGGCTTGCTGACCTCGCTCGCGGTGCAGCCGGGATTTGAAATCACCGTGCTGGCCCACGAGCCGGCCAAGCCCTGCGACGGCGGTCCGCCGCTGACCTGGCAACTCCACGGAAGCATCCCGGCCGGCCGCTTGAAAAGCCTCTCGTCGTCGCTTCCGGCCGATGCCTTCCGACTCGGCAATCCGATCCAGCGCGCGGCGCTCGGCCGTCTGTTAGAACGGGCCTGGGACTGGATCGTCATCGACCAGGCCGCCTGCGCCTGGGCGCTGCCGATGATCCCGAAGGAAGCCAAGGTCGCCTACATCGCCCACAATCACGAAACCGAGGTCCGCCGCCAGGTCGCGGCCGACGGGACCGGCTCGCTGCCGATGCGCCTGGCTTTGAACTGGGACGCCCGGAAATACGGACGCATGGAAGCGAGGCTTTGCCGGCGGGCGGATCTGATCACCGCCATCACGCCGCGCGATGCCGCGGCCTTCCGCGGCGAAGCGCCCGGCACTCCGGTCTGCGTGCTCCCGCCCGGCTACGGCGGCGAGATCCCGGCAGGCCCGCCCCGCGAGATCACGGCCGAGACCCCGCGCCAAGTCGTGCTTGCCGGTGCCTTCGAGTGGCTTGCCAAGCGGCGCAATCTCGAGGCCTTCCTGAAGGCCGCAGCCGGGCCTTTCCAGAAGGCAAAGATCCGCTTCCAAGTCGTCGGCAAGGCGGATCCCGAGTGGTTCGCCGCTCTCGCCCGGCAGCATCCGTGGGCAGACTTCACCGCCAACGTGCCCTCGGTCGGCCCCTACCTGGATCGCGCCCGCATCGGCCTCATCCCCGAAGCCCTCGGCGGCGGCTTCAAGCTCAAGGCGCTCGACTACATCTTCCGCGGGCTGCCGCTCGCCTCGGTCGAAGCTGCACTCAGCGGGGTGCCGGTCGATCCGCTGACCGAAGCGATCGCCGCGCCCGACCCCGAGGTGCTTGCGCTCGATGTCGCGGCAAAGATCGACGACCTCGCTTTCCTCAACCACGCCGCGCGCAGTGCGCTCGAAGCCTGCCGCGACGCCTTTCACTGGGTAGAACGCGGCGCGACCCTGGGCCGGGCATTGGAAACTCCGGACGCCTTCCGTTGATGCGCGAGATCCCCGATGCCGTCGAAATCCCCGCCACCGCCGCCGCGCCGTGGATCGAGCGGCTGCTGTGGGTTTTCATGATCTCCTTCGCCTTCGACTACCGCGCCGACCAGGCCCGCGAAGCAGGCGGCGGCGCGGGGCTCGACCAGTTGCTCTTCCTCTTCCTCGCGGTGTCCTCCACCGCCGGGATCTTCTTCCTCGGCTGGCGTCACCTGCTCGTCCGGCCCGGTGCCTGGCTGATCCTCGGCTGGGGCGGATTCCTCGTTTTCATGGGCGCGAACGCACTGCTCCAGGGCGTCGCTCCCGGTCGCTCGCTGCGCATCCTCCTGCCGCTGATCCTCTGCCTCGCCGGCATCATGAATGCCCACATCGCCGGTTGTGCGGGAGTGCGTCCGTCGAAGATCGTCGCCCCCATCCTGACCGCCGCCTGCATCAACGTGCTGTGGCGCATTTTCCACGGCTTCGTCTTCAAGGATGTGACGATGGAAACGGCACGGGTGGAGGTGCAGAGTTCCGCCAACAACTGGCTTGCCGCGTGGATCGGCTGCGCGCTGCTGCTGCGAAGCCGCTTCCATTGGCTGCTTCCGGTGGCCGTCGGCGTGCTGTTTTTCGGGATCTTCATCACGGTCACCCGCTCGCTGCTTTTCCCGGTCATGGCCTCGGCCTGCGCCAGTTCGCTGTGCTTCCTGCTCGGCATCCGCTGGGGCATCTACCGGCCCTTCGATGCGGTGAAGCGCCTGTGGCCGGCATTCGCCATCGGTCTGTTCGCCGTGGTGGCCATCGTCATCGCCGCGGTCGCCCAGCCGAACCAGATCGAGCGCTGGAACGAGCGGCTCTTCCACCACGCCGCCGACCGCAATACCAAGCACGACATCTCATTCCTGACCCGCGTGGCAGAAGCGGATGCCATCTTTGAAATCCTCAACCGCGAGCCGGTCCACTATCTTCACGGGAAAGGCATCGGTGCCTCCTACTACTGGCACCCGTCCTACATGCCGGAGATCCGCCTCGTCTACCCGCCCGACGCGGAGGTCGGCGACGACGTCTGGTTCGCCGGCCACTCCACCTGGACTTATTCGCTCTTCTCCGGCGGGGTGATCGGACTGCTGGCGCACCTCGCGCTGATCGTCGGCACCATGGCCGCGTCGCTGCGGGCCGCCCGCGCGAATGCCTCCGACCCCGGCCCCGACCAATGGCTGGCCTTCCTGCCCTTCATCGCCGCCTGCTGCCTGCTCAGCGAGACCCTGACCTCGAACCCCTTCGATGAAAGATTGGCCGCCATGATTTTCGGCGTGATGGCGGGCTTGCCGCAGGCTTTCCTCGTCCGCGCGTCCTGGATCCATGCCCGGCTGCAACCTTCCCAGGAATGAGTTCCGCCCCTCCCCACAAGACCGTCGCGCTGGTGGATCCGCTCTGGATTGGTCACCACCCGATGTATTTCTCGCAGTTCACCGCGAGCTTCGTGCGGCTGGGAGCCTTCGTGATCGGCCTCTGCCCGGACCCTGCGGATGCCCTGCAAGCCGCACGCACCGCCGCCGCGCCGTCGGTCGCCGACTTCGACCGCCGCGTCTCGATGCATCATTTGGCCAGCGGCAAGCGGAGCTGGTTCGGCGGCCGCTTCGAAGGCGACCCGCTGCGTACTTTCCAGCGCTGGAAACGCGCCGCGGATGCGCTCTATGAAGCCGAGCAAGAAACCGGACGGCAGGTCGATCTGGTATTCTTCCCCTACCTCGACAGCTACCTGCGATTCCTCCCCTTTCCTTCCGTTCCCGGCCTTACCTTGAACCGCCCGTGGAGCGGACTCTATTTGCGGAATCACCACCACGGCGAAAAGCCATCGCTCAAGGCATCGCTGCGCCTGCTTGCCAAGGGCGACGCTCTGATGCGTTGCCCGCTGTCCCGCGGCATCGGCGTGCTGGACGAGCGCTTCATCTCGCCGATCCAGCAGCGCACCGGGAAGGCGGTCCACGCGTTTCCCGACGTTACCGACTCGACCCTTCCGGCCCGGCCTTACGCCCTCGCTGAGGAGATCCGCCGCAAGGCAGCCGGCCGGAAAATCATCGGCCTGATCGGACTGGAACACCGCAAGGGCCTGCTCAATCTGCTCCGCGTCGCCGAGCGGGCCCGCGAACTACGACTTCCCTGGTACTTCGCCTGCGCCGGCCGCTTCCCGCGCGACGAATACAGCGGCGAAGAGCTGGCGCTGCTCGATGATGTCGCCCGCCGTGCCGCTGCCGGGGAGATCGACAACGTCCACTTCGACCCCGCTGCCGGCCGCATTCCCGAGGAAGCCGACTTCAACTCCATCTTCACCACCTTCGACGTCGCGTGGGCCGCCTACGAAGGCTTCGAAGGCAGCAGCGGCACCCTCGGCAAGGCCGCCGCGTTCGACATCCCGTGCATCGCCACCGCCGGCGAATGCATCGGCCATCGCGTCGAAGGCTACCGCAGCGGCCTGACGATTCCCGAAGGCGACAGCGACCGCGCGCTGGAAGCGATCCGCCGCATCCTCGACCACCGCGACTGGGAGGACCGCCCGCTGGTCGGCGACTACGCCCGCTTCCGCGACGACCACGGGATCGCCCGGCTGGAGACGCTGTTAGGCGGCTTGCTGGAGCGCGCCTAGATCCCTCGCGCTGCCAAGCTTTTCAGCCGAGCCAGATGTTCCGGCGGTGAAGACGCGTCCGCGTGATTCGGAATCACGCCATTAAGGTTGAGCGAGAGGGCCCGCGAGACGCTGAGCGCAATGAGCCCCGGATCCGTGTTCAGGATCGCTGGCGGAAGGTGGCTGAATCCCCGGAAGCTCGCGAACAGGTCGCCGCAGAACAGCAGCTTGAGGCGCTCACAGAGGAAACCGGTGTGTCCTGCGGTATGGCCCGGCAAGTGGACCGCCTTCAGCCCATGCCAGACATCGATGATCTCGCCGTCGTCGATCCACCGGTCCGGCGTGAACGATTGGAATTCGAGCAAAGGACGCCCGATCGCCTCCAAGCATCCCGTAAACATCGACGCACCACGATACACCGGCTTTCCCGCGTAGTGATCTGCGTCCAACCTCGGTGCCGCGATCCACGCACCGGTCTCGCGCGAGATCGATTGGACATTGAGAATGTGGTCGAGGTGCCCGTGGGTCAGAATGATCCCGCGGATCGGTTCACGGTCCAATCCATGGCGCTTGAGCTCGCGTGCCAGCAGCCGCCTGCCACCGATGAATCCCGCGTCTAACAGGTAGAGGCCGTCGTCATCCCGGAGGACGTGAAAGTTCACGAAGGGCGAGCGGACTGTAAGGAGATCAGGAGGCATGGCTCATCCATTCACTCAACCCGCAGGCGAAGGAAGATCCGTGGAGCGCCGGGAGCCACCGTGAGCGTGGCGCGGACCTGTTCGCGAGTTGCCGTTTCAGAGATGACCGAGGTGCTGATCCCGCCGACCGACCAAGTGCCGAGCGCGTCCGACCACTCGGCCACGCCGGTGGTATCGGTGGCCGATTTGAGCCGCCACCAGGTCAATGTCTGTGTCGTGCCGTCCTTGGCGAAGACCGGCAACGCTGCCGCGGCGTCAGGAGTTCCGGCGAGGGCACCAAGATGATACTCGAGCACGTTCACCATGCCGTCTCCATCGGGATCGTCGTTCTTGCCGATGAGCGGAAGGCCTTCGAATCCGGCGATCCAGCCGTTGTAGCCGGACGCTCCGGTGAGATCGAGGGTGAAGGATTGGGAAACCACTTCGCCCAAGGTGTTGTAGCGCTCGATCACGAGAAGATAGCTGCCCGCCGTGGCGTTCGGGATACCGCTGACGATGCCTGTGGCGGGATCGATCAGCAGCCCGGCCGGCGTCTGCGAGCTCGTGGCGAAGCGGAACAAAGCAGGCGCATTCAGAGCGCCGGAGCGGAGGTCGGTAACGTAGGCCGCATTGGCGGGAGTATTCCCCGTGCCGGGTGTGACGCCATCGAGCGACGGTTCGTTGTCGGTCACGGTGACGACGAAGTTACCCGTCGCGTAGCCACCGGCACTTGCGGAGATAACGGTGGTCTGCGGTCCGTCGGCGTCCGGGTCATCGACCGCCGCGACCGCGAAAGCGGCGGTGATCTGACCATTCAAGACCGTGACGCTGAGTGGCACCGTGGCGGCGCTGGGATCGGAAGAAAGAAGCGTGACCACCACATCTCCCACCGCGGCGGCGGACAGTGTGACGGTGCCGACGGCCGCGGAAGCTCCCGCGTTTTCCGCGAAGGACGAGGGGCCGACGGTGAGCGAAATCGCCGAGGCCCCTCCGCCCGTGACGGTGTGGGATCCGAGGCCGGTGAAGTCGTCCATGCTGAACTGATCCCATTCGAGGGAAGGATCGAAGACGTTGTTGGCGACGGTGTCACCAGTAGTCACCGCAGGCTTTCGGCGAAGAGTCTTGTCGACGGTGCTCACACCACCAACCGCCCATGAGCTTCCCGGGTCGAAGCCAGTTTGACCGATGGCATCCACGACCGCCCCAGCTTTCCTGAGGACCACCGCATCATTGCCATTAAAGCCGAGCTCGTTTTGGGCCGTGGTCGTCTGGTCGGCGGTGATAGCCGAACTCGCAGCGCTATGCTTGATCACGAAGGTGCCCCCGGGAGCGACGGTGCCCGAGAGGTTGACGGTGGTCGTCGAGGCACCGCCGTTGAACGAGAGCAATAACGTGTAGGCTTGGGCTGCGAGATTGATGGAAGACGCCGAGGGATTGTAAATCTCCAGCGCCTTGTTGTTGCTGCTGCCCTCGACGTATTCCGAGATGAACAAGTCACCCACGGCACGGGGGACGCCGCGGCGCGCCACGGTGGCGGTGGTCACGGTCCACTCGGAGACGTTGGCGGCGCCTGCATCGCTGCCCCCTTCATAATAGGCGGCGGATCCCGAGCCGACAGCGGCGAGATGCGGCGAGACGGTGTTCGCCGATCCGTAGGAAACGCTGGCGACATCGGCTCCGGCGGGATTGCGGAGGATCACCGCGTCGCCACCATTTCCGAGGGCCGGCCAGGTGCCGGTGAAGTAGGCGGGGTTGTTGCTCGCGAGGACGAGCCTGCCGTCGGCCGGATCGCTGTCATTGGCGGGCAGCAGGCTGTCTTTCGAGCTGCCGTTGTAGATGACGACGAGCGTGCCGGCCGGGATGGCGTCCCAGACGGAGGCATCGTCGAAGGTGAGCTGGTTGCCGGTGGAATCGGTGAGCTGCCACTGGCGGAACGAGGCCTGCCGGAGGGTCAGAAGCTCCACCCACTCGGAGCTGCCGCTGGTGCCTTGGCTGAACTCGTTCACCAGCGCGTCGCGGGTGACAGGAGAATCGGTGCCGCGGAGGACGAGACCGCTGTCGTAAGAGAAAGCGCTGCCATTCACCGCGCCCGAAGGCGGGCGGACGAGGGCATTGACCGAGGCCGTGGTGAAAGCGTTGCTGGTGTTGGTGCCGTCGTTGGCAATGACCCGGCAGCGCCAGAGGTAGCCGGCATTTCCGGGGTCCGGAGGCAAGCTGGCCGAGGTAATGCCGGCGGCGGTCCACGTCGCGGCGTCGGACGATTTCTCCCAGGCATAGCCAAACGCGAGGCTCTGGTTTTCCGGATCGCTCGCGACGATGCCGGTGACCGCGACCGCTTCATCGGAGAACGCCTGTCCTGCCGGTGAAAGTGCCGCCGCGGTGATCACGGGCGCTTGATCGACGACCGTGAAGGCGACCGCACCCGAGGTGGATCCCGCGGCTTCGCCATCGGTCGCGACCGCGGTCAGGCTGTGGCTACCGAGGGCGGGGCTGAAGGAGAATTCGAAAGGGGCGGCGGTGTCGGTGGCGACCGGCGAACCGTTGTCGAGAAGCTGGACGGAAGCCACGGTCCCCGGCGAGCCGTCGGCGTTCAAGTCGCTCGCGGAGACGGTGACATTGACCGGCGCTCCAGGACTGAAAACCGCGCCGCCCGCGGGTGAGGTGATTGCTACAATCGGGGCGGGATTGATCGGGGTGCCAGGCGTGCCGTGGAGCGTCACGGTGGCCGCGACGAGCGTGCCCGTCGTCCCCGCGGCTCGGTCGGCGACCTTCACGGTCCATGTCCCGGCAGAGTTTTCTCCCCAGTGGCGGACGCTGGAAAAGGTCCACGCGGAGTAGTTGTTGCCGGCGTCGTTGTGCTCCTCGGCGAGCCGGCTGATCATGCCGGACGGCGAGGTCAGGATCACCTCGAGGTCGCCGCGGTTGGTGTGGTTCGCAGTGAAGGTGACGGTGGCGTGCTCGACACGGAGGTTGCTACCGGTGAAGGCGAAGCTTCGGGTGACCCCCGCCGCGTTGTTGTCGGGAATCGAGACGCTGAGAGCGGTCTGGGCCACCGACTGGGAGGTGGCCGCGGGAAGATTCGTCCAAGTAGCGGCCAGATTGACCGCGGCAGTGGCATCGATCAGGCCCGCGCCGAACTTATGGTTGAAGTGGAAGCCGGCGGAGTTGTCCGACCAATCCGCGTCGGCAGGGCTAATTTTGTAGGCACTGCGGATGAGGATTTCCTTCACGTCGCGCCAGCCCAAGCCGGGTTTCTTTTCCAACATCAGCGCCACGATGCCGGCCGCAGTGGGAGTGGCGGAGGAGGTGCCGCCGAAGTCATCGGTGTAATCGCCACCGGATGCCGGGGCCGCCGTGTTGTAGCCGTTAGAGCCGCTTCGATCAACCGTGGTGATGCCCAGCACGTTGCCGGAGGACGGAGCCGCGACGACCAGGTTCGCGCCGGGCTCGCTGTAGTAAGATTGGCCGCCCTAGCTGTCGGTGGCGGCGATCGGGATGGTGTGGATATTGTTCGCGAAGCCGTCGTAATTCGAGTTGTCGAGCGCGCCGAGGCCATTGCCCCCCGCCCAGAGGATGATGCTGCCGAGCCCGCCGCGACCGGTGGCGGCGGCGCTGGCCAAGGCCGCGCGGGTCAGGCTCCCGGGCGCTTCCAACCTGACACCGTCGTCGATGGGTCCCCAACTGTTGCTCTTGATCTGGATGAGCTGCGGCAGGTAGGTGATCGCCTCCGAATTCGTGGTGTCCGTACTCGGACTCGCGATCAGCCGCATGCCGACCAAAGTCGCCTCGGGCGCAGTGCCGCTCACACCCAGGCTGTTGTTTCCGCGAGCCGCCGCGTTTCCGGCACAGGCGGTGCCGTGGTGATCTCCAATGTCGGGGTCGGGAATGCTCTGGGGCGCGGGATTCGGATCGTTGTCATTCCCGTTCCAATCCTTGTCGTTGACGGTGTCGACATTCGGCGCGAGGTCGGGATGGTCGGTCTGTAGCCCGTCGTCGATCACCCCGATCCGGATGCCGGCACCGCGGACGCCGCCGCTGGCACCATAAAGCCAGGCGTTCTCGATGTTGACGTGGGTCCGCGCGGCCGACGCGTTCTTCAGGTGCCACTGGTTCGGGACAAGCGGGTCGTTCGGCATCACCTTCCGGGACTGCTGTTGGGCGAGCTGGATGTCGGCGGAAACAATGCCGGGTTGGCGGCGCAGTGGATCGAGCGCCGCGAGTGCGGCAAAGGGATCGGCCGCGGACACGATGGCGAAGCCCGGTGCGTAGTCCGGGCGCGATTTCAAAATCACGCCCGGCGGCAACGCGGGATCGGCATCGGGCGACGGCAGCTCCACCGTGATGTCGCGCGTGATGATCCGCCGGTAGGCCAAGGTATGCGGATAGCCGGGCTCATAGCAGACCGGAAATACCTCACGCTTGCCCGCCAGTTCGCGAAGCCGGACCGGCAGGGTTTCAAGGGTGGCTGGCGGGTCGATTCGAAGGGTCCGGGTTAGGCCGTCGGCCTCCCAGACGACGCCTTCATCCAGCGCGATCTCGAAAGTCCGCTCGCTGCCGCCGTCCTCCGTCGTGAGCGTCGCCGCGGGAACGGCGGCTACTGGCAGTGCCGCAACCTGATCGTCATGCCGCTCGCCCGCTCCGTCAGCACTCGGTGTGGCTTGATCCAAGGACGCCTGGATTTCCACTACCCTGCCCGGATCGACCGGACCATGCCTCAACACGAAAAACAGCACGGCAAGCGCGAGGAGGGCGAACAGGGAGCAAGGAAGCAAACGACGGAAGGACATGGATTTGCGGGAGTTCGGACAGAGGGCGAAAATCGTCGCTGTGGATGTCAGACAGGATCGACGCGTTTAGCAACAATCACGCCAAACGGAACAGCCCCGCAAGGTGTCCATGCCGTCACCTGGCCTCGGCCAGTCCGCGCGCGACGATCCGAGGCAGGACGATGCCGGTGATGGCCAGAATGGTCACCCCCATCGCCGCCAGCATCGGGCCGATCCCGCCCCATTTCAGAGCGACGACGGCGACCGCGGCGACCACCGCGGACTCGATCAACTGAACCCGCGCCAGCGTCCCGACCTGACCCGTGCCGAACATCAACGCATGGTTCAGGTGACGCCAGACATGCGCGATGAAATAGAGCCCGTAGCAGGCGAACATCGACCGCGGGACGTCCGAGAAATCCTTCCCCAGCCAGATTGAAAACACCCACGGCCCGAGCAGCACCAGTCCGGTGAAAGCGCAGACGCCGAACGCCGAACCGAAGAGATAAAGCTTCCGCGCCGCCTTCTTCGCCCACGGGACGTCGCCCCGCGCCAGCGCTTCGGCAACCGCGGGCCAGGTCGGGGTGCTCAGCATCATCACCACGCCGAGCTGCATGACCGTGATCGAAATGAACACCTGATAGAGGGCCGTCGCCGCTGGTCCGTCCTGCCGCCCCACGAGCAGGCCGCAAAGATTGAACTCCACGATGCCGGTCACCAGCGTGCAGGCGGAAAAGGCCACACCGTCCGTCAGCAGATGCCGCGCGACGGTGGGCCGGAACCGGGTCCACGCCGGACGCACTTCCGGATGCGCCCGCCACAGCGCCACGGTGTTGCAGACCTTGGCAATCACCAGCGACCCGTAAACCGCCAGCACGAGGAACCAGACCTGCGGCACGAACCCGATCCCCGCCGCCACGACCACGGCGGCGATCACATTGCCAAGAGCGCCCCAGGTATTGTTGGCGGACACTTGCAGCAAACCCTCCCGGATCCGGTCGGTGAGATTCAGCACGAAAAGCATCACCAGCAGCGCAAGACCGGTCCACAGCGCCGGGCGGAGAATCGCTTCTTTGCCCGCGAAGCCATCGCCAAACAGCCATGGAAGCGGCGTTACCAGCAGCATCCCGGACAAAACCACGCCGACCAGCAAGGCCATCCCGAGCACCAGGAAAAACGCGCTTGAGGTCAAGCTGCCGACCCGGTCTTCGCTTTCCTGAGCCTTCGCGGAAGAGATCCCGTGGGCGAGCGCGGGACCGACACCGATTTCCAACAGGATCACGATGGACAGCGCGATGCTGACGGTGGCATACACGCCAAAATCCTCGCGTCCCAGCACCCGCATCGCCACCGGGAGGGCGATGAGCTGGAACAACAGGGTCCCCGCCTTCGAAAGGAAAGACGTCACCACCGCCAGCCGGATCGAACGATCGCGGCGGGCGGAGCGGGCGTTATTATCCGGCAAGGCCGATTCCATGACGGGGAAAGCAGGAACGAAGGAGTCTCAGACGCAAGCCTCGAACGCACCAGCGCGCCGGGACGCTCCAGACTTGCGTCTTGAATTCTTTGGTTCCGTCGTCCCTTAGCAAGCGCCCTTGCGGCTGAAGAAGGTCATCACCATGATCTGGAGATCGAGGAAGAAGTTCCAGTTCTCGATGTAGTCGAGGTCGAACTTCACGCGCTCCCGCAGGCAGGTGTCGCCACGCAAGCCATTGACCTGTGCCCAGCCGGTGACGCCTGGCTTGATGTTGTGGCGGACGTTGTAGTGGGGGATTTCCTCCTTGAAGCCTTCGATCAGCTCGGGGCGCTCGGGACGCGGGCCGACCAAGCTCATCTCGCCGCGCAGGACGTTGAGGAACTGCGGCAGTTCGTCGATGTTCCACTCCCGCATGAAGGTGCCCACCTTGAGGCGGCGCGGATCGTCTTTCACGGTCCAGCCCGGGGTTCCCGCAGCTTCGGCATCGAGCCGCATCGAGCGGATCTTGTAGATGTCGAAGGGCCGTCCGTTCAGGCCGATGCGGCGCTGCTTGTAGAAAACCGGACCGCGCGACTCCATCCAGACCATCGCGCAGAACACCGAGATGGCCGGGGCGAAGAGAACCAGACCGACCAAGGCACCCGCGATGTCGAAGCATCGCTTGAGGGCGTTGTTGAACGCGTGGTGGAGTGGCAGCTTGCCGATGCCAAGAACGGGCATGCCATGGAAATTCTCCAGTTGAAGCCCGGAGACCAGAATCTGGAAGCAGCTCGGCACCAGCTTGAAATCGACGAATTCCTTGCCGCAGGTCTCGGCGAGCATGAGCATCTGATGGCGATCCATGCAACCATCGACCGCCATGATGAGGTCCGCTCCGGAGTCACGGACGATCTCCCGCAGGGAATCGTAGGAACCCAGCACCGCGACGTCGGCAGGCGGCTCGGCATCAAACTTGGCGGAGGGAGGAACGATCACGCCGTGGACGCTGATCCGTTGGGCGCGACCTTCGCCGAAGCGCTCGATCGCCCGGCCGCACTCTTCGTTCCATCCGACGAAAATCGCCTTCTGGCGGAGTGCTTTTGCAAACGAATCACGGCGCAGCACGCAGTAGAGGAACCAGCGCCAACCGCAGAGCATCGCCATCGCGGTCAGACCGGCGAGTCCGCAGTAAGCACGCGAGATGGTCGGGGTGAGCTTGAGAATCAGCGCGATGCCGAGGAAGGCCACCAGCCACAGCGCGCAGGTCTTGACGATGACGCCGAAGGTCCGGCGGATCGCGAGGTAGTTGCGAGGATCGTGGACGCGGAAATTCGCAAGCAGCACGAGCATCAGCGAACCGCCGAAGACCACGTGACCAAGGTAAGCCCGGAAATCGATCTCCGGATCATCCACACCGATGTATTGGAGCTTGGATTCGAACCGCAGCAGGTAGGCCACCAGCATCGCGATGAAAACCACCGCGGCGTCGCCGAGAAAGCTGACGGCTACCAGCTTCTGGTGCGCGACCCACGGACGATGCCGGTGGCGCAGTGAGAAGGTCTGGGGATTTTCATCTTGAGAAGACGAGGTTGCCGCTGGGGAAGTCACGGTGGCTGACTTCTCCACGACAGGTGCTGGGGGGGCACAGTTCATGGTTCGGGGGGATTGGGGGAAACGTTGCGGGGGATGGCGACCAAGCCGGGGAAGCCGGGTCACGTGAGGAAAGCTGCAGTAAATGGGCCGCGAAGTCCATTACGTGATCGGGGAGGAATTGTTGCCGTTTGCGGGTTGATCAGCATCTTCCGGACCAACTTCAACCGCCGAGCTTGAGCTTGCCAGAGCCGGATGACTGAAGGGGACGACGGGCTCGGGAGCCGGGCTGCCTTTCGCGCGGAACGTCATTTCATTCCAAACGAAACCCACCAGATTCCCGCCCGACGATCGAATCAAATCCGCAGCTTTTTTCAGACTGCGGCGCTCGCCCGCTCCTTGCCGGACCACCATGCAGATGCGGTCGGCATAGCGGGCCATCGCCAGCGCGTCGCTCACCGCCAGGACCGGCGGGCTATCGATGACCACCGCGTCGAAGTAGCGGTAAGCATCCTCGAGCAGAACCGCAAAACGCGTGCCGGACAGCAACTCCGCGGCGTCGTTCCGCATTTCGCCGGAGGAGAGCAGGTAGAGGTTCGGCAGTGCCGTGGGAAAACAAGCGCTGGCAGGATCGCACTCGCCCGACAGGAAGTCGCCGAGACCGCTGGTCCCACTCTTCAGGTGCTGGCGACTGAGCCCTGGGCGGCGCATGTCGCCATCGAGCAACAGCGTCCGCTGGCCCTGCATCGCGAGCGAAGCGGCGTAGTTCATCGCGCAGATCGAACGTCCCTCGCCAGGCCCGGCGCTGGCGAAAAGCACGGTTTTCCCGCCCGGTTTTGTAGCCGGAGGCAGCAGCACGGCACGCAGCCGGCGGAAGGCCTCCGCGGTCGGCGAGGCCGGAGCGGAAAGCAGCACCATGTCCCCTTCCCGGCCGGCTTCGAAGGGCGGCAGGCTGGCAAGCATCGGCGCCCCGGTGGCCCGGGCCGCCGCGGCGGAATCGCGCACCCGGCCGTCGCTGACTTCCAGACCGACCAGCAGCATCATGCCAGCCATCATGCCGGCGAAGCCCGCAAGCGGCAGCAACACTTTCTTGTCGGGCTTCGATGCCTTCTCAGGAACAAATGGCGGAGCCGCCCAGGTGATCGCCGACGCCGCCACCGCGCTGGCCAACGTGGTTTCCCGCAAACGGGTGTCCACTTTCGCATGCAGCTCGCGGGCGACATCCGCCTCGCGCTTCAGTTTGTCGAAATCCGCGCGGATCCCTTCCACGCCGATCGCCACGGTGCGGGCCTTCTCGACCTCGCCCTGCAGCTTGGATTCGTTCTCGAGCGAGACGTGATAGCCCTTCTCCAGCGCCTGGCCGGCCGAGCGGACCGCTTGGACCAGATCCTCCTTCAGGCTCGCGACCTCCTGCGCCGTCTCCTTGTAAACCGGGTGCTTGAAAAGGTAGCGCTCCTTGACCTTGGCAAATTCCAGCTCCTTCTCTTGCAACGAGCGCGCCAACGCCGTGACTTCTTCGGAACGGCTGGTGCCACCGATGCCGCCCAGCGAGTCCGGATCCTGCGGATCGAACTTCTTGAAGGACTCGTAGGCGGACTCCAGCCGCAAGCGCTCCGACTTCGCCTGGGTAAGCTGGGCATTGAGCGCCCCGAGCTCGTCGTTGACCGGTCCGCCCCCCTCGCGACCTTCCAAACCGGGCACCGGGTGATCTTCGCGGAACTTCTGCAGCAGCGCCGCGGCCTGCTCCTTCGCCAGGCGCAGCTTGGCCTCTTCCTTGGCCAATCCTTCGCCCGCCTGCCGCGCCTGGGCCTCCCGGACTTCCTTGATCCAAAGGTCATACTCCGTCACCAGCGACTCCACGAGGCGCTTGGCGCGCTGGGGATCGGTGTCCTCCACCGACAGCACCACCACTCGGGTTCCGCGGTCCAATTCCACATGCGTCCGTTCGCCTAACAGGGTGATCACTTCCTGCTCGCTCGACCCCGCCGGCGCGAAATCAGCCGCTCCGAACAAGCCGTTCGCCCGCGCCACCCGCAGCAACACCGCGGTGGAGTTCATCTTGAGCTCGATCGTGCGCAGTTGCTCAAGATCCTTCGAATCCTCAGGCCCCAGGCCCTCGATGTTCAGCACGTTGGGCGTGTGGCTGCTGACTTCCACCGAACCCGTCGAAACGTAGAACTTCGGCGCGGATTTCACGTAGCTCCACATCGGCGCCACCGCCAGCGCCATGCCGAGCACGACCAGCCAGCCGCGCCGGAGCAGGATACCAAACAGCCGGCCGGGCTCGACTTTCGGCAGGTAAAGGGTGGGCTCGGCGCGCGACAACTCCATCCGGGCGGAGGAGGCGGTCACCAGGGATTCAGATTTACGGGGGGAGGACATCGGGAGAACAGGGCGGGGATCAGAACAAGCTTTCAGGGATCGAGAGAACATCGCCGTCCCGCAAGGCCGGGTCCGCCGTCTTGCCGGAGGTGATGTCCTTCAAATTGAGCATCTGCACCGGCCCACCGCGGCGTTTCAGGGAGATCTTCTTGATGTTGGCGATGCGCGTGGCACCGCCCGCCATGCCGATCGCCTCGACCACCGTGAGCTGGCGGTCGACAGGCAGTTCGAAGACGCCGGGATTCTGCGCCTGGCCGAGCACGGTCACGGTGCGGCGGACCCGCGCCTCGATCGAGACGCTGACCTCGGGCCGGACCAGATAGCCGTCCTTCAATTTCGTCGTGATCGCCGCAGCCGCTTGGTCGGTGGTCAGCCCCGCCATTCTTACCGGGCCGATGAGCGGCACGGTGATGGTGCCGTCGGCCGAGAGCTGGCCCGCGGTGGTCAGCTCGTCTTCCCGGAAAACCCGGATTTCGACGGTGTCGAGCTTGCCAATGATGCCCGCCGCACGACCGGCTCCGGGCGCTTGGGCCTCTGATGGTGCCGCCAGCGAGAAAAGCGCGGCGCAAGCGAGGAAGAGGACTTTGAGATTCATGGGGGGATGCTTTGGGGGGAAATCAGAATTTGTAGCCCATCTCGACACCGCCGCTGTGGTTCTCATAACCGAAGGCCGGATTGTTCGAGCGGTTCTCAGAATAGCGGTAGTAAAGACCCATGCTGAAATCGTCGGTGAAACGGTATTCCAGCGAGGGCCGGATGAATTGAATGCGGTCGACCCGGCCCGCCGGACCGGTTCCGGAAACCCGGCTGTATTCAGCACGTTCCAGGCCGCCCTCGATCTTGCCGGTCCACTTTCCCCCGAGCCGCTGGGAAATGCCCAGCGCGACCCCGCCCTGGGTGTAATTCTGGCCGGGCAAAAACGCCGATGCCTGCTCGCGACGATAGCCGCTCAGATAAACTTCAGTCCCCTCACGCACCTCCCACCCGACACGGGCTTCGACGACCGGCGTGGTGTCGGAGCCATTGTCAAAGCTGCGGTGCTCGAAGCCCGCCTCGACATCGACGCTGATCTTCTGGGTCGGATTCCACTCGATGCGCGCCGTCGCGCGATGAACCGCCTGGTCACCCGCGCCGTCCACCTCGAAGCTGCCCGCCTTGTAGATCAATCCCAGGCGCGTCTTCGGCGAGTAGGCGTAGCGCACGGCGACCTCACCATAGCTCAGGCTGGAATCGGCAAACGCCGATGAATCGTAGCCGGTCGATTCGTGACCAGCCGCCAGCTCGACGGTGAATTTTTCCCGCAGCGACCACGCGATGCGCACGCTGTTAGACAGTTCGCTGCGGTCGGTGAGCGTGCCGGTGTCCGCCGTGGCGTCACCGAGTTGCCGCGACACTCCGGCGTAGGCGAAATGAATCGCTTTCCCGCGCCAGCCAGCCTCCCACGAAGCCTCCTGTTCGATCCGGTCGTTGCTGCTGTTCTCCGCATAAGCGACCACCGTGGGACGGTAAGCCACGCTGAGATAGCCTCCTTCTCCTTCCAGTTTGTCGCCCTTGCGATAGCTCACGGAAGGCGACACGCGCGTCACCAGATCCGACTCCGCGTTCCTCGCGCTGAGGTAGATGTTGTCGTCATAGGCGGCGGAAATCGCGATCCCCATCTCCAGTTGCTCCGACCGGGTCTTGGTCGCAGCGGGATCGAGCTGCGGCCCATACAATGGCCCGAGGCGAGCGTCCACCTCTTCATCCAGCCGTCCCGGGACAGCAGGAGAAAGTTCCTGCCCCAGCAGCGGAACCGAGAACCCGACCGCAAGCGCGGCCAGAATCAGCGGAACCACCCGGGGGGCACGTGGCACGCGGTGGATCATAAGACGAAGGCCGGAACGCTAAAAAAAATCGAGCCATCCGGCAAGAAATTTTAGAATACTGAAGGATACGGGATCGCGTAGCCCGTGAAACCGTTCGTCAGCCCAAAGTCCGCCGCTCCACCCCTCTCACTAAACCCAGTAAAATCAAGCTAGACCAGCCCATCACCGCGCGCTCGAACCCGATCCCTGACCATCCGGAATTTTTTAGGATTCGAAGCTAGCCCTGCCCGTCCGCGAGATTTCTCCCCGGACGCGAAGCCATGACGCGAACCCGGAAAGAACCCGCCACGCACCGCGCGCGAGTTTCCAAGTCCACGCCCACCCCTGCTTCAAGCTCAGCCGGGATGACCCGGCAGCGACTCACCGAAGTAGCGCGAAAGGTCGGGGACGTTCTCCCGATCAAACACCGTGAGATGGTCACCCGGAATATCCACGATCCGGAAATCGGTAGCCACTTGCTGCCAGCCGTAGTCCGGGGGGAACTCGAACTTGTCGCTCTTCTCGCTGGCCCGGAACAAGGTGACGCTGCCGTGATAGCTCTTCGGCGTGTAGGCGAGCATCGCTTGATAGTGCGCCTCGCGAAGCTGGACGCCGCGCAGTTCGGAATGGGCTTCAGCCGGACCGGCTGCCGCCGCGGCGACTTCAGAGCGGACCCGAAAGTTGGTTTCGACGCCCTCGCGGAAACGCCCGGCCAGACTCTGGAGACGGCCGAGCAGCGGTTCGTCCTCGCGCGATTTCCAGAACACGGAGACCCGCTCCGGCAACGAATACTCGCGCACCGGAACCGCCGGATTGAGCGTGTCGATCAACCCCAGGAATCCAATCTCCTCACCGACGGCGGTGAGCTGGGCCGCCATCTCATAGGCAACCACTCCTCCGAACGAATAGCCGGTCAACAAATACGGTCCTTGTGGCCTGATCTGGCGCAGCAAGCGGATGTAATTCCGCGCCGTCACCTCGATGGACTCCACCCGGATTTCCTCGCTGGTGCTGAGATCCGGCGACTCGATGGCGAGGAAGGGCCGGTCGTCCGGCAACCTGCGGGCGAGTTCCTCGTAAAAAAGAACGCCTCCGTCCCCGCCGTGGATCGCCACCAAGGGCGGCAAGTCTCCAGAGGAGCGGATCGTCGCGATGTGTCCGATGTCCTCGGCATCCGTCGTCCCGGTCGGCGCGCTGCCGGTTTCGATCACCCGGGCGAGATCACGGAGGGTCCGGGCATGAAGCAAGGTCGCCAGCGGCAGCGATACTCCGAATTCCCGGCCGATCCGCGCGAACATCCTCAGGCCGGCCAGCGAGTTGCCACCAAGCTCGAAAAACTCGTCGTCGCGACAAATCGAATCCACTCCCAGCACCTCGCTCCAAATCACGGCGAGCTTTTGCTCCGCGGCGCCATCGGGCGGCAGCGACGCCGCCCGTTCCGCCACGTGGGCATGGGGATCCGGCAGCGCTCGCACATCGACCTTGCCGTTGGCATTGAGCGGCATCACGGCCACCTCGTCGATGCCGTCCGGCAGCATGAAGGACGGCAGGCGTTCCTCCAGCCACGCGCGGATCTCGCCGCGTCCGGCCTTGATGCCCTCCGTCGGGACATACCAGGCCAGCAAGCGCTTGCCGGCCGCACCGCTGCCGCGGGCCGCCACCTTGCATTGCCGCACCGCGGGATGCCCCGCCAGCACCGCCTCGATCTCGCCGGGCTCGATGCGGAAACCGCGCACCTTCACCTGGTCATCGATCCGTCCGAGAAACTCGACCCGTCCCTCCGCCGTCCAGCGGCAAAGATCACCGCTGCGGTACCATTCGCCGCCGTCGATGAACTGCTCCGCCGTCAACTCCGCCTGCCCGAGATAGCCCAGCGCCAGACCAGCGCCCCCGCAATGCAGTTCGCCGGGCATGCCCACCGGCACCATGCGGCCATGGGGATCGACAATCCGGACGCGGCTCCCCGAAATCGGCCGGCCGATCGGAATGACGTGGGACACCAGATCTACTTCCCGCACGGTATGGCAGCAGGTGAAGGTCGTGTTCTCGGTCGGCCCGTAGCCATTGATCAGCCGGACTTCCGGCAGTGCCTCGAAAGCGCGGCGCAAGTGCTCGACCGATGGAGCCTCGCCGCCGGTGAGGATCTGGCGGACCTTGCCGAGATCCCCGAGGTGCTCTTCCACCATCAGCTCGAACAGCCCCGCAGTGAACCAGAGCGTGGTCACCCCGTGGTCGCGAATCATGCGACCCAGCACGTCCGGTGCCGGATCGTGCCCGGGCAATACCAGCTTCCCGCCGTTCAACAGCGCACCGAAGACTTCGAAGGTCGCCGCGTCGAACGCCAGCGTCGATCCTTGCAGGAAAACCTGCTCCGGCCCGAAGTCGCAGTAATCCGCACCACAGACCAGACGAAGGATGCCGCGTTGCGGAACCACCACGCCCTTGGGCCGCCCGGTCGAACCGGAGGTAAACATGACATACGCCGGATCATCCGGTCCCCGTGGCACAACTCCCGGCAGCGTACCGGCAGCCATGCCAACTCCATCGACCGTGACGATCCCCGGAACAGGAGCTTCACGATCGGCAATCCACACGCCTGCCTCGGCGTCCCGCAGGACTTCGGTCAGGCGACTCTCGGGCCAGCTTGGATCCAGCGGAACATAACAGCCACCGGCTTCGAGCACGCCCAGCAGCGCGGCGATCGCATCCGGCCCGCGCCGCAGGCAGACGCCCACCCGGTCGCCCGGCTTCACGCCGCTTGCGACCAGTGCCGTGGCATAGGCCGCCACGCGCTCGCCAAGCTCGGAGTAGGTCAATGAACCTCCATCCCAAACCAGCGCGGTCCGCCCGGCATGGGTCGAGCAGGTCTTGCGGAATGCCTCCGCCACCGAACCGGAGACCGCGGCATCGGCACCTTCGCCCCACGCCGCCAGCTCCGAGCGGTTCGCCCCGTCCAGAAGATCGAGGTCGCCCACCGGTGATGTCGGGTTTCCAGCCGCGGACAGCAGCAGGTTGCAATAGCTGTCCAGCCAGCGCCCCATCGTGCCGGGATCGATCAAGGTGTGGTTGTAGGTCGACGACAGCAAGAGTCCGTCCGGCGTCTGCATCGCGTTCAGGAAGATCGTCGAATTGCTGTAGCGGGCCGGCACCGTCTCGACCTTGGAAGACAGTCCTCCGAACGATCCCGGATCACCCGATGGCTCGAAGTTGAAGATATACTCGACCAGCGGGCGGCGGCCACCGTCGCGGCGGACCTTCAACTCGCGCAACAGGCGGCCGTAAGTGACCTTGCCGTGCTCGATCGCGTCGAACTGCTCGCCCGACACCCGCGATGCGAGTTCCTTGAACGAACCCTGCGGATTCACCGTGGCGGGAAGCGGCAGGAAGTTGACGCAGTGCCCAACCAGCTTTTCCTCGCCGGCTTCCATTTGCCCGGCGGTCGGGAAAGCGATCACGAATTTCTCCTGCCCGCTCAGCCGGTGCAGCAGCGCTTGGAATCCTGCAAGCAGCGCGCTGTTCAGCGTGACGCCGCAGCCACCGGCCAGCTTGCGCAAGCGGTCCAGCGACTCGCGGTCCAGCACGCGTTCGCAGGTCGAGGAACTGTAAGCCGGCACCGTCCCATAACTCCGCCGCAGCGGCAGCTCGAGCTCCGGCACACCGTCGGCAAACCGCTCGCGCCACCAGGCCAGCGCCGACTCGTCGGAAACCGCTCCACCAGCCTCGCGCAGGGCACGGTCCACGATCGACGGCGGCGGATACAACAACGGCGCGCGTCTGCGCTTCCGCGTTTCATAACAACTCGTGAAATCACGGATCAACACCTCGAACGACCATCCATCGCACGCGATGTGGTGGGCCGCGAACTGCAGCACATGCTCCTCCTGCGACATCCGCGCGACCACCACGCGGAACAAGGGACCCGCCGCCAGATCGAACGGCGTCTCGCGCTGGCGGAGCCCGCATTCCAACAGCGCCCGGTCCGGCTCCGGATGGCTCAGGAAATCCTCGGGCAGGATCATCACCTCGCCCACCGGATCGATCACGAAGGCAGTTCCATGCCCGGCCGGGATCCTCATGCGGAGCGCGTCGTGGCGGTCCACCAGATCCTGCAACGCCATCCGCAGCGCCACCTCGTCCAAGGGACCATGGAGGCGCAGTTGAAGCATTTCATTGAACGCGAGGTTTGCCTCCGTCCCCAGCATCGCGGCGAGATGGATCTCGACCATCGGCTCGGTCATCGGGAACGGCCCGCGCACCCCTTCCGGGGCGTCGGCGCCCTCCGGCCGCGGAGGTTTCGGGAAAAATCCGCCGTCCTGGAGCTCGGCGATACCGCGCCGGAACGCGTCGATCACGAGATCGACATCCGCGTCCGTGTGCTCGGCCGTTAGATAAAAGGGCAGCCCCTCCATCGCGAAAACACCCTTCTCGCGGAGATGATAGAAAATCAGGTTGCCGTGTTTCACGGATTCCCCGATCCGCAGATACATCTGCGAGCCGGTGTTGACCATGCGGATGTCGATGCCGTTGTCGCGGAACATCCGGTCCACGGTGGTGGCCAGGCGGGTGGCGCGGGTGCCGATGTCATCCCAGTATTCCGGGCCCTTCTCCTTCAGGTAATTGAGCACGGCGCGGCAAGCCGCCATCGCCAGCGGAAGCCTTACGAAGGTGCCCGCGAAGAAGGTCACTTCCTTCTCGGGGAACGAGTCGTCGCCATACTGCCACGAGCCGCCGTCGAAGGTGTCCATGTATTCCGACTTGCCCGCGATGAGACCGATCGGCAGCGCGCCGCCGCCGAAAACCTTGCCGTAGGTGGCGAGGTCCGGCTTGATTTGATACAGGTCCTGCGCGCCATGCGGTCCTTGGCGGAGACCGGTGATCACTTCATCGAAAACCAGCAGGAACCCGTATTCCTCGGAGATCCGCTTCACCTCGTGGACGAAGTCCACCGGGATCCACTCCGGCTGGCGGCTCTGCACCGGCTCGACCAGCACAGCCGCCAGCTCCCCGGCGACCTCGCGGATCATGTCGAGCGCCTCGGGCTTGCCCCAGGGCACGACGATCACGTCCTGCACCGCCGATGCCGGGATGCCGGGCGCCAGTGGCAAGGTCCGGCGCTTCGCACCGCTGCCGACGCTGCGCACCAGCACCGGATCGAAGTTGCCGTGATAGTCCTTGTCGAAAACCAGCACCTTGTCGCGGCCCGTCACCGTCCGCGCGATGCGCATGGCCGCTTGAACCGCTTCCGAGCCGGTGTTGAGGAAGCACACGCGGTCGTTCCCGGTCACCTCGCAGAACAACTTCGCGGTCTCCATTGCCGCCTCGCACTGCGGGCCGATTTCCAGCCCGGTCGCAAGTTGCTCGCGGATGGCATCGCTCACGTAATCCGGCGAGTGGCCGAGGAAGTTCGGGCCGAAGCCGTTGACCATGTCGACATACTCGTTGCCGTCCACATCCCACATCTTGCAGCCCTTCATCCGGCGCGCGACGATCTGATAGACCATCTCTTTCCACAGCCGGTTGAAGCCATTGACGGTGCGCGGGTCCGCCAGCCACTTGCGGTGGCCCTGGGTGAGTTCCTTCGAGCCTTTCGTCCGCGCATTGTAGCGGAGGATCAGGGAGTCGAGGTGATCGCGCTGCACCGGCGTCAGCTCCGCGCTGGTGCTGGTGCGGTCGATGCGGGTGCGCGGCCCGGACACGCCGGACTCCGGCTCCGGGCCCGCCGCGTTCGCCGTGACGATCTCTTGCTTGGCAGGCTTCGCAGCCGCGGCGAGGACGACGCCGTTGGCTTCGAGATGGGCGACCAGCGCACCGATGGTCGGCATCGTCTGCATCAGGTCGCGGAAGGAAATGGCGACGCCGAAGGTGTTCTGAATCACCCGCGCGGCCTGGGTGAGCAGCAGCGAATCGAATCCGAGCTCGAGGAATCCGCTCTCGGCGGTCATGTCCGACGCCGGGATGCCTGATAGGTCTTCCAGCGCCTGCCGCAGGCGGGCGGCGGTGCCATCCGCGGCAGGTGCCGACTCGGCGGCGGTCTCCGCCTCGGCGCCCGCAGTTTCATCGGCGGCCGACAGCGTGGCTGAAATGGCGGGCAGCGGCTGATCCAGCAGGCGGCAGGGCAGCCAGGCGCGGCGGCGTTGGAAAGGATAGGTCGGCAGCGGCACCCGGCGCTTCGGAGTTTCCGCATGCACCGCAGCCCAGTCCACTTCAGCGCCGCGGCACCAGAGTTCGACCAGGGTGGTGAGCATGCGGCGGCGGTCCGGGGCTCCGGCGGCCGGATGCTCGCAGCTCGCGAGACAGGCTGCGGCACGGCGTCCGGCAGTCTGGCGTGCCAGTGTCGAGAGCGTCTGACCCGGTCCCACTTCGAGGAAGATCCGGCCCTCTTTCTCGTTCGCCGCGGCATCCACCGCCTGGTGGAAGAGCACCGTGCGGCGGAGGTGCGCCGCCCAGTATCCGGGATCGACCGCGTCCCCATCGGTTAGAATGGTGCCGGTCACCGTGGAAAGGATCGGGATGCGCGGTACGGAAAGTTTCACCGTGGCGATCACCTCGCGGAAGCGCGCCACGACCGGATCCATCATCCGGCTGTGGAAGGCATGGGACGTGTGCAGTTCGCGCACGGCCACTCCTTCCGCTTCCAGTTCCTTCGCGAAACGCGCGACCGCCTCGGTCTCGCCCGCCACCACGCAGAGCGACGGGCCGTTTTCCGAAGCCATGTCGAGTTCCTCGGGCAGCCGCGCGCGCAGCTCGGCGGCGGGCAGGCGCACCGAGAGCATCGATCCCCGCTCCACTTCCGCCATCAGGCGTCCGCGGGCCGCGAGAATCCGCAAGCCGTCTTCGAGCGAGAACACGCCTGCCAGACAGGCGGCGGCGAATTCACCCACGCTATGCCCGAGCATCAATTCCGGCTGCAAGCCCCAGCGCTGCCATTGGCGGGCCAGTGCATACTCGACCGTGAAAATCGCAGGTTGCGCCAGCACCGTGTGCTTCAGCCGCTCGGCCGCGTCGCCACCGTCCGCCGCGAACAAGACCTCGCGCAAGTCCTCGCCTAACAGCGGGACCAGCAGCTCCGCGCAGCGGTCGATGTCCTCGCGGAATCCTCTCTCCGCGGCATAAAGATCCGCGGTCATTCCCGGATGCTGCGCGCCTTGGCCGGGGAACATCCAGACCAGGCCCGCCGGCACCGCCTGCGCGGTCGCGCTGACCCGGCTGCCACTGGCGATCGCACCGGCGACCTCGCTCCAACTGCCGGCAATCACCGCCGCGCGGCGCGTCATCGCCTTGCGCCCGAGCGCCAGGGTCCTCGCCGCGGCGGCGAAGTCCGCATCGTCGGCACGGGCCGCATGACTGCCGAGGCGCGCGCCAAACTGGTCGAGCGCCGCTTCATCGCGTGCCGAGAACAACAGCACACGATCTGGACTCCCGGTCGCGTCTGTTAGAACAACGGGTGCCGGTGCTTCCTCGACGATCACGTGGGCATTCGTGCCACCGACTCCGAATGAAGAAACGCCCGCCCGGCGCGGTGATCCCGGTGCCGGCTCCCATGGCCGCAACCGGTCGTTGACGAAGAAGGGCGAGTTCGCGAAGTCGATGCGCGGGTTCGGCGAGTTGAAATGCAACACCGGCGGCAGTTCGCGATGCTCCAGTGAAAGGGCGGTCTTGATCAATCCGCAGACGCCGGCTGCGGTATCGAGATGCCCGAGATTTGATTTCAGCGAACCGATCGCGCAAAATCCGCTTTCACCGGTCCCGCTCCGGAACGCGGCGGTCAGGCCCGCGATCTCGATCGGATCGCCGAGCGGAGTCGCGGTGCCGTGTGCTTCGATGCTGGTGATCGTGCGCGGGTCAACCCCGGCATCCAGATGGGCGCGGCGGATGACGTCGGCCTGGCCGTCGGCACTCGGCGCGGCGTAGCTGTGCTTCACCCCGCCGTCGTTGTTGAGCCCGAAGCCCCGCAGCACCGCGTGGATGTGATCGCCATCGCGGACCGCATCCTCGAGCCGCTTGAGCATCACCACACCGGCACCGTTGCTGAAGACCGTGCCGGCGCTCCTTTCATCGAAAGGCCGGCAATGACCGTCCGGCGAGAGCATCCCGCCCTCCACATGGCTGTAGCCGCGCTTCTGCGGCACGGTGATGGTGACCCCGCCCGCCAATGCCATGTCGCACTGGCCGGTGCGCAAGGCCATCATCGCGTGCGCCACCGCCACCAGCGAGGTCGAGCAGGCGGTCTGCACCGTCAGGCTCGGCCCGTGCAGGTTGAGCTTGAAGGCGACCCGGGTCGCGATGTGGTCCTTGTCGTTTCCGAACTCGACTTGCAGGGCTCCGACCTGCGCCTCGGCGAGATGCCGGCGGTGCATTTCGGGATCGGAAAGGATATGATGAGGGAGATACGTGTCGTAATAACATCCAGCGTAGACACCGATGCGGCAGCCTTCGGCCTCGGCGTTGTCGGGAACATAACCGGCGCGCTCGACGGCTTCCCAGCAGATCTCGAGGAACACCCGCTGCTGGGGATCGATCATCTCCGCCTCGCGCGGGACGATGCCGAAAAGCCCGCCATCCACGCCTTCGAACGACTCCGGCTCCAGCAGGCCGCGCGCGCAGACCAGCGCCTCGCCCTCACGCCCCGGGACTTCCAGCTCCGAGGCGTCGAAATGCGTGATCGACTCCACCCCGCCGCGCAGGTTTTGCCACAGCTCCTCCGGCGTCGATGCTCCCGGCAGCCGCACCGCCATGCCGATGATCGCCACCGCCGCGGAATGATTTGCTTCGCGGGAAGCGGCCGTCGTTCCTTCAGTGGCCGGAGAGAGATCATGTCCCGCCGCCAGCAGCGCCTGGGCCGCCACCGTCGGATGTTCGAACAAGCGCACCAGTTCGAAGCGGCGGCCGAAGTGCTTCTGCAGCGCGGCATGCACCCGCACCAGTTGCAGCGAGCTGCCGCCAAGGTCGATGAAGCGGTCGTTGCGCCCGACCGAGTCCAGGCAAAGCACCTCGCGCCAGACCATCGCGACCTTTTCCTCCGCCTCGCCCAGCGGCGCGGCGAAGGGCTCGCCCAGCTCCGGCCGCGGCCTGGCGACATCGCGCATGGCCGACATGATCGCCTCCACGCTGGACAGCTCTCCCGCGCTGAGGGCCACCCATGCGGGATCCACCGATGGCATGGTCGCTTCGCCCGTGACCATCTCCGGCCCGCGCACGGTCGCTTGCAGGCGGCACTCCGCTGCAACCGCCGCCGGGATTACCCGCAGCCCGTCTTTCCAAATCCCATCGCCGATGCTCTCAAGAAACGCGCGGCACGGCTGGTTGCGGCCGCTATCCTGATAGGCGATCGCCACCGCACCGAGACCGCGCTCGATGGCAAGCTCGCCCAAGCGACGCAGCATCCGGTGCTCGACTCCTTTGCCCAGCGCCCGGCAACTCAGCAAAAACGTGTCCGCCCGCAAGCAGCCGCCGTCTTCGCGACCCAGCATCAGGCCGACCGCGCCATAGTCGCCGAAGCGATCGCGAGCCCGCACCAGTTCCGCCAAGGTCCCGCCGCAGGCATCGAGCATCGCCGCCTCGTCCCGCGGCAGCGGCGCGGCATTGAATTGATTGGTCCTCTGGGTGAGCTGGCTGGCCCGCGCCGTATCGGCCGCGGTCACCGCTTGGAAGTCGATCGACAGCTCCAGGCTCGCGATGAATTCATCGAAGCTTGCCGCCTGCGCCCGCAGGTCCTCGCGCCGCGACTCGTTCTGATAGAAATCGGCCCGCTGGGCGTCCTCACCGGTCAGCCCCGCGCGGTCCAGCACCCACAAATGCCGCGCGAAAATTGCCAGCGCGACAGCATCGTCCGGCACGCGGACCGCCAGCACCGCCGGCGCGTTGGCCGCCACTTCGGCGATCTCCGCCGGGTTGTCATCGAGAAAAAGGATGCTCTCAAGACCGACATTGAGCCGCTTGGCCAGCGCCCGCAGGTTTCCGGACTTCGGCTCCCAGTTGACCGCCGCGTCGGCGAAAGCCTCGCGGGAAATCAGCATCTCTGGATTCTCCCGGAACACCGCCTCGACGTCTTCCCCGTTGTTCTTCGAGACCATGCAAAGCAGGAAGCCCTCCGCCCGCTTTTCTAACAAAAACTGCTGGAACTCGCGGCGCGCGGGCTCGATCACCACGCCGCGCGGCCCGGCTTCGCCACAAACTCCCGACCACAGGGTGTGGTCGCAATCGACCGCGATCACCTTCATCGGCTTGCGCCGCCACGCCGCCACCCGCCGTGCCAGCCAGGTCGCCAGGGCGGCGAACATCGGCTCGGTGTAGGGCACCCGCGCCACCTCGTCCGCATCCGGATCGAAGCCCGACGCCACCGGATATAGACTCGCCAGATCCGCAGCGGCGAGGACCTCGACGCCCGGCACGCCCGCCAGTTGGCCCGCCAGGTCCGCGGCAAAAACGTGCGCCGCCTCGCCGCCGGAGGCCTCCGGGCAAGCGCAGACTAACAGGGGGATCCGATCGCGGTTCGCCGAACCGGCCACCGCCGCTGCCACCTCGCGGGCCGCCGCGCGCGCGCGGCACGCTGTCCACCGCCAGATCCCGGGAGCGGACCAGCACGATGTTGATACCACCGCGATTCGATGCCAACAGGCTGGCAGGATCCAGCAACTGCTGGAGCACCTGGTTGAAAGGGGCGAACAAGACGCGTGCCGAATGGCCTGAATGCTCAAGCATCCTGTCCAGAACCGGACTTACAGGCTCGGCGGTAAATGAAGCTGCGACGGCGATTTGCAGGGTCGGAACGGACGTTGGCATCGGATTCAGCGGGGAGGATCGGGGTCACGAACAGGAGGATCAGCAGTTCTCGAACTGCATGGAGAACGTTGGAAAACCTTCAGCTTTCTTAAACTTCTAGAGAAAGAAGCCTTTTATTGCCAGAAAATCAATCCTGCGGCCATCACGCGATCCCGTAGTGCATCACGCAAACTTCCCTGAACCGCTCCGCCTCATTCGAAAATCCCCCCGGATCAAATTAAGCCGCAGCGCTCGAACCGGCCTACCGATTCCAGCCTTCCGCCGCTACCCGGCTTCCGGGCACCTCCCCCCTCAGCTCTTCTCCCACACCCGGGTTCGCAGCGCTTCACCCGCGGCCCGAGCCTCCGCCTCCTTCTTGCTCTTGCCCTTGCCGGTCGCAAGGACCATGTCGCGCCAGGAAACCTCGGCGTGGAAGACCTTGCGATGGTCCGGACCGCTTTCGCCGAGCACCCGGTAAGACGGTGCCTGCGGGTGGATCGCCTGCAGGCTCTCCTGAAGCTCACCCTTCGGATTCCGCTCTTCCGGACTTCCGGCCAGCGCCTCGATCTCCGATTGGAAAAGCCTCAACACCAGCTCGCGCGCGCCGAGGTAGCCGATGTCCAGATAAACCGCGCCGATCAGCGCTTCGAAGCCGTCCGCCAGCGTCGACATCCGCCGCCGTCCGCCGGTGGCTTCCTCCCCTTTCCCGAGCAGCACGTAGCTGCCGAGGTCGATGGTCAGCGCGAAACGCGCCAAGGCACGCCGCGACACCAGTTGCGACCGCAGCTTGGTCAGCCGGCCTTCCGGAAAATCCGGGAACATCCGGTACAGGTCTTCCGTGAGAATCAGTTGGAGCACGGCATCGCCGAGGAATTCCAGCCGCTGGTTGTCGAAGTGGGGCCGCTGCGACTCGTAGGCGAGACTCGGGTGGGTCATCGCTTCGGCTAACAGAAGCGAATTGCGGAACTTGTATCCGAGGCGACTCTCGAGGCTTTCCATACGGTGCATCCATCCACTTCCGCTCTTTTGGCCCGGAGCAACCTAGCTCCCGAAAAAAGAGGTGGGGTGACCGACGGGACTCGAACCCGCAACAACCAGAATCACAATCTGGGGCTCTACCATTGAACTACGGCCACCATTTTACCGGCGGGCGGGAGATCTAGGCGATGCCCACGGGCTTGGAAAGGCAAAAATCGTGATTCCGCCACCCCGTCTAGGGCGATTGGCTTGAGGCTGTGGATCCATTGCAATGGCTTGAAGAGAACCAGTGCTAGACAAAAGGGCCCGAAAATGCTGGGTTAGCGTTGTAATGAAAGGGAATCCGACCGCGACCCCTCGTACGGCGTCCAGCACCGTCCCGCTCCGCATCCGCACCGCCGCCACCCCCGCCGACTGGCAGATCGCTCACGGTTTGCTCGATGAAGAGCACCTGCTCGG
>Ga0247843_1002134_pt1 | contig 37253 bp, 34 predicted proteins | sample LaCruzMarch2017__FD_192420 | JGI IMG/M metagenome (GOLD analysis project Ga0247843, IMG submission 192420) | Freshwater microbial communities from meromictic Lake La Cruz, Castile-La Mancha, Spain - LaCruzMarch2017_8m | ecosystem: Environmental > Aquatic > Freshwater > Lake | place: Spain...
ACGGTTACTCCACCGGCGTTCATGTAAATGTCGGGGATAATCATGCCGCCACGTGCGGTGATGATGTCTTCGGCCTCTGGAGTTACTGGCCCGTTGGCGCCCTCAGCAATGATTTTGGCTTTGATGCGGGCCGCATTTCCTCCGTTGATTTGGTTTTCAAGGGCGGCAGGAATCAGCACGTCGCAATCGACCTCCATCACGTCGGTGTTGTTGGGCAAGGCGGTTGAGCCTGGGTAGCCGTGTAGGGTTCCGTTTGCGCTGAAAAAGGCCTTGGCTTCGGTGGGGTCAATGCCGTTGGCATCGTAAATGGAGCTGTTGTATTCGCCCAGCGATACAATTTTGGCTCCACCTTCAAAGAAAAACTTAGCGGCGTGGTAGCCTACATTTCCGAGTCCTTGAACGGCAACGGTTTTTCCGGCCAATCCTGTACTTAGGCCCAATTTTTTCATGTCTTCTTCAAAAGACATGGCATAACGGGTTCCATAGAATACGCCCAATCCAGTGGCTTCGCGGCGGCCTCGGATTCCTCCTTGAGAAACGGGCTTTCCTGTAACGCAACCCAAGGCATTTAGCTCGCCCATAGAAAAGGCTGCGTAGGTGTCGGCCATCCAAGCCATTTCGCGCTCACCTGTTCCATAATCAGGAGCAGGGACGTCAATGCCAGGACCAATAAAGTTCTTTTTTATCAGCTCGGTGGTGTAGCGGCGGGTTATGCGCTCCAGTTCGTCCACATTGTAATCGCGGGGATTGATGGTGATGCCGCCTTTGGCTCCACCAAATGGCACATCAACAATGGCGCATTTGTAGGTCATTAAAGCGGCCAAGGCCATTACCTCGTCTTGGTTTACGTTTTCGTTGTAGCGTATTCCGCCTTTGGTGGGCAGTTTGTGGTGGCTGTGTTCCACCCGGTAGGCTTCAATTACTTCGATTCCTCGGCTTGTTTTTACGGGGAACCGCATTTTATACACCGAGTTGCAGTGCTTAATCTGTTCTAAAATGCCCTCGGGAGCATTTACAAAGGAGGATGCATAGTCAAAGTAACGAAGAACATCCTCAAAAAATGAATGGGGTTTTTGTGCGTCGGTTGGGTTGGACATAAAAAACAGGTGTTAATTTGAGTACAAATGTATATTTTCCTTAAAGTCTTAGTGCATATTGTATCAGGAAAAATCGAGGGGGGTCGGCAAATAAGGGCCGCAACGAGTACGAAAGGTTGGTCAGATTGTTTACAATAAGCGATAAACGGCTTTGAGGGGTGATGCTAAAGCCGATGCGGGCGTCCATTACATGCGTGCCTCCGCGCTGTTGATCGCGGAATTCTTTTAGACCGGTTTTGAAGATGATGTTGTCTAAAGCCAAAAAGGCATTGTCAATGTTCTCCATAAAACTGTTGTAGCGGTAGCTAAATCCCAGGTTCCATTTTTTCCAAACCACTTCGGCATCCAGCTTGGCGGTATGCCTAAACCGGTACTTGAGCACCCGTTCGTTGGAGTCTGTTTCAATCACGCTTGACGATTTAATGTAGTTAACAGATCCCGCCGAATCTGAATAAAACATAAACTCGGGGTCCAGGGTTATGGGGTTGGAATAGTTGTAGCCGGCCAAGATGTTCAAGGTTAGGTTGGGGCTCAGTTTTCCAGAAGTAGTTATTGAGGCATCGATGCCGTACATGCGCACGGGGCCGATGTTTACAGAGGTAAAGGCTAAGGGCGGGTCCGAATTAACAAGTATTGCCGTGAATTCTATGTAGTCTTCATAATCTTGCCAATATCCCGCCACATCAATCAGGCCGTTGAAGCTTTTTCCTAGGCGGAACCCTTGCTTGATGCCCAGTTCATAGGAAATGCTGGTTTCGGGTTTTAGGTTGGCCGAAGGAATAATGGGCGCTCCGCCCACCACGGTTTCCACAAAGCGTTCGGCAATGGTTGGAAACCGAAAGCCTTGGCCTACCGATGCACGCATAAAGGTGTGTTCGGCCATTTTAAAGCTGAGTCCACCCCGGAAAACAGGTTTGGTTTCTTGTATGTCGCCAAGGCGAAAGTGCTCTACACGTACTCCCGCCACCGCACTAAGCCGCCGGCGAAAAAACTTGTTTTCTACCTGAGCGTAAGCGGCCAGGTTGGTTTGCCGGTTGTCGCCTTGGTTTACGTTTCCGGCAAAGATTTGAGAACTGGCAAACACCTGATTCAGCATAAGACCTCCGGTCAGGCTTAGGTCTTTTAGCCAGACCGATTGTTCTTCGGCATCTATAAAGCGTTTTTGGTATTGGTATTCGGTGAATAAAACCTGGTTGGCGTTGGCCTGGTTGTTGTCGTTGTCGTTGTTTAGGTGGTAAAAGCGGGTGCGCAGGTTGTGGCTGCTGCCGCGTTTTCCCACATAACTAAGGTAGGGGTCAACGGCTACTTGTTGCTGTACGGTGCGGGTAACGCTGCCGGCACTGAATCGGTAAAATCCCTCGGCTCCGTTTTCGTAAATAAAACCGGAGGAACTTCGCGAAAAAAGAAGCGTAGAATTCAATCCAATGCTTAATCCGGGTATGGATTTAAAGCGGTATCGGGTGTTTAAATGGGTGCGCAGGCGGTTTCCGTATTGGCCCGGTTCGGTTCCGGTGGTGTCGCCCGCGGCCAATGCCGCCGCCACAGAAGGGGGCCCACTCCAGCCGTTTTCTGCTTGGGCGTTCATGCCCACCACCAAGTCGAACTGCCCAAATTGCTGCAGATGGGTGGCCGAAATACCGGCTTGCATGGGAGGGGTGGCTTTAGTCCAATCTCGGTTGGCCGGCAGGTCATAAATTCCAGCATAGGTTTGAATGCGTGTAGAGGGTTTTGCCCCGGGGTAGGTGGTGCGCACGTGAATGGCTCCGTTCAAGGCGCTGGAACCATATAAGACAGAAGAGGCGCCTTTGATCACCTCAATTTGTTCAATGGTTTCGGTGGGCACAAAGCTCCAACTGGCCCGTCCGGCATCGCCCGACAAAATGGGCATGTCGTCCACCAAAACCATAACACGGCTTCCGGCTCCAAAGGAATATCCACTGCCCGAGCGGATTTGCGGCTCTTCGTCCACAATGTTCACCCCGGGCACCTGGCTTAATATTTGGCTAACGGTGGTGGTGTTTTTGTTTTCAATTAGGGCCGGCCGAACCACCTCCATCGAAACGGTTAATTCTTCCAGGCGTTTTTCGTATTTCCCTTCCGATTTCACCATCATTTCGCCCAAGGTTCGTACGAAGGGTTTCAACTTAAAATCCATTTTCTTGCTGCTGTTGGCTTCTACCTGAACGGATTCGATAAGGGGAATGTGTTCAACCGAGCTGATTTTTAGAATCACCGCCGTGGCGGCGGGAATCGACAAAGAAAAACGACCATCTATATCGCTGGATGTTCCAGTGGTGCTTTTATCTACCACAATATTTGCAAAAGGTATGGGCAATCCCGTTTCGGCATCGCTGATTCGGCCTTCCAACAGGCCTTTTTGGGCGAGTAGAGACAGGGGCATGAAACAAAAGAAGATGCATTTGAAAAAGTGCTGCATGTGGAAACGACGTTAAGTAATATTTAGGAGCGCCAATTGGAAAGGCGGTTCGGAAGTGAATGCATAAAGGTCGGAAAAGGGCAAGATATCTTTTTTGACACAGCCAAACCTAACAAGATTTCCGGATTTTTCAATGGGGCTTTTCCGGTTAATCCAATATGCGTTCAGATTTTAGGGTAGAATTGCTCGTTAAAAACTACCGAATCAGCATGCCTAGCAGCAGGGCTTTTTCTGCATTCATCCGGTGTTCTTCCTCCGTGTCGTCCTCGGAATCTTCTGCACTCAGCAAAGCATCGGCTTTTGGGTAGGTGAACACGGCCCATTCCCCTGCGTTGTATTCCAGGGCAGTCAGGTTTTCGATCCAATCGCCGGGGTTTAGGTAGCGAACGCTGCCTTTTTCGTTTTCGAACATGCGGTTGGCGGGTTGGTGAATATGCCCACAAATTACGGCTTGGTAGCCATTGTCGATGGCGAGTTCGGCGGCGGTATTTTCAAAATCAGAGACGAATTTCACGGCCTGTTTCACGCTGTTTTTCACGCGTTTTGACAGGGATATTCGCCCTTGGCCGACGCTTTCTGAAATCCAGTTCAAGGCTTTATTGATTAATATCAATAGGTCGTAACCCTGGCCTCCAAGTTTGGCAATAAATTTAGAATACTGAATGCTGGCATCAAAAACATCGCCATGAAAAATCCAGGTTTTATTGCCGTCCAGTTCAAGCAGCAGTTTGTCTTGAACCCGCAATGAACCAAACTGAAGGTCTGGGAACTGCCTAAGCATTTCATCGTGGTTTCCGGTAAGGTAGGTAACGGGAACTCCTTTGATGGCCCATTTTAAGATGTGTTGCAGCACTTTCATGTGGGACTGTGGCCAGTACCACTTTTTAAATTGCCACATGTCTATGATGTCTCCGTTCAAAACAACCTGGTCGGGCTTTACACTTTTAAGGTAGCAGAGCAGTTCTTTGGCATGGCAACCGAAGGTGCCTAAGTGAATGTCTGAGATTACCAGCACTTCGACCCTTCGTTTTTGAGGCATATTCGGTTTTTGCAAGTGTAACCTTTAAATACCACCTAGGGGTTACTGAAACGTTAAGCGAATGCTATCTGCTTGCTTTTCAAGAGTCAGGGAATTTCAAATAGCTTTTTTATTTGCTTTTTGGGGCCCGTTGTTCGCTGTTGTTTCAACCAAGAGCCGCTGTAGGGCCTCGGCGAGTTTTAAGGTAGGCAGGAATTCCGCCCCCACATACACCAGGGCAAGATGCGTTTCTGGGGTGTTTTTTTGCAGCGAAAAAAACACAGCCCTGAGCTGCCGCTTTATTCGGTTTCGATCTACCGCCCGCTTGAATTTCTTTTTTGAAACACTAAAAACCACCTTCCCGGCTGTGGTTGGTTCGGTTGCCCGAATTAAAATTAAGGGGTATTGGAAATGCCGTTGCCCTTTTGAAAACAAGGCAGAAATTAGAATGGGTGATTTCAGGCTTAGGGAACGGCCGTTTTGACCGGGGTTCATTTTCCGGATTTTCCGTTAACCTGTTTTAGGTAAAAATCCAGAGCCATGGCCATAGAAGGGGATTTGGGCATGGGAGCTTTAAGTTGAACGGTCAATCCAGCCGATTCGGCGGCGAGGGCTGTTCCTTCACCAAAGGTTCCAATGTGGGTGTTGCCTTGCTTAAAATCGGGATAATTGGTTGTTAATGACTCTACGCCATTTGGGCTAAAAAACACAATCATATCGAAATCCAATAAAGAAAATCCCAACATATCGGTAGCCACCGTTTTGTAAAAAGAAGCCTTGGTAAACGAAATCTTGCTTTTGGTCAAAAAATCCGTGATTTTGTCGCTGTGTTTGTCAGAGCAAGGAAACAAGAATTTCTCGCTCTTGTTTTTCTTGAAATAGTCCACCAAGTCTTCTACTCCATTTGTGCCATGAAAAATTTTGCGCTTGCGGTACACAATGTACTTCTGCATGTATAAGGCTATGGTTTCCGAGGCGCAGAAATACTTAATGCCCTCGGGTATGACAAACCGCATTTCTTGGGCCAGCCGAAAATAATGGTCCACAGAACTTTTGGAGGTCATGATGACGCAAGCATATTCCGTAAAATCCACTTTTTGCTTACGCAGTTCGGCAGCAGTGACGCCAACCACCTGAATAAAGGGCTTAAATTCTAGGCTTACTTTGTGGGTTTTGGCCACATCGTAATACGGAGACTTCTCCGTTTCTGGTTTAGGCTGACTAATTAATACCGACCTGATTTTCATGTCTTGAATTGCAAATTAGTTCAGAGAAATACCCCACTCCACCGTAAAAAAATTCCCAAAGGGATGAGTTCTAGCGTACAAAGATATAAAATATAGTAAACTCCAATGGCATGGGTGCTAAACCAAAGCACTGAGGCTAAGCGAATAAAATACAGCAGATAACCGATTAAAAAGAAGAAAAGCAGAGCATAGGGTTGGGGTTCTGGAACCGGAATCCAGCCTAGGGTGTACAAGAAAACAGCCAGAAGGAAAAGGATTCCCAAGCCAAACAGAAACTGAAAGAAAACAGCATTGTGGGTTCGAGCCAGCGGTTTAAAGGCAAACAAACGCCCCAGGTTTTCAACCAGCAGGGTTTTCAGCAAAACGCCCCCCATCAATCCCAATGTTGCTGCTAGGGTAGTCCAAGGCGTTGCAGCCATACCTGCGAACGCAAAAAGAACCGGAGCCACCGCAAATCCGGCCAAAAACAAACTCCAATCGGCCGGCATTCCCTTCTGGTTAAAATCATCGACATATTCCAAAAGCAATGGACGGTGCACCATGGACTTAAAAAAAACGGTCAATCGATGCCGGTTGGTTTGTATGGAGATAACCAGAAAAGCCAATCCCGAGAGCAAAGCCCAAAAAACCCAGTGTTCTATGTTAAATCCGCTGGGATTTGGAATGCCAATCTGAAAGGCAATGAAGCTCGATGGGGCAGTGGGTTCAGGCATGTTGCTGGCTGAGGTTCTTTTGCAGAGTCATTTGCAGTGCAAAAGTACAATCATTTTGAGCCTATACCCTCCCCGCCTTGTATTTATTCATTTCAAAACCGCCTTGCAAACGGAATCAAGCCCATTTCAAATCCCACACACCAAACGGCCTCAAAGCGATTCCTGCCATTAATAATTTCAAAACCGCCGTTCAATTTGCATCTTTGCTCTGCAATCAATCAAATCTACACCTCTGAGACCTACCTTTGACTTATGAGTTCTTTTGACCCCAACGCCCCGGCATCTGCAGCATCTGGTATTTTTGGGCTGCCTTACACCGAAGCCGAAGCCGATTTGGTTTTGCTGCCCGTTCCATGGGCGGTTACCGTTTCGTATGGGGGCGGAGCGGACCGCGGGCCCAAGGCGATTTTTGATGCGTCTATGCAGGTGGATTTATACGACCCAAGCTTTCCCAAGGTTTGGGCCTGCAAAACCGCCATGGCCCCTATTTCTAAAAACTTAAAAAAGGAAAGCCGACACCTTAGAATTTTGGCCGAAACCTATATGGAAGGGCTGCTGATTGGAGAATTGGCCGACACCAAAGAGCAGGCTTTCTTGCTTAAAAACATCAATGCGGGTTGCCATACCATGAACCAATGGGTCGAAAAACGGGTAACTTCCCTTTTGAAAAAAGGAAAAATGGTGGGCCTGATTGGGGGCGACCATTCCACGCCGCTGGGAGCAATTCGTGCTCTGAGCAAAAAGCATCCGACCCTTTCTGTTTTGCAAATTGACGCCCACTGCGACCTGCGTCATGCGTATGAGGGATTTCGGTATTCCCATGCCTCTATCAGCCGCAATTTTCACCAGGAATTACCTCAGTTAACCGCACTGGTTCAAGTTGGAATCCGAGATCTATGCCAAGAAGAAGCAGATTACGTCGAACAAAACAGCAATATTCACCATTTTTCTGACCGGTATTTACAGGACTGCGCTGCCGAAGGGCAACCGTGGAAAAAAACGGTGGAGCACATTCTGAAGCCTTTGGGCAAGGAAGTGTACTTGAGTTTTGATATTGATGGACTTGACCCCTCATTGTGCCCGAACACCGGAACACCAGTACCTGGAGGCCTTAGTTTTTATCAAGCCGTTTCAATTGTTCAGGCCATTCATGCTTCTGGCCGAACCTTGGTTGGATTTGATTTGGTTGAGGTGGTTCCAGGAGAAACAGAATGGGACGCCAATGTAGGAGCTCGAATTTTGTTTCATCTTTGCACCGAAGCACACCGTTCAAACCAAAATACAAATCAATAAACCGATTGCAACATGAAAGGGCCTGTATCGAAATTTATGGAGCACCATTACCGGCATTTCAATGCGGCGGCATTGGTAGATGCCGCCAAAGGATATGAAAAACACCTGCTGGAAGGCGGGAAAATGATGGTTACCCTAGCCGGGGCTATGAGTACGGCCGAGCTGGGACTTTCCTTGGCCGAAATGATTCGGCAAGGCAAGGTGGACATTATTTCGTGCACGGGAGCCAACCTTGAAGAAGACATCATGAATCTGGTGGCCCACAGCCACTACAAACGCGTTCCGAACTACCGAGACTTAAGTCCCCAAGACGAATGGGATTTGCTGGAAAACGGGTTTAACCGCGTTACCGACACCTGTATTCCTGAAGAAGAGGCCTTTCGCCGCATTCAAAAACATATTTTTCATTTGTGGGAAAAGGCACAAAAAGCCGGAGAACGCTATTTGCCGCACGAATACATGTACCAACTTCTGCTGAGCGGAGTTATGGAACAGTATTATGAAATAGACCCCAAAAACAGTTGGATGATTGCCGCTGCGGAACGCAACCTGCCCATGGTTGTGCCGGGTTGGGAAGACAGCACCATGGGCAACATCTTTGCATCGTATTGCATCAAGGGCGAACTTCAGCCCTCAATCATGAAATCGGGCATTGAATACATGACTTGGCTAAGCGATTGGTACCGCAAAAATTCAGGGGGCAAAGGCCTTGGCTTTTTCCAGATTGGCGGCGGCATTGCCGGCGATTTTCCCATTTGTGTCGTGCCCATGATGTATCAAGATTTGGAATGGCACGACGTACCCTTCTGGTCGTATTTTTGCCAAATCAGCGATTCCACCACCTCGTACGGGTCTTACAGCGGGGCCGTTCCCAACGAGAAAATAACCTGGGGCAAACTCGACATTCATACGCCCAAGTTTATTGTAGAATCCGACGCCACCATTGTGGCACCTTTGATTTTTGCCTGGCTGCTCGACTGGTAATTTAAATTAGTCCATGGCTTGCCCAGGGCGGTTTGACTGGTCAATCAGCTTTGCATATTCCTCGGGACTGATGTCAGAATAGTAAAAATACACCGGATTAACGGGTTGCCCTTTGTGCACCACTTCGTAGTGCAAGTGTGGGCCGGTTGATTTGCCCGTGCTGCCAAGCAATCCGATTTTTTGACCGCGGCTTACCCGCATGCCCGCCCGCACCGATATTGACATTAAATGGGCATAAACGGTTTCATAGCCAAATCCATGGCGAATGCGAACGCAGTTTCCATACCCGCCTGCTTCATGACTTGCCCCTATTACCACCCCATTCCCCGTGGCGTAAACAGCAGTACCCATTTCAGCCACAAAATCCATTCCCGCATGAAACTTCGGCGTTTGGTAGATCGGGTCAATTCGGTAGCCAAATCCGCTTGTCATGCGTTCTAAATCGCCCAAATCAATAGGAATAATCGCGGGAATGCTCTTGAGCATGTCGCTTTTGTTTTGTATTAAACCCCACAATTCATCGTAGGACCGCGTTTGAACGTAGGCCCTTTTTCGAATTTGATCCATTTTCTGCGTGGCCTCTGTCAATAAATCGCTGATCAGTAGCCCTTTAAACCGGTCGTACCGATTCAGACCTGAAATGCCGGATTTTCGAACCTCGGCCGATATGGGTTCGGCCGCAAACAAGGCCCGGTAAATTTGATCGTCCCGGTTTTCTAAGTCCGCAACCACCCCCTCCATTTCGCCCATTTGATTCTCCAGCACCTTGAGCTGGCTTTCTGTTAATTCCAACTCCCGCCGAAGCCGTTTCTCTTTCGGAGAATCTAAATACCGATAGGCCAACAATAAAACCAGTGTCGCAAACAACATGCCGGCAAGCAAATTAAACGCAATCCGAAACACGCGCTTAACCCAACGCTCCCGATAGGGCTCAAAACGCAAGGTCTTGGTGTTGTAGTGGTACTTTGTGCGCGACATGCCTATTTTGTTCCCGATTATTGAAAAGAAGGTCTGAACCCCTTAGGCCCAATGCATCCTCTTTTCTATTCAAATATACACCGGGTTTTTAATCCACAAAAAAGCCCTCTTTCGAGGGCTATTTAAAACAAACCAGAAATAGAATTATTCGCCCGGTACTCCAGAATTGTTGTTCACAGGCAAACCACCGCTGGCAGGCGGCTGCTTCACGTTGCCAGTAATGCGAACCACGTGTTGCTTGTACTGCGGATTGCCCGCATCGTCCATAGATTCAACCTCGTTTGTCGTGATGGTCACCGTTTTGGAAATCATTCCTGGACGGGCCGTGTCGTATTTGATTTTAACCACGCCTTTGGCACCCGGACGAATCGGGTCTTTAGGCCATTCAGGAACGGTACAGCCACAAGAACCTTTCGCATTGGTAATCATCAACGGTTGTTTGCCTTCGTTCTTGAAAACAAAATCACGGACTCCATCGCCTTTGTAGGCAACTTCACCATAATCTACAATCATTGATTCTGCGGTTAACTTTGCTGCGTCGGCGTTTTGAGCCAATACAGTTCCACAAAAGAAAAAGGCCGAAGCGGCAATTAAAAATGAAATTTTCATAACAAATGTGTTTAACGATGTTCTTCGTTTGCTCTCCAAAACTATGCAAATTTAGGTCGAACCTTTTCGATTAACAAATGTTTAACAGGGAAAGCCGCAGATTTTCTGCTCCCGCCCCCATTCTTGCCCTACAAAGATTCTGCCTACTTTTGCAGCATGGCTGAACTGGAATTGGTTTTTTGGGGCATGCTGGGGCTTTTGCTGTTCATTTATTTGGGATATGGATTTGCCATGGCCTTGGTTTCTAAATTTGTTCAACCTTTTCCTAAAAGTTGGGCTTCTACCCATGGCCTTCCCTCGGTTTGCGTGGTTATTCCAGCCTACAACGAAGCGGCCTGTTTGCCCGCCAAACTGGCCAACACCCTGGCCCTCGATTTTCCATTTGACCTGCTGAGCATTCTTGTTGTTACCGATGGCAGCACCGATGGCTCCGAGGCCCTACATTTTCCCGATGCTCGGGTTCAAGTGCTGCATCAAACCCAGCGTCAAGGCAAATCGGCCGCGGTTAACCGGGCTCTTGGTTTTTCTTCCGCCCAAATCACGGTGATCACCGATGCCAATACCTTGCTTAACCCCGAAGCCCTTCTGGCCCTAACCGCCCCTTTTCAATGGAGCTCGATTGGGGCTGTGGCCGGCGAAAAACGCGTTCAGGCCGACCCAGGAAACAGCACCTCAAGCGAAGGCCTATACTGGAAATACGAAAGCCGAATAAAGCATTGGGATGCTCGTTTTTACACCATTGTAGGTGCCGCAGGCGAACTCTTTGCCTTCCGTACTTCGCTCTTTAAACCCCTTGAACCCGATGCCATTTTAGATGATTTCGTGCTCTCGGTCCGCATCGTTGAACAAGGCTTTCGCGTGGCCTATGCCCCAACCGCCCTGGCAACCGAACAGGCCAGCCCCAATTTGCAAGCCGAATGGAAACGAAAAATTCGCATCGCGGCCGGTGTTTTTCAGTCCCTACCTCGGCTTGAACTCCCTAAAAAACCCTTTACCTGGCCCCGTGCCTGGCTCGTTTTTGTAGGCCACCGTTGGATGCGTTGGATGATTGCCCCGCCCCTGTTGCTCTTTTTTCTGTTTTCCCACCTGTGCCTGGGGGCCAACAATCAAGGGGTTTGGCTCTTTTCGGCTGGAATTCACCTAGGCATTTACGCCTGGGCTTTGCTGGGGCTCGCCCTAAATCGTTTTCAACTGAAAATCCCCTTGTTCTACATGCCTATGTATTTTTTGATGATGAACGCCGCCATGCTGGCCGGAGCCCTACGCTACATGCAGGGCAAGCAATCGGTGCTCTGGGAAAAGGTGCGGCCTTAAGGTAAGACCAACGTCAATCGGCAGCTTTGCCTCTTTTTCTATTGCCCCGGCATGGCCGCCTGCAGCAAACCTTGGGTATAGGCCTCAGTAGGATGCTCCAATACCCGCTCTACCCCACCATGCTCTATGGTTTTTCCCGCCTGCATCACCATCACCTCATCGCTCATGTAATGCACCACCGCCAAATCGTGCGAAATAAAAAGGCAAGCAAATCCCTCTTCCTCCTGCAGTCCCCGCAACAGGTTTAACACCTGGGCTTGTACCGATACATCTAAGGCGGCAACCGATTCATCGCAAATCAACACACTGGGTTTCAGGGCCAGTGCTCTGGCTATTCCAATGCGCTGCCGCTGCCCTCCACTAAATTCAACCGGATACCGTCCGTAGGCATCAATGGGCAGGCCCACGCGTTGCAGCCAATTTTTGGCTTGCGCTTGGCAAGCAGCCCAACTGCTATATTTTCGATGCACCCACAGCGGCTCAGCTATGGCATCGCCCACCAACATGTATGGATTTAAAGAGCCAAAGGGGTCTTGAAAAATGAGTTGAATGTTGGGCCTAAACCTTCTTAAAGCTTCTCCAGTCAGGGTTTTAAGATTGGTTTCGCCGAAATGAATTTCGCCAGAATGCACCTGAACCAAGCCAACCAGGGCACGGCCCAGGGTTGATTTTCCGCAGCCAGATTCGCCAACCAAGCCCAGCGTTTGGCCTTTTTTTAGCTCAAATCCAACTCCGTCCACCGCGGTTATGCTGGATTTGGTTTTTCCGCGCCAGTCGCGTTCTAGGGGGTAAATTACGGTCAATCCTTCTGCCCTTAAAAGTACGGGTGCTGCGGCCTCGATTTGGGGGCGAGGCCGATGAAAGATCTCGCTTTTTTCTTGCCCCAGCATAAAATCTTCGACCGAGGGCAAACGGGCAGGCCGCTGGGCTGCCGACAGCAATCGAGGCCTGCAGGCCCACAAACTTCGGGTATAGGGATGCTTAGGATTGCGGAGTATGTCTTCGGTCTTGCCTTGTTCCACCAGGTCGCCTCGGTACAACACAGCGATGTGGTGAGCCAAGGTTGAAACCACACCCAAATCGTGCGATATAAACAACATGGCCATGCCCCGTTCGTCTTGCAGTTTTTTTAAGGTGTTTAATATGCTTTTTTGAACCGTTGGATCTAGGGCCGTGGTGGGCTCGTCGGCAATCAACAGGCCTGGAGCACACGAAATGGCCATGGCAATCATGACCCGTTGTTTTTGCCCGCCCGAAATTTGATGCGGATAGGCCCGCATCATCGCCTCAGGCCGGGGCAATTGCACTTCGCGAAACAACTCCAAACAGCGAGCCCAGGCCTGGGTTTTGCTCATTTTCTCGTGGGCCCGAAGGGCTTCCATTACCTGAAACCCGCAGGTGTAATACGGGTTTAAAGAGGTCATGGGCTCTTGAAAAATCATGGCCGCCGACTTGCCTCGTATGCTGGGCAACTGCCGCTCGGGCAGGCTTAATACATCTACATTTTGTTCTTCATGCCGAAGTAAAATGCGGCCGCTAGCCTGCCCAGGATTTAGACGCAAAACACTCAAAGAGGTTAGGGATTTCCCGCTGCCCGATTCCCCCACCAGCCCCAGGGTTTCTCCAGCCTGAATGCGGATTGAAACATCTCGAAGTACCGTCTTGCCCGAAAAGGCAATGGACAGAGATTGGATGTCGAGCACAGGCTCCAACATCAACTGGGCAACTTGGGTTCGTCTTCAGGTTTGGATTCTGGCCCCAGCCTAAAAATAAGCCGCACCAAGCCCGGACCATGAAAAGGACTCTCGTCCATGATTTCCAGTAAAACGCCCGGTTTTGTAAAGACATATACGCCCTGATCCATCAAGGCTTCTTGCTTCCAGGCTTCTGAAAAGTGGGCCACAGCCAAACCGCTGAGCGCTTCGCCCTGGGGTTCCGAGCCTAAAAATACTTGTACGTAGATTTCATCGAGGCGTTCTTCCACAAATTGGTACTGAACTTCGTAATATTCCGAGTCGGAGTAGTGGAAGTGGTATTTTGCAAAGGCAGAATCCAAAGCAAGCAGGGCTTTGGCGTCTTCTTTTTCTTGCACTTGTTCCCATGAATCGCCCAGGTTTATGCCCCTCCAATGGGCGTTTTCGGGCCCCGCCATTTCTTCAAAGTGCTGCTTTAAAGGCCCACCGGAACAGGTCCAAAACAGGGTTATCGGCAAAATCCAGGCCCAAATTCGCAGGTGCATGCGGCAAAGATACGCTACCCGAGTCAAATCCACAATTTCATGGTTTATTCTAGGGCTTATTTTTAGGGCGGTTGCGGGCTTTCAGGGGTTGTCCGCGGTCAACAGCACAGGGGCTCCGGCTTTGCGGTGGCTCCTAAAGTCGCCTCCGCAGCTCGGGCCCCTAAGGTGCTGTTGTCCTTGCGGGCAACCCTCTTCAATCCCTACCGCGGGCCTCAAAAAAGAACCTATTTCCCCCCTTTGGGCCAACCTAAAAAAAACAGCCCCATCGAGACGCTCCACAAATAAGTAAGCGGAGGCTGAACCGCTAAATTGGGCAAAGGAAACAGCATTAAGCCCAAACCGGAACCAACAACGGCAAGGGCAAATGCCCTAGACAACCAATTGGGGCCCGTCCACGAGGCCAAAGCCAAGGCCGAACTGCTGAGCAACAAGCCCAGCAACAGCCATTCGTTTTTGGTGGCGGGCATAATCCAGCGCAGCCAATCTATATGAAACCATGCAGGAACAATGGGCAGAGACAATCGAAATACCCAGGAGGTCAAGACCTGGAAAAACCGGCTTAGCATACCGACTTAAACAGTCATTATTTCTTTTTCTTTGCGCTGGCAAAGGTCATCTACCTTTAAGGAGTATTCCTCAATCATTTTTTGAACGCGGGCCTCTTGGTCTTTGGCAACATCTTCGGCCAGCCCCTCTTTTACCAGCTTTTTGAAGCCTTCGTTCCCATCGCGGCGGGCATTGCGCAAACTAACCTTGGCGTTTTCCGCTTCCACTTTGGCCATTTTTACCATGTCTTTGCGACGTTCTTCGGTTAAAGGGGGCACATGAATCCGAATCATTTCCCCATCGCTTTGAGGATTTAGATTTAAATTGCTGTTGATGATGGCCCGTTCAATGCTTTGCAGCATTTTCTTTTCCCAGGGTTGAATCGTTAGGGTGCGCCCGTCGGGGGTATTCACGTTGGCCACCTGTGGCAGGGGCACGTTGGAACCGTAATATTCTACGTAAACCGAGTCAAGCATCGCCGGATTGGCTTTGCCGGTACGGATTTTCAACAATTCGTCTTCCAAATGCGAAATCGCTTTGTCCATGCTGCCCTGGCAGCGTTGTAAAATGGCATCGGTACTCATGTGCGTCTTTATTTAGGGGTCGAAAGTCTAGGTTTAACTCTTAGAACAGGTTTCAGTGGGCAAGGCGCCACACAGGCCACACGCTTTTCCATCTTTGTTTAAAAACGGACTTTGACTGGCACAGGTGCCCGCAAATTTACCGTCTTTTTTTAGCAAAATTTTCACTGCGATGCCCGCAAAAGCCAAGGCCAGCAGGCCAATTACCAAAAGCAATAATGTCCAGTTCATGTCGCAGTGTTATCTTTGTTCTACTGCAAAGGTAAAAAACACATGGATTCTACACTGCTTGCCTTTGGCCGCTTACTTCAGATTATGGACGAATTGCGCGAGCAATGCCCCTGGGATCAAAAACAAACCATGGAATCCCTGCGCACCTTGAGCATCGAGGAGCTCTATGAACTCTCCGATGCCATCTTGTCTGAATCGCCCGACGAAATACGCAAAGAACTGGGCGACCTGTTTCTGCACTTGGTTTTTTATGCCCGCATTGGCCGAGAAAAAAACTGGTTTACCCTTGAACAGGTGCTGAATGGAATTTGCGAAAAACTGATTCACCGCCACCCGCATATTTACGCCGATGTTCAGGTAAAAGACGAAAAAGAAGTAAAGCAAAATTGGGAGCAGATTAAATTAAAAGAAGGCAACCGTTCTGTATTGGGCGGAGTTCCAGGGGGCTTGCCAGCCTTGGTGAAATCTTGGCGCTTGCAAGAAAAGGCCGCAGGAGTTGGATTTGATTGGGAAAAGCCCGAGCAAGTTTGGGAAAAAGTGAAAGAGGAATTGCAGGAATTCGAGGAGGCCAGGGCCAAAGGCGATGTGGACAACCAAGAAGAAGAAATGGGCGATATGCTGTTTGCCTTGGTAAATTATGCCCGCCTTACAGGCATCAACCCCGAAGATGCTTTAGAGCGCACAAACCGAAAATTCATGCATCGGGTTCAAGGCATTGAGGCCTGGCTGCGGCATTACGGACAAAGCTGGAGCCAGGTTGACATTCAGGTAACCGAAGGCTATTATCAGCGCATCAAGCGGGGAGAATTTCCTCCTGAACCCCAGGAATAATTTTATAGGCCCTTAGCCTTTCCAATCTTGGCACACCTGAACCGCGCGTTTCCAGCTTTGCCTTTCGGCTGGCAATTCTGTTGCATTGCTGGGAGAAAAAACCGAGGTAGAATTTGGGTTTCCCGCCCGTTCTAAGGACCAAAGCCCAGCGCCCTGACCGGCCATAATGGCGGCACCCCAGGCCGTAGATTCTAGAATGGGGCTGCGCAAAACCGGCATTCCGGCTAGGTCGGCCTGCCTTTGCATCAGCACATCTGAAGCCGAAGCCCCGCCATCGACCCAGAGGGCCCTTGTTGGAATTCCAGTCAAGGCCTGCATGCTGTCTAGCACGTCGGCGGTTTGCTGGGCAATGGCGTCGAAGGCCGAGCGCACCAGCTCTGCTTTGCCAGTTCCGGCATTGATTCCCAGCCAGGTTCCCCGGGCTCTTGGCGACCAGTATGGGGCGCCTAAACCCGTAAAGGCCGGAACCAAAATCACTCCGCCGCTGTTCGAAACCGATTCGGCCAAGGCGTTCAAGCCCGCCATAGAATCGGCCAAATGCAATTCGTCGCTCAACCAGTTTAGCAAAGCTCCGGCCATAAAAACGCTGCCCTCTAGAGCATAAAATCGGCCTTGTTGAGTTTCCCAGGCCAGCGTGCTTAGCAAGGCCTTGCCCGAATCAGGTCGAACCCTGCCGGCTTGTTGCATGATAAAGCAGCCCGTACCATAGGTGTTTTTTGTGTCGCCCGCATTTAAGCAGCCTTGCCCCAGCAACGAAGCCTGTTGGTCGCCCAAAACACCGGTCAGGGGAATTTTGGGCAAACCCGGCAAGGCAATGCTTCCAAAGGCCGCATCGCTGGGCATAATTTCAGGAAGCCAATTTGGATGGATGTTCCACACATTTAGCAAGGCAGGGTCCCAGCTGCCGAGTTCCAGATTGTAGAGCGAGGTGCGCGAGGCGTTGCTGGCTTCGCTGAGGTGGCGGCCCAGCAGCTGAAACATCAGCCAGCTGTCCACCGTTCCTAAGGCCAGTTGTTCTTGCTCGGCAGCCCGCTTTACCTCGGGCTGGTTTTCAAGCAGCCAGGCCATTTTTCCTGCACTAAAGTAAGGGTCAAGGCCCAAACCGGTGCGCTGCCTGATTTCCGATTCCAGTCCTTTTTGCTTTAAAGCTTCGCAGGATTCGGTGGTTCGTCGGTCTTGCCATACAATGGCGGGAGCCAAGGCCCTTCCTGTGGTTTTGTTCCAGGCAACCACGGTTTCGCGTTGGTTGGTCAAACCGGCGCATGCTACCTCTAGGTTTTGGTTTCGAGCAAACTGAAGAGCCTGCTCTAAGCTTTCGTACACAGCCTGCCACAGCTGCCCGGGCGATTGTTCAACCCAGCCGTTTTGTGGAAAATCAAGGGGAACAGCCCGCCGGAATTCGGCCAGCACCTTGCCATGTACATCGAAAAGCAGAGCCCGCACCGATGTGGTGCCGGCGTCTATGCTTAAAATGCTTGTGTTCTTCACGGAGTTCAGAATTTACGAACAAGATAATGGAATTGAAGGAACGGCGTTTGTGGCTAGTTTGCTGAAAGGGGTGTACGGTTGAGGGGGCCCGCGCCCCGATTGCAGCGGCAGGCGGGTTGGGCTGGGGCCTGTTGGGGCCGGTTGGGCAGGGCGACCTTGGGAGCCACTGCCCAGCCCAGCCCCAACCGCCCCAGCACGGCCCGGCTACAGCGGAAAGCGGATTGGGCGCCCAAATCAATACCCAAAAGCCAAGCCGATTTATTACCTTCGTGATTCACCCTTTTTGCATGAAAATGAACGAAAACGAATTGCAGGCTAACCTTCGATTGCTGCAGGAAAAATTCCGGGCCAGCGGGCAAGATATGAACAGCTATTTGCAGGGGCTGATGCACTCCAACTACTTGACTTACTGGGACTATATTCATTTGGACACCCTGCTGACCTTGCAGCAGCCAAAGACTTCGTTTCCCGACGAAAAAATATTTATTTTATACCATCAAATTACCGAATTGTATTTTAAGCTTTGCCTGAATGAGCTGGAGCAGATTCCGGAGCGGAGCAGCGATGCCGACTTTTTGCTAAGCCGGCTGAAGCGGCTGACCGCTTATTTTTCGGCCCTAACGCATTCGTTTCAAATTATGATTGAGGGCATGGAGCCGGAACAGTTTTTGCAGTTTCGAATGGCTTTGCTGCCTGCCTCTGGATTTCAATCGGCCCAATACCGGATGATTGAAATTCGGGCTACCCCGCTGCAAAACTTGCTGCAATTTGAGCTCAGAGAAAGTACGGAAGCCGCTGGCAGCACAACTCAATTGTTGGAAAACATATACTGGGGGCGGGGTGCGGCCGAGTTGTTGACCGGGAATAAAACATTGACATTAAGGCAGTTTGAGGCCAAGTACGGGGCGGAATTTTTGCGTTTGGCCGAAGAGATGAAAGGGAAGACCTTGTACGAAGTTTTTCAGGGCTTGCCGGAGTCGGATCGGCAGCGTACCGATTTGCGTGAAGCGCTGCGGACCTTTGACCGGCAGGTCAACATAGATTGGCCATTGATGCACTACAAATCGGCCGTGCGTTATTTAAAACGGGAACCCGAAGACATAGCGGCGACGGGTGGGACGAACTGGCAGAAATACCTGGCTCCCAAGAATCAGATGCGTATTTTTTTTCCGGAATTATGGACAGAACAGGAGCGGAAGGAATGGGGAAGGCATTAAGAAGAACGGGCAAGCGCTTTGCGCTTAACATGGGATTTGTTCTGTGGGTGTTGGTGTTTTTTTCTTGCCGGGAATCTGCAAGCGTCCCCGAAGAAGTATCGGCGGGCGATTCCCTGCGGGGCGTTGAACAAGCCGATTCGGCCTATGGAATGGACGTAAGTGGGTTGGAAGAACAGACGTACACCATAACGTCGGGGCAAAGTTTATCGGGTATTTTCGGGAAGTTGGGCGTTTCGGCGGTGGTTTCGCAGGATTTGATAGAGCAGGCAAGTGCACTGATGGATTTACGCAGCCTGCGTGCGGGGCATTCATACCGTGTTTTTTGCCGCAAGGGATCCGATGGCAAACCTGTTTGTATGGTGTACGAACCCAATCCCCGTTCGTATTTGGTGTTTCGGTGGAGCGACACCTTGCCGCAGGTGTACAAAGAAGAAAAACCCATGCGTTTGGTGCAAAAAACAGCCGCAGGCATTATAACGCATTCGCTGTACCAAAGTGTGGTTGAACAGGGTTTAAACCCGGTGTTGTGCTATCGGCTGGACGATATTTTTAAGTGGTCGGTCGATTTCTTTGCCCTTGCCAAAGGCGATCGGTTTCGGGTGGTGTACGAAGAATGGGAAGCCGATTCGGTGCCAATGGGCGTAGAACGGATTGTTGCGGCCTCGTTTTTGCACCGGGGCAAAGAGCAGTTTGCCTATCGGTTTGAGCAGAACGGGCAGGTGGGGTATTATGACGCTGCGGGGCAAAGCATGAAAACCCGATTTTTGAAAGCCCCCTTGGAATACAGCCGCATTTCATCGAAATTTTCAAAGAACAGGATGCACCCTGTTTTGAAGCGGGTAAAGCCGCATTTGGGAACCGATTATGCTGCCCCACATGGAACGCCCATTGTTGCGGTTGCCGATGGGATTGTTACCGATGCGCGCTTTGCAAAAGGCAATGGGAATTACGTAAAATTGAAGCACGACGGCACGTACACCACCCAGTATTTGCACATGAGCCGTTTTGCACCGGGCATTCGTTCGGGAGTTCGGGTTCGGCAGGGGCAAGTGATTGGTTTTGTAGGGAGTACCGGGCTGGCCACCGGTCCGCATTTGTGCTACCGGTTTTGGAAAAACGGCAAACAGGTAGATCCCTTTCGGGAGCAGCCCCAGGCTACGGTGCCTTTGGATTCCAAATACTTGGGGGCATTTAAGGCCAGCACAGATACCCTAGCGCCTAGGTTAATGGCTCTTTCGTTTCATGAAAATCTGCTGGGCGAGGCCGCTCAAACCGTTTCTTTGTTTATTCCATAAAAATGTTGACATCCAAAACCTTACGGGTAGTTTCGTTGGTGTCGGGCCTGGCCTTAGGTGGCTTGGTTTTGATTCAGGTATTTTGGGTGCAAAAGGCCTATCGATTTACCAACGAACAGTTTCAAAACCGGGTAACCCTGAGCTTGATATCGGTGGCTTCGCAGGTGTATCGGTACAACAGCGACACCACCTCGGTACGCGAGGCCGTAACCCCCTTGGGCGACGAAGACTTTTTGGTGAGCTTGAACGGAACGGTTCCTCCGGATTTTTTGTTAAATCTGCTGGTGGCCGAGTTTAGGAAGCAATCTATATTGCAGGATTTTCAGGTTGGCATGTACGATTGTTTTGCCGACAGCATGGTTTGGCGTACGTACAACACCAAATTGGGCCCGCTGTTTTCAGGAAAACCGCCTGGAGAAGCGGTTTTGAAAAAACTGCCCTCGTACACCTTTAGCGGCGAGAGCCACATGATGGTGGTGCATTTTCCGGGGAAGCGCAGTTTCATTGCCCGCGAGCTTCGGGTGTTGTCGGCCAGCACCTTAGGCGTAATGGTGATTATGGGGGTGTTTATTTTTGTGGTGGTGATTGTTTTTCGGGAAAAGAGGCTTTCGGCCATGCGGCAGGATTTTATCAACAACATGACGCATGAGTTTAAGACGCCGATTTCGACCTTGCTGGTGGCAGCGGAAGCCTTAAAAAAACAGGCATCGGGCGGCGAGGGCGACCGGGTTCAACGCTATGCACAAATCATTCAAGACGAATCGCTGCGGTTAAAGACCCATGTGGAACAGATTTTGAAAATTGCCATGGTAGAATCGACCCGAAACAACATGGATCGCCAGGCCGTCAACGTATTGGAATTGCTGCAATCGGTGGTAGAGCAATTTAAATCTAGATTGGAGAACAGCAAGGTCAGATTTGAGTTTTTGCCGGAACTGCCCAAGGGGGTTTCCATACTGGGCGACAAGAATCATTTAAGCAATGCCTTGTTTAATTTGCTCGACAATGCAGTAAAGTACGGTGGCGAAAGCGTTCAAATACGACTTAAGGCACAGCTTAAGTTGGGGCAGGTGGTGCTGGAAGTCAGCGACACAGGGCCTGGCATACCCAAAGCGGTTCAAGGCATGATTTTTGAGAAGTTTTACCGGGTTTCAACCGGCAACCGCCACGACATAAAAGGATTTGGTTTGGGGCTTAGCTACGTAAAACAAATTGTACGCCTGCATGGGGGTCAAATTGCCTTACGCAGCAAAGAGGGCGAGGGAGCGGTCTTTACCTTAAAACTAAAACCATTGATGCCATGAGTTCCAGCTTAAGATTGTTGTATGTAGAAGACGACGCAGCGTTGGGGATAATATTGAGCGAGCAATTGAGCGATGTTCCGGGTTGGGGGGTAGATTGGATATCGAACGGGAAGGATGCGGCCGAGGCGGCCAAGAAAAACACCTACGATGTGGCGGTTTTAGATGTCATGCTGCCTGGAATGGACGGGTTTTCGTTGGCCAAGGTGCTTCGCGAAAAAGCGCCCAAAATGCCCATTCTTTTTTTAACCGCCCGGGACGCACAACAAGATGTTCTGCAAGGCCTTAGCCAAGGCGACGATTACATGTCTAAACCCTTTTCAACCGAAGAACTGCTGCTGCGCATCCGAAATTTGGTGAAACGAAGCATGAGCGGGCTAGAAAGCAAAGAGCCAGCCAGGTACGAATTAGGTCAGTATTCTTTTGATTACCTCAACTTTTTGTTGGTGCATGCCCAAGGCGAAGAACGCAGGCTTACCGAACGCGAAGGAAAACTGCTGCACTATTTATGTCAGCAAAGCCAAGCGGTAATTCGGCGCGAAGATTTGCTCCAAGCAGTTTGGGGGAAAACCGATTACTTTACGGGCCGCTCCATGGATGTGTTTATTTCAAAATTGAGAAAATACGTATCGGCCGATCCAAGGATAAAAATTCAGGTGGTGCATGGCATTGGATTTGAATTTATTCGCCCTTAAAAACCCTTTGCCCATTTGCTTGCGGCAACCGCAGCCTTCTCATTCGGTTTTTTGGTAATTTTACTCCCGAAAAACCGAAACCATGTCAGAAGAACGCCCATTAAGTGCCGAAGAAAAACGCGAAAAGCTGAAGCAGCTGTTAAAACAAAAAGCAGCCCAAGCCGAAGCGGCAAAGGCTACCGTTGCGGTTGCCCCCACAAAAGGGAACATAGACACCGCTCGATTTGCGGATGTAAATCAGTTTCCCGAAGTGCAAGCCTTGGCCGCTCAATTTAAAACCTTAGAGGCATTGCAGGTTGAGAACCCCTATTTTCGGGTGAACGAGGTTATTGTAAACAACAAAACCCAGATTGATGGCCGAGAATTGTTGAGCTGGTCATCGTACAACTACATAGGTTTGTCGGGCGATACCCGGGTTTCAGAGGCCGCCAAAGCCGCTGTAGATCAATACGGCACTTCGGTTTCTGCCAGCCGAATAGCAACCGGCGAGAAGCCCTTGCACGGTCAGCTTGAAAAGGCCCTGGCCGAATTAATCGGCACCGAAGACGCCATTACCTTGGTGAGCGGGCATGCCACCAATGTTACTGTTATTGGCCATCTGATGCGCCCCGGCAAAGATTTAATTGTGTACGACGACTTGTCGCACAACTGCATTATTGAAGGCGCTGTGTTGTCGGGAGCCCGCCGAATCGCTTTTCCCCACGAAAACTACGAGGCCTTAGACCAAATTTTAACCGACAACCGGGCCGATTACGAACGGGTACTCGTAGCCATTGAAGGAGTGTACAGCATGGACGGCGACATTGCCGATGTGCCTAAATTCATAGAAATTAAGAAAAAACACAACGCCCTTTTGTTTCTTGACGAAGCCCATTCCATGGGCGTGATTGGCCCCAATGGCTTGGGCGCTCGCGATTACTTTAACCTGAACCCCCACGATGTAGATTTGTGGATGGGCACCTTTAGCAAAAGCTTTGCCTCTTGCGGCGGATACATCGCCGGACGAAAAGCCTTGATTGATTACCTGAAATACAACACCCCCGGCTTTGTGTATTCGGTGGGAATTAGCCCGGCCAACGCCGCGGCCGCCCTGGCCAGCACGCGCATCATGATGAGCGAGCCCTGGAGAGCCCAAAAATGCCAGGTCAATGCGGCCTCTTTCCTTTCTCAAGCCAAGGCAAAAGGACTGGACACGGGCCCCAGCAAAGATACCGCGGTAGTCCCCATTATTACCGGGAATTCGGCGCATGCCTTGCTTCTGGCCGATGCTTTGTTCAAAGAAGGAATAAATGTGCAGCCCATACTGTACCCCGCCGTACCCGAAGAGTCGGCCCGCTTGCGGTTTTTTATTACCTCTGACCATACGGAGCAAGACATTTCCTTTACCATCGAAAAAACCGCTCAGCACTTAGAACGGATTCGCAGGGAATATGGAAATTTGAGTTTCCCGAAAGTGCCTATGGGCTAATGCCAAGGCCACAGCTTAAACCAGATTCGCCGGCCCCAACTCAGCGCCCGTTTAGCTGGTTTTACAACCTTGGCTAAGGCGAAAATACCTTACCTTTGAACATGGCAGAACCGCTGCGCATATCGGTTGTAATTGCAACCTACAACCGCGAAAAGTACATTGGAAAAGCCCTGATGGGCTTGCTGAATCAAGATTTGGCTTTATCTGCCTTTGAGGTGTTGGTGATCGACAACAACTGCAGCGATGCAAGCATGCAGGTGGTGGCCGACTTGCAAAAAGCCCATCCGGAAATGAGGGTTAGAACCATGTTGGAAACCCGGCAAGGTTTGTCTTACGGCCGAAATCGGGGAGTAGAGGAATCAAAGGCATCCATTGTTACTTTTTTAGACGACGACGCAGTGGCAGCCCCCGATTTCTTATCAAAGGCCATTGCCTACATGGATGCCCGGCCGGAATTGCTTGCCATTGGCGGAAAAATAGAACCTGAATTTGTAGATGGGAAGCCCGAATGGTACACCAAATACTATTGGGGCGTAACCGGACAGTTTGATGCGGGCGATGCAGAAGGCGCCATGCTGGATTGGGGCAAATTTCCCTGTGGCAGCAACATGACCTTTCGCCGTACTTTTTTTGATGCCTATGGGCTGTTCAATCCAAATTTAGGACGAAAGGGCGCCATACTGCTGGCCGGCGAAGAGAAAGAACTGTTTGGACGGGTAAAGGGCGAGGCCCGACAGCACGTTTGGTATTATCCCGATTTGACGGTAGGTCATTTGGTGGACAATCAAAAGCTAAACCCCACTTACCTGAAAAAATTTTGCATTGGGTTTGCCTTGGGCGAACGGTTGGAAGTGGATGAGGCTTCGGTTTGGGTTCGAACGCGCCGCTATTTGGAGTTTTCGGCAAAGAGTTTGGGTACTTTGCTGTTGGGCATGGGATATTTGCTAAACGGAGAACCGGCTAAGGCCCGGATGATTGTTCGATTTGGGGCTTGGATTTTTATGGGATTGTGGTTTACTCCTAAGCCCAAAGCATAAAAACAGACGGGGGCCTAAAATTGCCGGCATTTTTATTGTTTGAAGGGTTTTTGCTGTTTTTGGCTGAAAGCCCCAGCGCGTTAAACATAGAATTGCGTGTGGAAGCGGTACGGAATAATCCGTATTTTTGAGCCATGAACGTCGAAATTAGTCCCAAACTTCTTTCCCACTTAGCCCATCTGAGTCGCTTGGAATTTGAAGCCGATGAACTGCCCCAGCTTCAAGCCGATTTGTCGCGCATTTTAGGATTTATAGATGCCTTGTCGGCCATAGACACAACAGGGGTAGAGCCATTGGTGTATTTATCGGACCGAAGGTACACTTTGAGTCCCGAGAATTTGGAACAACCCCGAAAAGACGAGGTGCTTGCCGAGCAGACAATAAGCCATGGGGAGGCGCTTGAAAACGCTCCGCAACGGGACAGCGATTATTTTCGAGTGCCCAAGGTGTTGAGCGGAAAAAAATGAGTCGGCTGCAGATTGCCTGGCACCAGCAGGATCCTGAATGGGAAAGGCCAGACCGCAATTTGAGCGCCCTATCGGTTCTTGCTCCCTTGGCAGGGGAATGCGATGTTTGGGTGTTGCCCGAGATGTTTGCTACCGGCTTTACGATGAATCCCGACATGGCGAACAGCGGTTTAGAGGCTTTAGATTGGATGCATCAGATGGCCAAAGATCGGGGAATGGTTTTGGCGGGAAGTTTAGCGTTTCCGGGGCTGGATGGGCCGGTTAATCGTTTTTTTTGGGTGGCCCCCGACGGAAGTCAGATGCACTATGACAAGCGAAATTTGTTTGAACTGGCGGGCGAAACCAAGCAGTACAAACCCGGAAATACCAGGCTTCTTTTTCGGTACCGAGGCTGGAACATTGCTCTTTTTGTATGCTACGATTTGCGCTTTGGTGGGTGGATGTACCGCCGGCCTCATTTCAATTACGACCTAGCTTTGGTGGTAGCCAACTGGCCAGAGCGGCGCAGCCGGGCATGGAAAACCCTACTTGCAGCCCGTGCCATTGAAAATCAAAGTTATGTTTTAGGGGTTAATCGGGTGGGAACCGATGGGAATGGATTGCTTTACAGCGGCGATAGCCGCTTAATGGGCCCGCTTGGCGAATCGGTATTTGAAAACAATCCATTCGAGGTCAGCAATGAAAAAGCCGAGATCGACTTGGCGCATCTGGAGGCCTTGCGCCGCCGTTTTCCTTTTTGGACGGGCGGCCTGGACACATAGAGCCCCGCTGCACATTCTCGAACAAACGCCGCCCAAGATGGCGGATCAAAACGCAGGGAAAAGCGAATTATTTGTGTTTTCAAACCTGAATTGTTGATGGTTTGATAAAAGGAATACAACAGGGAATGAAAAACCGCGTTACATTTGGGAATTATGCAGCTGCTTGCTACAAAAAGGTTGGGTTTGGTATTCATGCTAATGCTGTTGGCAGGTCAAGTCTTTTCTCAAAGTCGGTCGGCCCTTGAAAAGAAAAGGAAGAAAATCGAGAACGACATAAAGTACACGGAATCTTTGCTAAAGCAAACCCAGCAAAAGCAAAACAACAGCGTGGACGCCCTGCAAAAAATTGCGGTGGGCATTGAAGCCCGGGAGCAGTTGGTTTTGACCTTGGGAACGGAAATCACGGTGTTGGATAGCTCTTTGGCATCGGGCCGCAGGGAGTCTCTTCGGCTTCAGCAGCTTTTAGAAAGGCAAAAGGAAGCCTATTCGGGGATGGTTCGAGCGGCCTTTGTACAACGCCGCCGGCAATCGGGGTTGATTCCTATTTTGTCGAGCCCAGATCCTGGAGTTTTGCTGCGTCGCCGCCAATATATTGAGCGCATGGCTCGCCTACGGCAACAAAAGGTGCAATCCATTCAGCAAACCAACACCCATTTAACCTTCCAACTTCAGCAACTGGATACGATGCGGTTGCAGAAGCATGTGGCACTCAGCGAACAGCAAATTCAAGCCCAGCGTTTAGAGCAAGAGCGCCTACGCAAAGAGGCTTTACTGCTGCAGTTAAAAGGAAAGGAAAAGGAACTTAGAAAACGCCTTGCCCGGAAACAGGAGGAGTCTGTTGCTTTGGCTCGAAAAATAGAAGGCATTATAACTGCGGAGTTAAAAGCGGCTCGGACCCGCGATGAAAAGGCGGCAAAAGTTCGGGCCGAGGAAGCCAAGGCAAGCGGAACTAAAGCTCCCATTCCGGCAACGCCAGAAACGGTGGCTTTGGGCAACGATTTCTCATCGAACCGGGGCCGTTTGCCTTGGCCGGTAAAACATGGATTGGTTACTGGCAAGTTTGGAATCCATCCGCATCCTGTTTTTCAACATGTTACCATACAGCGCGACGGGGTTGACATCAGCACCCAGCGGGGCGAAAAGGCCTTAGCGGTTTTTCGGGGCGAAGTGTCGGCCGTTTTTACTTTGGAAGGCTATCAAAATGTTGTGATTGTTCGGCATGGAACCTTCCTTACTGTTTATGGAAATTTGGAACAGGTTTCGGTGCGTAAAGGGCAAGCCGTTAAAATTGGCGAGGTTTTAGGGACGGTATTTATGGATGAAGAAGATGGGAAATCGGCCCTGCATTTTCGAGTAATGAACGGGCAAACGCCCGAGAACCCACAAACGTGGATGGTAAAAAAATAAGGCATGAAATCATTGGAACAGCGTTTGCACTCTTTGACCGACCTTGAGCTGGTTCGTTTTGCTTTAAAATACCGCAAAACAATGCCCAACGAACATGCGGAGGTGTTGGAAGCCGTTATAAAGGACAGAATAAGTCCCGACCGATGGACGCGTCTTTGTGAAGAACTGTCTAGAGATGGCGTTTTTCAAGCCAAACTCAAACAGCCTTCAAAAGCCCCAATGGGCCAGTCAAAAGGTTCAAAACATCAACAATGGTGGTTGTACGTCTTAATTGGAACTGCCGTTTTAGCCTTGGCCGTCTACATGCTGCAACCTTATATTTCCTAACAATTGGTCCCAGGTGTTTTTGGGCCCATCAATTGTAGTTTACCTCAGCACATTTAACTTACCTAGGTAATCGTATTCGGTACGGCAAGGCGAGATGTAGAAAACTCGATAGGTAAACACTTCAGATTCATAGGGTTCTGCATCTTTCCAGGCGTTCCATCCTTGGTTTGGATTGGTGCTTTCAAACACCAAATTGCCCCAGCGATTAAAAATCATGAACTGGTATTCTAAGTATCCGGGATCAACACCACGCACATAGTAGATTTCGTTCAAACCATCGCCGTTGGGGGTAAAGGAATTCGCCAAGAACAACCCGTCGCGTTTGTTCGTATAACGCACAAATATCGTGTCTCGGTACACTTCGCCGCAGTATTGAACGTTTACCGCATAGTTTTCTTCTTGAAAAGCAAAGGCGGTATCGGCTACAGAACCATTCCACCATAAATATTGTGCATCTGGCCCCAGATTTGGAATAAAAAGAGGGGCAAGGCCGCTGTCGCAAACGGTAATGTCGGGACCCAGTTTTATTTGCCCGGGCGTCAATTGCTTGATAAATATGGAGTCGGTGGTTTGCCCACATGCTCCAGTCCAGGTAACCAGATACCAGCCTCCGGTGGTTACCCGAATGGTGTCGGCCGTTGATCCTGTATTCCAAACTACGGGCCCGGTGGTTCCGCCGGTTGTCAAAAAGGCGGTATCGCCCGGACAAACTAGGGAGTCCTGGCGCATGTTGAATTCGGCAGTGGTTCCAATAACCACGGTAAAGGTGTCGCGCAAGGTTCCGCAATCGTTTGTCACTTCAACCCAGTAGGTGCCCGATTTGCTTATTTCTATTGGGTTGCTAACGGGTTGGTTGTTTAGCTGATAGGTGCAGGCAAAGCAAGAGAAGTCAAAGCTGAGCAAAGCCGTATCGCAAACCAAGCGGTCGGGGCCCAGGCTTCCACTGGGCGGAACTGCGGTGCTTACATATACGGTGTCTCTAGACACACCGCAAATGGAATTCACGGTAACAAAGTATTCTCCTTCTTGCATGGGACTTATGGAAGAACTTGTTGCACCTGTGCTCCATTGGTAAGTACAACCGGGGCAAGACGCATCAATAATGGGTGGAATCCCTCCGCAAATAAGGCGGTCGTTGCCTAAATTCACATTGTTAAACAGAGTTACAATTATGCTGTCGCGGAACGCACAGCCGTTGATGCCAACAATATCAACGTAATAAATTCCCGGTTGGTTCACAACGGTTTGTGGGCCTATGGTTCCGTTGTTCCACGTTTGTGGTACAGCAGCGGGCAATCCGGTGTTCAAGGCAATGTTTTGCCCTAGAACGCACAAGGTGGTATCGGTTGGAAGTACGCCACCGAATGGGGCTGAGGGAACAATGACAACCATTCCTGTATCGCAACGGGGGAAGCAATAATCGTCGCAGACCGCAAAAAAGACGGTATCTGGGCCTGTTTGGGGCGATAGCGAATTCATGCTGATGATTCCATTGTTGACGGAGGCATTGACATTGGCTGAGCTACCCAAAACGGAAACGATTAAATTTGGATTGTCGGCATCGGTCGAAACGGAAAGGACATTGGCCTGCAGATTGGCAAACATTGGCGTACAGGGGGCAATGACTTGAAGGTCTTGGGTAAGAGGCTTTAGATTGCCGGGCAGCGTTTCCGATATTTTAAACGAAAAGCCCATGTCCACGTTCAAATTCATACCAATGGCTTGGGGATTGCAAGCCATTCCCGCTGCATTGGGGTTGGCAATGCCGCCCAAATATTGAAATCCCAGTCCAACATCGCGTCGAACAAAATAAATCACATTGTCGGGAGCTAGTTTGATGCCGGCGGCAACCAGCGAATTGTTGGCTCCTGCGTTGTACACCAGAACGGGTGCATTTCCGGGGTTGTTTAAGTCATACTGATAAACGCGGCCTCCTGTGCCGTTTGAAGACCTAAATTTATTGATGTACAATTTGCTGCCGTCGGGGCTCCATTCGGCATCGTAATTTCCTTCAAAGTTGGTGGGCGATGCACCAAAAACGGAATTGGGAACTTGAGTAATGTTGCTTACCGTTCCTGTTGCCAAATTGAAATCGGCCAGCAGAACGGCATCTGTTTCACGAAGGGAGGTAATTGCAAGTTTTTGATTTACCACACTGTGCCGAATCGACGAAGGCTCGCCCAAGGTGAAGGGCAATTGAATGCCTGCTAAAGGCGAGATTCCAAGGTTGTCAATGCGCCAGCTGAGCAAGGAGTCGCCATTCGAATTGATGGCATATAAATAATACAGATTTGAGGTTTGGCCTTTAGCGATTTCAAAGGCATCGGAAATAGAGGGGTGCAAAACCAAATCTTTGGCTCCTGCGGGAATGTCGCCCAAGGGTGCAGCGATGCTTCCGTTTCCGGGGAGCGACATGTCAATGCTGGCATACATCAGCGGTCCATGCTGGTTTTGAACTACGTTGTTTGGGGCGTAAAAAAGATAAAATCGGTCGCAATTTGATGGATTTACGCATACCTGACCGTTGCTGGCACAGGAACTCAATCCAGCCAAGTTGGCATTGGGCATGGCCGTGTGGGTATTGTCCCAAACTCGATTGCCGTTTGAATAGGCGAGCAGCTGTCCGGTATTGGGATGATTGATGACCCCGTTCCCTTGGTCGGCGTACGGCAAGGCATGACCCGTTGAAACCGATGGGAAATTTGTGGTTTGATTAAATGCAACAACCGGGTCGGCATTCAATCCTAAAAGCCAGCGGTGGTTGTGAAACTGTGCCTGAAGTCCAAGGGCGTACAAGGTGAAAAGGCAAACCAGCGAAAATTGTTTTTGGTAGCTCATTTAATCAAATGATTCCATTGTTTTGATAAAGGTACACTGCAAAAAACGAAACGAAACGATTCCGGAAAATTTAACAGCCAAAAGACCAAATTTATTGGTTTTTGCTGCATGTTTTTTTGTTTTTTAATTTTTCCATTCCATTTTAAGGCTCTTTAGAGCTGGCTTTATGTTGATTTTTGGCTTCGGCTGGCAAGCCGCCTGCGGCAGGGATTGACGAAGCTACCCCGCAAGGGCCGAAACGGCTGCCGGCCCATGCGCGGCAGAGCGACGCGAGGAGCTACTGCCGGGCAAGGGCTGGCCCGTTTTCGGGCCGCGGAGTAGCTCGGAAAGCCCGGCTGCCGCCCCCCAAAAAACCATGGACTTTTTCATTAAAAAAAAGAACCCTTCCGATGTAGATCATCGAAAGGGTTTTGAAAATGCTTTGGCCAAAGGCCTTACAATACGATGCAGGAGTCGCCCACCCCAGTGGCGTAATTGACCGCATTTGTAACGTGGTTGTCCCAAAAACCTGGGTCCAAGGAAAACTGAGAATCGTTCGAGCAGGCGTTGTAGGTCGCGGCAGCACCGGAACACTCCAAACACTCTGTTTTTGTGCAGGAAGTCAAGCCGAGGCCCAACACTACGGAAAGAATAAGTAGTTTTTTCATAGCTAAATAATTGGTGGTTAACGGATTAAAACAACTTTGCCCATGAATTCATGGTATTTTTTCATTTCGTTCAGGAACATAATTCGGTAGGAGTAGCTTCCAGGAAGGCAAACGGTTTGCCCGTCGGGTTGATTGCCTGTCCAGGGTTTGTCGGGGCTGCCGCCTTCGTACACTTTGTTGCCCCAGCGGTCGTACACCAGCACCAGCAGGTTGACGTTGTCGGTCAGGTTTGTTCCTTTGGGGAACCAGGTTTCGTTCAATCCGTCGCCGTCGGGGGTAAAGGCGCTTGGGATCCAGAGTTCGGAAATGCCTTCTACTTCAACCATGGTTCCTGTGCTGTCGGTACATCCGTATTGATTGGTAACCGTTAATTGTACGGAGTATTCGCCCACGTCGGGGAAGGTCCAGCTGGGGTCTGAGGCTCCTACGCCGCCCTGCCCGTTGAAGGTCCAATTCCAAGCAACCACATCGGGGCTTGATTGGTCGGTGAAAAAGAAAATGGGATTTCCAATGTTTGTTTTTTCGGGCGTATGCGAAAAGTCGGCAATCGGCAAGGGGCGGGCAAAGGCTGCGCTATCAATACGGACGCTGTCAACGCAGCCGTCGGAGGTTGTAACCTTAAGGAAAGCTCCATAAACTCCGGGGGCAGTAAAAACAATGGCTGGATTTTGTTGGGTAAAGCCGCCTTTGGAATCAATAAACCATTCCCAGCTGTTGATGATGCCTCCGTTGCCTTGCGACAAATCTGTGAAGGTTAAGTTTGCGGGAATGCACGCTTCGGGGGGGACTACCGAGAAATTTGCTGTTGGCAGGGCAAAAACAATAAGGGTAACGTCGGCCGAGTCAACGCAGCCGTTGGCATCGGTTCCAATGGCACGGTAGGTGGTTGTTTGTGTTGGAGAAACCTGCAATCCTGCACCGGTGTTTAGGCCGTTCATTCCGGCGGGGTTCCAGAGGTAACTTGCTGCTCCGCTGGCGGTTAAGATGATAGAGTCTTGCAAACAAATGGAAGGTGCCAAGGGGCTAATATCGACTTGAGCTGCGGGGAAAACGGTAACCAAAACCGTATCGGTATTTACGCAGCCGTTTGCGTTTGTGCCGGTTACCACATACTGGCTGGTAACGGCGGGGTCGGCAATTGGGTTTGCAATGTTGGTTGCGCTCAAGCCTGTTGGGGGGCTCCATTGGTAGGTGCTTGCACCCGAGGCGGTAAGTTGCACATCGGCTTCGGGGCAAATCGAAGGAGCTGCAGGTGAGATGTTTACATTTGGCAGGGGATTTACCGTTACGTTGATGGTTCGGGTTGCTGTACACAAGGTACTGCTAACGGTAACGGAGTACGCCGTAGTTTGGGTGGGGTAGGCTAGGGGGTTGGGGATGCTTGTACCGCTGAGGGTGGCTCCGGGCGACCAAGCATAGGTGATGTTTTGGCCGGTGGTTCCTAGGGCCCAAATTTGAGCGGTGTCGCCAATGCAAATGGCGGTGTCGGGGCTGGTGGTTACAGGCATAGGGCCAACCGTAACCGTTACGGTGTCTTGGAAAAAGGAGGTGCCGCAGCTGGAGTAGGGCAATTTGGCCAAATACGAAGTGGTGGTTGAAGGCGTAACCGTAAGGGTGTTTCCGGTGCCCAAAAGCTGTCCGCCCATGGTAGTCCATTGAATGGCTGGAATGTTGGTGGCAATAAAGATGGGGGCAAAGGGAACGGTAGAAAGGGTGTAGGTGTTTCCTGCGGGGGTAAAACGGCGACCGTCGGCTACAGTTGCCCATTGGTTGGGAAAGTTTCGCCCGGGAACTGCCACGGCAATGGTTCCGGTTGCGTTTTGGATGCCATGGATGGCCCGGCCGTTGTTCCAGGTATTGCAAAGCTGTTTGCTGGCAATGTGTGTTTCGATAATGTTGCTGGTTTCGAACAACTGAATTTGGCCTCCGTAACAAACGTTGGTGCAGCTGAACATATTAATGTCTCTAAACTCTACAATAAAAATCCGGTTGGGGGCTGTACCTACGGTTTTGTAGCTGATTACCCCGTTTGGCGAGGTCCAAACGCTGGGATTGATGTCTTGCCAAGGGGCCATAATGGAATTTAGGGGAGTTCCTGGGCCGGGGATAGGATTGTTGATGCTCCAAGCGGAATATCCATTGGCGTTTCCTATGTTAAACGAAACATAGCCGTTGGAACTAATGATGCAATTGGTGTAATTGATGCCAAAATAGTTGAAGGTAAATCCAATGGGAACAACCCCACTGTATTGGTCGTCCGACAAAGAAACCGTACCTGAGTTGCCGGGGCCGCTGCCGGCCACAACCGCGGTAAGGGTAACAGTTTGGCCGGTGCAAACACTGGTATCGGGGCCTGCAGTTACAACTTGCTGCGCCCGCAAGGCCAAACTTAGCACCGTTAAAAGTGCCACCATGGCGAAGTTTGAAATCCTTGAGTACATATTATTCAATAGATAAGGGCGTTAAATATAGTGAAAATTTAGAATTTAGGGAAGGTGCTTAGGTAAATTAGACAAGCAAACAGGGCCTTTTGTTGCATGCTTGAGCGGCATTCTGGGCAGGCCGTTCTTGGATTGGGCCGAAGAACTCCACCGCGTTGTTTCATTTTTGAGTTTAGTAAAGCCCGTTCACGCATTCAGGGCATTTTGTTGCATGCTTGAGCGGTATGCTGGGCAGGCCGTTCTTGGTTTGGGCCCGAAGAACTCCACCGCGTTTCTTCATTTTTGAGTTTAGTAAAGCCGGTTCACGCATTCAGGGCCTTTTGTTGCATGCTTGAGCGGCATTCTGGGCAGGCCGTTCTTGGTTTGGCTCGGAAGAACTCGGCCGCGTTGTTTCATTTTTGAGTTTAGTAAAGCCCGTTCACGCATTCAGGGCCTTTTGTTGCATGCTTGAGCGGTATGCTGGGCAGGCCGTTCTTGGTTTGGGCCCGAAGAACTCCACCGCGTTTCTTCATTTTTGAGTTTAGTAAAGCCGGTTCACGCATTCAGGGCATTTTGTTGCATGCTTGAGCGGCATTCTGGGCAGGCCGTTCTTGATTTGGCTCCGAAGAACTCCACCGCGTTCCTTCATTTTTGAGTTTAGTAAAGCCCGTTCACGCATTCAGGGCCTTTTGTTGCATGCTTGAGCGGCATTCTGGGCAGGCCGTTCTTGGTTTGGGTCCGAAGAACTCCACCGCGTTCCTTATCTTTGAGTTTAGTAAAGCCCGTTCACGCATTTAACCATACCCATGACCTTGATTTCTTACCCGTTTTCTGCCATTTTAGGGTGGTCTGCCAGCCGATACGAAGCCTTTTCCTTTTGCAAGCGGCATTACTACTATCAATATTATCCGAAGTTTGACGCAGAGTTTCCGGTTGCAAAAATTCAAGCGTTGAAAATGCTAAGCACCCGAGCCTTGGCCGTAGGTTCTATTAGCCACATGGGAATAGAGGCCTTGCTAAAACGCCTAGAAAAGTCCACCGCTCCCATCGACTCGAATCGCTTCGCCGCTCACCTCACTCAACTCGCGGATTCTTTTATTAAAACCAACACGTTTGATGAGGCGCACTACGGCAATAAGCCGCTGCCAACGGCCGAGGAGTTGTCTGAGGCCGCCATTGAATACCTAAACCTGTTTCTTCAAAGCGAACGCTATGCCTGGATATGTGCTTTGCCTGAGTCCACACGAAGGGCTTGGATGATTGAGCCCGGGGGCTTTGGCGAAACCCGAATCAACAGTTTAAAGGCCTATTGCAAAGTTGATTTTTTGCTTCAACACCAAGGTAAAACCTATATTTTCGATTGGAAGACGGGAAAGGCCGACCCCGAAAAGCATGCCCGGCAAATGCTGGGCTACGCCTTGTTTGCCCATACCAATTTGGGGGTGGGGTTTGATCAAATTGAACTGATCATTCACTATCTGAACGGCACTGAAACCCCGGTCGATATACAGGCCGGCGACTTGCCCAAATTCGAAGCCAAAGTACAGGCCGATACCCAAGAAATGCATTCGTACTGCGAACAGGTGGACACAAACATTCCAAAGCCCAAAGAGGCCTTCCCTATGATTGAGCCACAAAAGTTGTGCGGCTACTGCAAGTTTCGTGAATTGTGTGATCGAGGATAAGCGGCAGTTCAATTTAACGTTCAAAAATCCAAGATTCATCAAGGTGATTTTTTCTGAGGTTGAAAAAAAACCGACTCTGTTTATCTGGAATTTGTTTTGTAATTTACCATTCAATTCCAATGCCATGCGTTTAACCGTGCTTGTTCCTCTGCTGTTTCTTTCCGCATTTTTTTCCGGTTCTATTCAAGGCCAATCTGTGTATTTCCCGCCTCAAACCGGCACCTGGGACAGCCGAAATCCCAGCGATTTAGGGTGGTGCCAAGAAAACATCGACAGCCTGTATGCCTATTTGGGAGCCAACAACAGCAAAGGGTTTGTGTTGCTGGATAAAGGTAAAATTGTGTTGGAGGCTTATTTTGGTAATTTTACCAAAGACAGCCTTTGGTACTGGGCATCAGCAGGGAAAACCTTGACAGCCATGCTGCTGGGAATTGCGCAACAAGAGGGGCATTTGTCTCTGTCAGACAGCAGCAGCCAATACCTTGGAACAGGCTGGACCTCGGCCCCTGCCTCAAAAGAACGTTTAATAACCGTTCGGAATCAGCTTGCCTTGGATGCGGGGCTCGACGATGGGGTAGCCAATAAAGATTGTACCGTTGACACCTGCCTTCAATACCTAAGCGATGCTGGAACCCGTTGGGCCTACCACAATGCGGTGTACACCCTGCTTGATTCGGTGCTGTACTATGCCACCGGCCAAAATGCCAATTCTTATTTTCAAAGCCGCATTCGCCCGGCCACAGGAATGGCGGGATTGTTTTTAGGCATTGGCTTCAACAATGTGTTTTTTAGTACTCCACGCAGCATGGCAAGGTTTGGATTGTTGATGTTGAACCGAGGCACCTGGAACGGCACCCCCGTTTTGTCTGACACCGCCTTTTTTGGTCAAATGATCCGCCCGTCTCAAGCCCTGAACCGTTCTTATGGGTACCTAACTTGGCTAAATGGGCAATCTTCCTTTATGCTTCCAGGTCTGCAACTGGCCATTCCAGGTCCTTTGTTCCCTGAGGCGCCTTCCGATATGTTTGCGGCTCAAGGAAGAGACGGACAAATCCTCAGCGTTGTTCCTTCCACGGGTTTGGTTTGGGTCCGCATGGGGGAAAGTCCCAACAGCGGAAGTGGAGATGTAACGCCTGTTTTTACCAACAATATTTGGCGTTACATCAACCGCCTGCCTTGCAGTTCGGGTCTTTCGACGCATGCCAATGCCCCTGCCCTCCTTTGGCCCAATCCAGGCCAGAATCGCATACAGTACCAAGGAAAGGGCGAGCCCAGTTTTTGGCGAATCTATGACGCATTGGGGCGCCTTTGGTCCGAAGGCCCAGCTAAACGGGAATGGAATCCTGGAGCCTTGCCCAATGGACTCTATCAAATTGAAATTCAGCTGGGCGACCAAAGGCAGCGGTTCCCTTGGGTTCGCTCCGATTCCCATTGATGCTTTTCCTGCTTAGTACGAAAAAAACCCGTCTTTTTGCTTGGCCCAATGGACTCTATCAAATTGAAATTCAGCTGGGCGACCAAAGGCAGCGGTTCCCTTGGGTTCGCTCCGATACCCATTGATGCTTTTCCTGCTTAGTACGAAAAAAACCAGTCTTTTTGCCGCACATGCAGGGTGTCGCATATTCGACTTGCCAGGCGTTCTGAGGCTTTTCTCGCTTTTGCCGACGGCATGTGAAAGCTCGCTAACGTCAGTTTGTCTAATAACCCCATTTCAACCCCGTTTCCCGCTCTAAAGTACCCTTTTTAATCGCTATACAGCAACCCAAGTAAAAAGTTGTCAAAACTCCATGCGCCAAACCGCCGCTAAAAACAGGCCGGAAATTAGCCTTGAAAGAGCCCAGAAAGCTCGAAAAAAGGAAGCCCAATGCCTTTAGGTAGGCTTTGAGCAGGTTTTTATCTAGTATGTTTAATATCCGCCGGAGGTTGTAGGCCGTAAATATCATTCCCACATCGGCAGAGGCGTGTTGGATGCTCCTTTTGGTCATGATGTAGTAAAAATCCCACTGCCGCTTTATCACTCCAAACGGATGTTCCACAATGGCCTGGCGCCTGCGGTAAAGGTCTGGATTCTCTTGCAAGCGG